>Ga0302116_1000655_pt1 | contig 21078 bp, 10 predicted proteins | sample AG5_SCM_MG_FD_203124 | JGI IMG/M metagenome (GOLD analysis project Ga0302116, IMG submission 203124) | Marine microbial communities from Western Arctic Ocean, Canada - AG5_SCM | ecosystem: Environmental > Aquatic > Marine > Oceanic | place: Canada: Western Arctic Ocean | collected 2017-10-01 | reverse complement strand
TAGGAGCTAGGAAGCTTCTCTAGACGCCCGACCAGTTGCTCGAGCTTCGCGCCGGTCGCATCTTCAATGGTCAGCTTGAACCGATACTCGCCGGAGGTCGCGATCCACTGCTTGCCGGCGACGCGACCGTTTCTCATCTGAACGACCTCGGGCCCCGACACCACCTTTATTTTTGTCGTACTGTGCTGCCCGAATTTTTCAAAGATCGGTTTGAAGTGCGATTTCAAATTCTCTTTTGCGCTAGCGCCTGTCGCGACGACGAGCGCGAGAAGCACGCCGGTAAGATTCTTTATTGGCATCTATTTAGTCTCCTTAGGTTAGCTGTGTAGATCGAATTTATCTTCTATTTTTTGGTGCCGGGTATCTGCTGATGTCCACCTCCCACTCGCGCATGTCAGAGGACGGGCGTCCTGGCCGTCATGGCTCCCATCGCGGTTCGACACCCAGCAGGTTGCGGACGAAGTAATCCTTCTGACGGCGTTTCCCGTAGGCGGAGCCAGCCGCGCCGTGGCCGGCGCCGGGGATGATCAGCATGTCGAAATCGCGGTCGGCTTTGACCAAGGCGTTGACGACCTGCATGGTCGAGGCCGGGTCGACGTTACGATCCAACTCGCCCACGATCAGCAGCAGCTTTCCCTGGAGTTTATGGGCGTGGGTCACGTTGGAACTTTCGGCGTATTCCGGTCCCACGGGCCAACCCATCCAGGCTTCGTTCCACCAAATCTTATCCATGCGATTGTCGTGGCAACCGCAATCTGAAACGGCCACCTTGTAGAAGTCTCCGTGATTGAGCAGAGCCCCGGTCGAACTTTGCCCGCCAGCCGAACCCCCGAAAATTCCGACGCGGCTGAGGTCCATGTAGGGGTATTTCTTCGCGGCCTCTTTGATCCAGAGAATGCGATCTGGGAAACCTCCGTCGCCGACGTTCTTCCAGCACACGTCGTGGAAGGCCTTGCTGCGGTGCGACGTCCCCATGCCGTCAATCTGCACCAGGATGAATCCCAATTCGGCCCACCGCTGGGCGCCGTGACAGGGCGAAAAATTCTTCGGCACGAAGGAACCGTGGGGCCCGGCGTATATCTGCTCAATGACCGGATATTTCTTGTTCGGGTCGAAATTCGAGGGGCGGTAAATCACCCCGTAGATATTGGTCTTACCGTCGCGACCCTTGGCCACGAAATGCTCAGGCTTTTGCCAGACAGTGGCCTCGAGTTCGCTGGCGTCGGACTTTTCCAAGGAGCAAACCAGCGACCCGTCGCTGACCCGACGCAACTCGTTCACCGGCGGCATGTCCACGCGGGAATACGTGTCGACGATGAACTCACGGTCCGGCGAGTATTCGATCGAGTGCGTGCCGTCGCCGGCAGTCAATTTCACCAGGCCGGTTCCGTCGAAGTTGATGCGGCAGTAGTGGATGTAGTAGGGATCCTGCTCGGGATAAATTCCCCCGGCCTGGAACCAGATCTGACGCTTGGCCGTGTCCACGCGGTCGACCTTCCGCACGATCCACGGGCCCTTGGTGATCTGGTTCTTGAGCTTTCCGCTGCCGAAATCGAACAGGTAGAAATGGTTCCACCCGTCGCGTTCCGACATCCAGATCATCTCGTTAGTGGACTCCAACAACTGGCGATGATTGTAGTTGGAATAATTGACGAAGGTCTTGCTCGGGTCGTCGATCAGCGCGGTGACTTCGCCGCTCCCGGCGTCGATAGCCACGATCCTCACCACGTCGTGTCCTCGTTGGTTGTAGTAGAAGGTGAATCTGCTGGAGTCCTTCTCCCAGCGATGCGACCCGATGCTCCATGGGTTCGCGAAAAGCGTCTCGTCGAGTGGGACCTCCTTCTTCCCGACGATGTCGAACAGATGCGGCTTGGTCTGGGCAATCTCGTCGCCCGGTTTGAGATAGCTGTTCGAATGCAACTTCGGTTGCAACTGATCCTTGGGCGAGGACTCGACGAAATGGACAATGTGCTCTTGAGCCTTCTTATGACGAAAACCAATCAGTTTCCTCCGGTCGGGGGACCATTGAAAATTGCCTTGATAACCGTCGCCCTCCTCACCGTCCGTCGTCAAGGCGACTTCCTCGCCGTCCTTACCGAGACGAAGCCAGACATTGTGGTCCTTGATGAAGGCCTCGACCTTCTTCGCTGCTTCCTTCTTTGCGGCGTCTTTCTTTTCCTTGGGCGATTGAGGGAACTGTAATTCGGGTTCAGCCGGTTTCTCGTGCGGCAAAGTCGCTTCGGCCCCAGGTTGCGGGGATTGCGAGAAGAGCAGCTTCGAGGCTACCTGTCGCGGAGCGGGGATTCCTCTCAAGACCGACACCTTCTTTCTGGGCCCGGGCGTGTCTTCGGTGAGGGACTGATCCTTAAGATTGATTTTCCACGATTTGCCCTCCGCCTTGAAATAGACGGCCTCTCCCAGCAATCCCTTCTTATCGCCGACCGCTTTCTTATATTCGATCGCGTCGAAGGGCAGTTTGTGAGCATCGAAGGCCTTACCGGTTGCTTTCGCGAGATCCTTTGCCAGCCGCGCGTGGTCGAAAGCCACTTTTCGTTTGCCCGCGGCCGCATCGACGAACACGAAATTCTTCCGTCCGTGGCCCAGTTCGTTGCGATACCAGAAGCACTTGGTGCCGGTCAGCCAATGCGCTTGCACCTTCGTCCGAAAAACCTTGCCGCCGGTGATGCCGCCGATCTTGTCGAAACGTTCGTAGTCCGCCTTCGTTCCTTGAGCCTGAAGCATCGTGGCCGTTGACATCAGAACCAGCGCCACGGTGCCGCCGATCCAGGAGTTCATTGCAGGGAGACTAAATATTGATGTTTTCATTTCTTGATCCTTTGATTCTTTCTCTCGTTCGCTCGTTCGGCTTCAATTCGATGGTAGGCCTCAATCACCGCGGGCGGCCAGCGGAACTCAGGCGCGTCGGCCGGGTCGAAGCCGCTCAGGTGTGGTTCTTGCAGCCGTTTCGCCACGGGCACATAGACCCATTTATTTTGTCGAAACGTACTGTCGAGCAGCTTGGCGAATTCCGGACAGTGTGTTCTCAACTGCTTGCGGGTGGTCAGGTGGCTGACGATCTCTCCTTGGGGCCCGATCACGGTGAACGAGTCCGACCCTCTGCCAGACTTGGGCTTCTTGCGATCGTTGCACTCGAACCATGTCTGAACGCCTTCGGCCCAGAACTCCGCGACGCCACCGTCGATTGCATACCCACCGAAGCGGCCACTTTGCTTGGCCTCGTCGAATAGCACCCTAAGTCGCACGTTGAACTCCTCGCCAAGGACACTGTGAATCCCGTGGGCGAATTCGTGAATGAAAATGTTTTCACCCTTATAAGGATCTCCCTTGAGGCTCAGCAAATTTTCTTCGGCACAACTGACCGGCCTGGACCCCAGACCTCGAGCGCGATAGGCCCACCAAAGCGACATGTTTCGGCAGTCGGGCAGGTCGGTCTGCAGTTCGCAGTATGCCATCACGGCCACGAACATCTTTCGCTTTTCGCAAAGATCCCTTATCAGGTCAGGCCGATTGGCTAGCATCTTCTTTGCCAGGTATCCTGCTTCTCCCAGAGCGTATAAGGAGACCTTCTCCGAACCCGCGACAACGAGGCCATCGGCGACGATGTGCTGTTTGTAAAACGGGTCGAGCGTTTTTCGCAGCGCCTCGGGGCTATACGGATTCAATATCCTTGCCCAGAGCGCGAACCGCTGAGGCGAGAGTTTCTTCAGCTCCGCCAGATGTTTGGGGCCCGCGTCTAGGCAGACGGCATATACCATAGCGAATTCTGCGAGATCTTCATGGCGCACCGTGTCACCATAGTCGGAGACGGAAATCTTATCCGCTTTGATGGCCTCTTCCCACTTGTCGAGTATCTTGGGATCTGACTGCATGGCGACCTGCTCCAGCGTGTGGCCGGCTTCATGGGCGATCACCAATGCGTCGGCATGAGGAACCAGATTGATATATCCTTTTCCGCCATGCGCTCTTGCTCCACCGAGGTCCGCATAGATCGCGATCCCGTCTTCTCCCTTGTCAGACACAGCCACGCACGCGCTCAGGTAGGAGCTAGGAAGCTTCTCTAGACGCCCGACCAGTTGCTCGAGCTTGGCGCCAGTCGCATCTTCAATGGTCAGCTTGAACCGATACTCGCCGGAGGTCGCGATCCACTGCTTGCCGGCGACGCGACCGTTTCTCATCTGAACAGCCTCGGGCCCGGACACCACTTTTATTTTTGTCTTACTGTGCTCCCCGAATTCTTCAAAGATCGGTTTGAAGTGCGATTTCAAATTGTCTTTTGCGCTAGCGCCTGTCGCAACGACAACCCGGAGACCGTAGTTGTACCGGACCTGCTTGGGACCTACCCACCTGGCGCGTTGTGAGGAGCGGGACACGGCGGGAACGCTGTGGAATGAGCCACTGCGCAGACAGCGCAGATCGGTTTCCGTGGTATTCTCCGGATCAACACTTGGTGACCTGCTGTAGAAGTCCTTGTCATACCAGTCACGACAGAACTCCCAGACGTTGCCGTGCATGTCATACAAGCCCCAAGCGTTGGGCTTCTTCTGGCCGACCCGGTGGGCGTAGTCTTCTTTCTGACCCCCGGTTAGCCCGCCGTACCAGCCGTGGTCGATGAGTTTCGACAGGTCATCTCCGAAGGAAAAGGTCGTGGTACTTCCCGCGCGGCAGGCATACTCCCATTGTGCTTCGGTCGGGAGGGAGACGGTCATGCCGGTCTTCTTCGAGAGCTTGCGGCAGAACTCGATTGCATCATAAGAGCTCATCCAGACAGCGGGATATTCGTCTACCCCTGCTGGTCTCGGTTGCGCACGCGCGTACCCCAGGGCCGTCTTTGTCATCCATGGTTCCGTGCCCATCACGGCCTTCCACTGGGCCTGCGTCAACTCGTAAATGCCCATGTAGAAGGGCTTGCTGATTGTCACATCATGGGCCGGATACTCATCTGCCAGGTGCTCCTCCTCGCCCCCGACCTTCTTGATCGTTTCGACAGGGGTGTCGTTGTTGCCCATCTTGAACTTACCGGCTGGAATGAGCACGAGCTTCATCGAAACACCCTTACCAAGGTCCAGCGTGAGTTGCCCGACAATCGCCGTATCCCCAGACGCTTCGTTAAAAGACGCGCCTTTTTCCGCATTCTGCCCAAACGCTACCTGCGCAGCGGTTAGGAGGATTGCTGTTAGCAGGACAGCCAAAAACGGTTTCAATCTCGGAATACGCGGGTGAGTCATGGCTGGTTTCTTTGCGATGGATGTTGCCTTGGCACCTTGATCTCACAATTCGGTAGCGCCTTTCTAAAGGCTTCGACGCCTACAATAGTGATCTTGGTATCACGAACGTTAAGTTGTTTTAAGCTTTCTAGCGACTTCAAACGCTCCAGGTCTGTGTCGGTCAGGGGGTTTTTTCCGATTTGCAGCTCCGTCAGCTTCGTGAGTTTCCCAATCTCGGGCGGAAGCGTGGTGAGTTGGTTACCTTCGAGATACAACCAGATCAGGTTCGCGAGCTGTCCAATCTCAGGCGGGAGCGCGGTGAATTGGTTTCCTCCGAGCCCCAGATAAACCAGCTTTGTGAGTTTCCCAATCTCGGATGGGAGCGTGGTGAATTGTTTACCATGGAGGGTCAACCCCGTCAGGTTCGTGAGCTGTCCAATCTCGGGCGGAAGCGTGGTGAGTTGGTTACCTTCGAGATACAACCACGTCAGGTTAGTGAGCTCTCCAATCTCAGGCGGGAGCGTGGTGAATTGGTTTTCTCCGAGCCCCAGATACGTCAGCTTCGTGAGTTTCCCAATCTCGGGTGGAAGCGTGGTGAATTGGTTTTCATGGAGGGACAACCCGGTCAGGTTCGTGAGCCTCGCAATCTCGGGCGGGAGCGTCGGCAGTTGGTTGTCCCAAAGACTCAAATCTGTCAGTTTCGTGAGCTGTCCGATCTCGGGGGGGAGCGTCGAGAGTTGGTTGTCCCAGAGCCTCAAATGCGTCAGGTTCGTGAGTTGTCCAATCTCGGACGGGAGCGTCGAGAGATCGTTCCCACTGAGGGTCAACTGCGTTAGCGTTGTGAGTTGCCCGATCTCGGGCGGGATCGTGGTGAGTTGGTTTTCTCCGAGGTCCAGATGCTTCAGCTTCGTGAGCTTCGCAATCTCGGGCGGGAACGTGGTGAATTGGTTACGCTTGAGCCCCAGATACGTCAGCTTCGTGAGTTGACAAATCTCGGGCGGAAGCGTGGTGAATTGGTTGTCATGGAGGGTCAACCCGTTCAGGTTTGTAAGCTGTCCAATCTCAGGAGGGAGCGTTCGGAGGCCACTGAGGATCAGTAATTTATTGCCACGCTCAGCGCATTCGCCCATCTTTTTCAGGGCACGTTTGACTGCGGGATCGTCGGTTTTTGCAGCCGCCTCATCGAGTTTCGCAAGAACGGCTGTTCGGTCATATTCGACCGGCTCATCCTCGGCCCTGCTGAACCCGCAAACCAAAGTCAAGAGCACAAAAGCACGGAGCACGGAGTAAGACATTCGAGCCATGAGTTTTTTTCTGTAAAAGATACGAGGCCTCCGAGGCCTTTTTCTAAGGACAGCCGAAAACGGTTTCAATCTTGGAATACGCGGGTGAGTCATTATTGGTTCCTTTGCGATGGATGATTCGGGCCTTGAATTATCGTTTTGTGAATGATTCGTCGGCAATCATACTAACCATCAAATCACGCAACTGATAATCGTTCTTCTTTGATGCCTCCAAAAGGCGATGAATCATCTTAGAATCAGGATAATTCATCTTTCTTCCCATGGCATACTCCGAGAGCTTTGTGAGGACGTTCCTGGCAAATTTATCTTTGTCTTCCGAGATCAGCTTTTTGAGACCTTCAATACCATCAATAGGACGACCATCACGATGAACGGCGTCGTCCTCTACTTTCGTCGTAGGTTCATACTTTCCCTCAGTCTTCTCGGTCTTCTTCGTCTTCCCTTCGACGGTTTTTTCGATTGTTGTTTTTGTTAGAACAAATTTCGAATACGTGTCACGCCATCTACCAAAAACATCAAAGCTTTCCAAGGCCAGGCCAAAGGGATCCATCTTCACGTGACAAGAGGCGCAGCTCGGGTTGTTACGATGCTCATTGATACTGTCTTTGATGGTGAATGTTTCTGTCGGCGCTTTCAGGGCTTCTATTTCCTGATTGGCAGGAAGTTTCAATTCCAGCCCATAGATACTTTGAGCCACCCAGGCCCCCCGATAGAAAGGGTTGGTGAACTCGCCATTGGTGGTCATCATCAAAATACCCGCCTGCGTCAGCAGGCCACCACGCCGCGATTCTTTATCAAGCATGACTTTTCGGAAGCCCCTTTCACGCCGCAACTTTCTATCACGCTCTTTTTGGTCAGATCCTTTTGCCAATTTCTCTTTTTCAGGGAGATCCAATTTATAAATTTCATTCAAGGGTTGATTGATCACCACAAAATCAGAATCAATGAAATTGAGAAGGCTTAGATTCTCATTCAAAATCACCTTAAAAAACTCGATACTTTCCTGCCCCATGAAGGGTCTAATATTTGTAAATCCTTTAAATGTATATTTGAGGAGATCACTTTGTGGATTGACGACATCGATTTTATGAAGCTCGAGCCACTGCTCGGTGAAATCAGTAACAAAACGCTGGGATTTAGGGTCTTCCAGCATCCTTAAGGCTTCCGCAGAACGAACGCTTGGATCCTGCAACTTCCCTTCGGAAGCCAACTTGATCAAACGGTCGTCGGGCAGCGTATTCCACAAAAAGTAAGACAACCTGGAGGCAATCGCATACTCATCAAGATCTAGAGAATCACCTTCGTACTTATACAAAAACTTGGGTGAGCAGAGCATCATCGTCAAAGCCGACTGCACGGCATTGAAGACATTCTGATCCGTTTCATACCTCTTTTTTGCGACATCGAAAAATCGCGCCAATTCCCCGTCGCTCACCGATCGACGGAAGAGCTTAATGGCCAGCTTTTTAATGAATTGTTCATACTGCTTATGGGGGTCGTGGTCCTTCAGGTCTTCATAGTAGGTGTTGTAAAACTCGTTTTTTGGAGGCCAACTGTCATAATAGGGGCCGGTCACGTCAGCCGAAATGAAGTGCAATAACGCTTTTGGCAGTCTGGAGAACGCCTTGTCTACCGGCAGCGGGGGTATCGGCTTGAGTTTACTGAGATCCTTGGGCAATGGATAAAAATAATTGTAACTATAAAGAACAGCATTTTGTCCTGGCTCCAAATAGATCCGCACTTTGTCGCTTAATAAAAAATCCTGGGTGCTGAGTGCTTCTTTACTGAGCTTAGGGTCTATATTGGTTGTGATTCTCAAGCGTTCATTTTCTTTACCCAGGTCAACCTTGAAATATAAATCACGTTCCCTAAGAAAAGCGCCGCCAACGGTTGGATCAATAAAGGTAAAATGTCCATTGACCTTCACATCGTAATGGCCTGGAAATGTGTCACCATATTTGAATCCAAGCCCACGGGATGCATCATTGTAACGATACCCTTCGGTAGTCATACCGTCATTGGTATATTCATAGGACGCAACTCCATCGCTACCTAATCTGCGCCCTAGACCATTGTCATAACTATGATGGGTTGTAGAAGTCCCGGGCATGCCTCCCACGACCTTCTCAGCTATTTCAGAGGCAACTCGGAAATAGCTATCCATGGCATAGGGTGACATCACAAGCTTATCGCCTTCATTGTCAAAGCCATCCCTGGTGTTGTCCACAGGCAGGTAGTTTTTGACTTCTAACTTGGTGAAAAAAACATCATTGATCGTGTTCTCATATTCCGCGCGGTTTAAACGCGTTAGAACACCGGGCAACTTTGATTGGATTATCAGATACTGCTTGGCCAGGAGCTTTTCATAAACCGCCATCTCCTTAGGTGACGGCTTCTTCTTGGCTTTTTTGGGTGGCATTTCATTTTCTGCCAACACCCCTAACAGTTCATCTAATAAGTCATGATCGTTCCAGTCTTTGTCAGAAAACGTTTCAAAATTATGATCGCCCTTGCTTTTTTCATTACCATGACAACTAACACAGTACGTTGCTAAGAAGGTCCTATTGAGGTCGAAATCGGCATTGCTTTCAACACCATGCGTAACGGAGACCAAAGTCCACGCCATCAACGCTAGAGATAAGAGTCTCATTGAACTTGCCTTAGATTTTGGCGCATCCACTGCTGGTGGCAAAATGTTCGACTTCGAGACCCAGATGCTGCAAGGCTGCAAGGTAGACGTTGTTCCGGTTGTCTGTCCCGTTAAACTTAATATGTTTACCATGCTCAAATCCACCACCAGCGACAATCACGGGATTATTCTTCATACCGTGAGGGCCTTCTTCTTTGCTAATACTCAGAGAACTGGTGACCATACAAACCGTCTGATCCAGTAGGGTTCCGCCCGCTTTTGTCTTAGTTGACTTGAGCTTCTCCAGGAAACGAGCCGTCTGCATCATATAGCCCTGATCCGCCTCGATGTTCTTAAGCAAACCCTCTTCAGTCGCAACTTGATGGGAATCCGTATGATGACCAAGCCAATTCCATTCCGAATACACATTGGCCACTCGCGTGACGTCAAATTTGTATGCCAGAAAAAGCAGATCCAAATAGGTTGAACGTTGATTGAAATGCGGGCACACTAAAATCTTTTTTGAATACTCACTGAGGCCGTCTGTTTTGAACTTCACGTTTCCAGGGAATGGCACCTCTACGTGCTCTTGACTCAACCAGCGCTCCGATCTTTGGATCGACTTTTCAGATTCACGCAAACTGGAAAAATACTCATCCAATTTGGCGCGGTCTTCCTGAGAAACCTTATTCATCATGCTCTTAGCGTCAGCTATACTAGCATCCAACATCGATTTTTTGAGCGTCAGCAATTCGGACCGCTTTGTCTTGTCGACTTTACCAAAGATGGTTTGGAACAAAATCTGCACGTCCGAGATTGGGGAAACGGGCAATCCACCCTTCCAGGAAATTCCATAGGAATTCCTCTGTTCAACAACCAAATTTCGAATCCGCGTGTCATTACCAATGTGAGCCGCCGCGACCTCGTCAAGCGAATCTTTAATCAACTGGGGATTTGCGTGGTCCGCATATTCCGCAAAAGCGTACATCGTGCTTTCGTGACTCCCGTAGTTCCTTAAATTAGTACAGAGAGTGAAATCATCCTTTAAGCTTTCCAGCGGCTTGAATGTAGAGGAGCTCTGATAGTCCTTGCCCGTCGACGTCGGGAAGTTGTCTGAGCACATGCCGTTGCCGATATTCATACAAAACAGACGATTTGCTTTCACAGCATCATTGCCCTCGGGCTCTTGGCCAAAACTTTCCAAAGCAGGCAGCATCAGGAAGCAACCCGCTGACTTCAAAACATCTCGCCGGTTCACAGGAGCGCCCTTTTGTTTTTCACTTCTTCTCATAATTTATCGATACCAAGGTGGGTTAATTTGGATAGAAAATACTTTTTCCTCCACTTTCTAACTGATGCTTTGTAAGCGACCTTTAGAAAGGTGTCAATGATTGAATCGTCAGTGGCTTCTGAGTTGCTTTCAAAGATCAACGAACGCCGTGTTCTGGAGTTCGTGCAGTGGAATGGGCCAGCCCAGGTCATCGACCAGAAAGAAGATGATGTTGGGCCGACGGAGTTCTCCTTCTGCCATGGCAGTTTGCGGGCAGAAGATTTGTGTTACGAACAGTGCGATTGCAGCTCCCGCAAGGACTCTTTTGATAGATATTCTCATTATTTCTTATCCTGATCATTGGCATCCCCAGCTTTGGGAAGCGGCGTCATTGGATAGTCCAGGTCGAACCTGCTGGAAGGACCGTTCCTGAATTTGTCGAGTGCGGGGTTGTAGGTGTAGATGCTGATCTTGTTCGTCTCTGGTTTGAAGACCATGTAACGCAGCCATGATTCTCCCCCGTTATTCAGGTGCTGATAGTCACTCAGAATCTGGTGGACCTGGTTGCCGTGATCTCCGGCGTCTGTGCGAACGGCCTCTCCCGTGTGGTGACCGCAGAGAACCATGAAGATGTTCTTGTGCTTCTTAACGAACTTTTGCCATGTCTGCTCGCCGGTGTTACCTTTGGCCGACATTCCCCCGGTGTTTCTCGACTTTTTCGCGTCCATATAGGCGTGCGTCAGGACAATGACACGGTGGTCAGGGTGCTCCGAGACGACTTTATTTGCCCAATCCAGCACTTCATCGCGCGGTTTGCATTCAAGAGCAACAATAAGGAAGCTCATCCCAGCTTCCTCGAAGTGATACCAGGAATTGTCGTGGCGATTCGGATCGCAAGTGCCGCCAAACTCGCGTCGTTTTGCGAATTTCTCGCGAGGAAAGTAGGTGTTGAAATGCGTGGTCCGGTTGACGCCGATATTGCCGCCATACTTATTGTCCGCCTTCTCAAAACCCATGTCATGGTTTCCCAGGCACATGCAATAGGGCACTTTCCCGTCTAATACAGACATTGCTTCCTTGGCGATGGCCCATTCCTCGGGAGCGTCCGCCTGCACGATATCTCCTTCGTGGACGAGAAAGGCGATGTTGAGCCGCTCCTGATTGTCGCGAACCCATTCCGTTTGCGCAAAGAAGTAGCGCCGTAAGTCTCCATTGCCCCACTTGGCAGATAGCTTGAGCCGAGTGTCGCAGTAGAACTGGGTGTCGGGCAAAACCGCGATGGTGAAAGGCTCGGTTGTCTCGGCGGAAGGCTCCGCTGTACTCTGGCTCTGCAACGTCGCGAAGCCTACAAGCACAGCGGCCGTTGTCAGGATAGGTATATTTCTCATGCGTCTTTTCTTGTTAAATTGTGCAGGGGTAATTATGTGCCAAGTAAATTATTGGCCGTTCATGGTGGCCTTCTTCATTTAGATTCCAGCATTTTTCGCCAGTCAGGGTTCTCCTTTTTGAAAACCTGGAAGGCTTTGTACTCGGTCCGGTCGAGTTGTCCGTTTTTGTCTTTGTCGATATGGTCAAAGAGCCATTCCCATGTAGGTCTCGCCGAATCCCATTCGGACTTCGATGCCATCCCATCCCCGTTCTTGTCGGCACTGGCGAAGAATTCCTTCACGACATCATCGGGCGCGAACGTTCTGGGTTTGCCGTGCTTTTTTTCATAGGCCATCGGACCTTCGGGATGCTCGAGTGGAATGCCCAGCTCAAGCAGGCGATCCTGCAGCGACTGGATGTCGACTGCCTGCACCGGTTTGTCTGAATTTGCGGCCATGACCGCAGCGATCCCAGCCGCCTCGCCCATTTGCATCCAGGTGGGTTCTAACCGGATCGTGCAGAAGGCGACGTGACTGGCAGAGGCGCACACCGGCACCAACAAGTTGGAACACTCGCTGGCCTTCGGTGTGATCGCGCGATAGGGAATGTCGAACCGCGTCCCCACTTTCCAGATCCGTCCCTCGTTGATGATGTGGCCCGAGTCGGAAACGTAGCGTGCCGCGTGGTGGCAGTCGATGAAGTGAGAGCCGACGTGGATCACATCTTCCTTGTCCACGTCTTCGATGACGTCTGCTTCGGTGAGGATGATTTCCCCCTGCATCCGACGGGCCGCGCGGATATAGAGATAGTAGGGCCAATGGTCGTTGTCGGCCCACTCGTCTTTGCAGAACCCATACGGCGCCATCTCGCCGCGAATGTGTTCGGGGACCCGGGGATCCGATTTCAGGAACCAGAGCATGCCGTGGGTGTAGTCCCGGTATTTCTGGTGAATCGCTTCCCGCTCTTCGAAGCTGGCCTCAGCCCAGGGGGTCTGCGCGCCCGGGATGCTCATGGACACGATCGAAAACTGGCGATTGTTCAGCTCTCGCTTGTCGCTGTCGCCCATCGGGTAGAGGCCGATGATGGCCGTGAGATTTTTAAACAGGCCCGCCTCGAGAGCGCGAGCCAGCAATTCGTGCTGCATCGCATCGTAGCTGGTCGGTTTCTCGATCGGGACCCTGGTGGCCTCGTTTGTGGTAAGATTCATGCGGACGTTGTAGCAGATCGGCACCTCGCTCGCAGAACCAGCTTCCGGCGGCTTGCCTGGCATCACGCCAAAGAGCCGTTTGCCGTCGTCATCGAAGGGTGAGATCGCGACCTTGTCGTCGAGGTAGCGAACCCCGGCAATCGATTCGCCGTATTGCTCTGCGGACTCGCGCCCGATGGCATAGGACACCCCGGCCCCGGCCATCAAGTCTCCTTCGTAGGTCGCGTCGATGAAGACCTTCGCTTGGTAACTCTCGCCGCCCTGAACGCGAAGCTCGGTGATTCGGGTGCCGTCTTTCTTTACGTGATCCAGCAGCTGCTCGTATCGCACCTCGACACCGGCTTCCTTCAGCATTTCGAGGAAAACCTGCTCGGCGATTCCGGACTGCCAGGTGCGGCTACTGCCCTCCGTCCACCTGCCGTCGCTCCGTTTGACGGCCTCTTCAAGAAACTGCTCACAAAGGCCACCCAATGTTTGGCGATCCAGGTGGTTGCATTCGTCGCGGTTCAAGCCGCTCGTGGCCAGCCCGCCGACGTGTCGGGTCTGCTCCAGCAGGATGACCGACGCCCCTTCCCGGGCCGCGGAAATGGACGCCGTGATGCCGCCGGGGGTCCCGCCGTAGACGACCACATCGGATTCGGCGGACAGGTGTTTGTTAGTTAGGGCCTGCTTAATGACGAAATCGACCAGTTCCTGGCTATTAAAATAGCCAGGCCAAAAACTATGCCCCTGATCTTTGATTCGTACCAAGGTGAGCAGATCTCCAACCTGGTTTTGCCGATAGATTTGTTCGAGGCGACCGGAGTTTTCTGCGAGCGGAACGACCGTATCTTCTTCGCCGTGGATAATGAAAACCGGTATTTTATGCTTCGCCAGAATAGAAGCTTTCTCGACAGGGTTCACTTCCGGCAATTTTGTCTCCAGCTCCTCAGCCGTCATTTCATAGGCCGACGCGGCCCGTTTCAAGCCGGGGTAGGTCGATACGTCATACACGGGATAAATACCTGCGATCGCGGTGACGAGCTCTGGATTATTCACCGCCCAGCTACTTACCCAAAGCCCTCCACGGCTTCTCCCCAGTAGGATCGGTTTTTTTGCAAAACCGAGTTCCTGCATTTTCGTGTATAGAGCGTCGAATACAGGGATTACCACAGGACTTCCGTAAGCTTCACCGACATCGACTCCAGCGACAGCGATACCGGCTTTCAAAAATTGCTGATGCATCCAGCTCTCGGCACGGTCGGGAGAGCTAGGAAGAGTTGGTCCATAGAAAATCCACGGCTTGCCGGGAGCGGGCTTCTCCGGGTTCATCACAAACGCTGGATGCCCCTTGATTTTGAAGCTTTGTGCATTGAACAGAGACTGCTTCCTTGGAGGTAGAGCATCTCTTTGAGCGGAACTATTTCTTCGACCTCGAGCCATTGCTTGTCTTTGGGCTTCGCTTTCTTCTTCTGACATCGAAGAAAGGGCCAAGGCTTTAAATTCGGCGAGTTGATCATCCCAAATCTTGACTAGTTCAATGACCTTTTCGGGTTCTTCGCCCGAATGGTCAATGGCCTCAGCGCGATTGGCGCGAAGATCATAGAGATCCCATTTACCTCCGTTGGCAGCTACCGCTTTCCATCCGTCTTTCATGACCGCTTTGTGACCATCGTGAAACCACCAGAGATGGCTTCTCTCGACGATAGAATTCTCAGTAAAAGTGGCGACGAGACTTTTTCCCGGAGAATCAGGGCCATCGGTAGCAACGTCTTTCGCTCCAGTGATATCCAGGATCGTAGGCACGACATCGATGACGTGCCCTGGAGTTGTTCGCAGCTCTCCGCGAGAGGCAATACCTTTAGGCCAGGAGATGATCATTGGAGTCGATATTCCACCTTCGTGGGTCCAGGTTTTGTGGCGCCGAAAGGGAGTGTTACACGCGGTCGACCAACCGGGGCCAAGACAGAGGTAAGTCTCTGCGGAACCTGGCGCGGCGGCCGGATCATGTCCGTCGCCGCGGACCATGATCTCGGCCGAAGCGCCATTATCAGACAGGAACATTACGAGGGTGTTTTCCCACTGACCCATTTTTTTGATCTGCTCAAAAACGCGGCCTATCTCGATGTCCATCCGATGGATCATCGCGGCGTGAATCGCCATTTTGTTAGTCTGAAATTTCTTTTGTTGCTCGGTGAGTGAATTCCACGGGACTGGCTTGTTGACTTCCCCTGATCCTAGAATCTCGAAGGGTTCGTCACGGTGGTAGGGAGGGCCGATTTCGCGTTCCACCTCCGAGAGTTTATCCCCCACAGGTAGTCCCAGTTCGCGAATCTTTTCCCATCGTTTTTCTCGAATGACATCCCATCCGACTTGGTAGAGTTCCTGATACTTCGCGATATCCTCCGGCAGCGCATGGAGCGGGAAGTGGGGTGCGGAAAAGGCCAGGTAGTGAAAAAAGGGCTGTTCGCTATGTTTTGTATGATGCTCGTCGAGGACTTCGATCACATGATCGGCGAGTGCTATGGTGCTGTAGTAACCGTCTTCTTTTTTCACTACAGGTAAGGGAACATCATCCTTCCAGTGTTTACTGGGTGAAAAGAAACGGTCCTGATCTTGTAGGTAGTAGGAGCGATCAAATCCCTCGTTTATAGGCAAGCCATCGATATGCCACTTCCCCGTTTGATGAGAGCGATAGCCCGCTGGTTTTAAATACCGAGGCAGAAGCGGAGCCCAGTCGGGCCTTGTTCCCTGGTTGATTGACACCGCACCAGGGATGCTATCGCGTCGAACTTGCTGCGCATAAAACCCGGTTAGCAACGCGGCACGCGTCGGCCAGCATCGAGCCGTATTATAAAACTGAGTATAGCGAAGTCCATTTTCGGCGACGGAGTCGAGATTAGGGGTCGCTATTTCACCACCGTAGCAACCTAAATCTGAAAACCCAAGGTCATCCGCCATGATGAGGAGGATGTTGGGTCTGTCTCCTGCAATGGAAACTTGTGAGGTAAGACTTAGAAGGAGCCCTATCAGGCTAAGCTTTCGGTAGATCATGCTAATTTTTTTGATTATATGGGATTCCACTAGTTGTGGTAATTCAGGATTCGAGACGATGATCGTGATTCTTTTTCATTTTCAATGCCTTCACTTTATTTTAAGGGATGTCAGCCCCGCCCTCGGTCTAACGATTTTGGAACAAAGGTTCGCTCATTTCACTGTTCTGCTTCTCCCAGAGTTCGACCAATTCAGCGAGGCGCCCAGGCTCGGCGGCGGCTAGGTTGTTCTCTTCAGAGATGTCTTTCGAGAGATCGTAGAGTTCCCATTTCGCCTTGCCGGGGGCGAATTTTCCGCCCATTCGAACCAGCTTCCAATCGCCGTGTCTCAGCGCCGTCCTTCCGCCCTGACGCCAGAAGAGGGTTTCGTGGGGAGTCCCTTCGTTTTCGCCGGTAAGATAAGGAATCAGATCCACCCCTTCGACTTGCTTCGGGGCGGTAACTCCAGCGCTGTTTGCTGCCGCGGTCGCAAAGATATCGAAGGAGCTGACGGGCTTTTCATAAACCCCGCCGGCAGGAATTTTGCCTTTCCACTGAACCATGAACGGCACTCGGATCGCACCTTCATACATCTGCCCTTTGGAACCGCGCAAGGGAAGGTTCGAGGAGGTGAGTTCTTTGGTTGGACCGCCGTTGTCGCTGAGGAAAAAGACGATTGTGTTTTCTTCGAGCCCGGATTTTCGAAGTTGCTCCATGACCGCACCGACGCTGTCGTCCATGTTCGCCAGCATGGCGGCGAAGATGCGACGGTGGAGATCCTTGATGTGGGCGAACTTCTCCATGTAAGCGTCCGCTCCCTGAAGGGGGCTGTGGACCGCGTTGTAAGCGAGGTAGAGAAAGAACGGTTTGTCGTCGTGACGATCAATGAAGTCGACTGCTTCGCGAGTGAGCGCGTCGGTGAGGTACTCGGTTTCCTCCACCGGTTGGCCGCCACGGACGATGGGGTTGTTGGCGTCGTAGTCAGGCTCATTGGAGTTCAATAACGTGTGGTAGCTCAGGCCCTTTTTCCCAGTCCAGGTGCCTTTGCCGCCGCCGGGAAGGGTCTTGCGGCGAAGCAAGGTTTCCACACCATCCCAGGGCGGGGAAACAAAGTAGTGGCCTTCGTGAGTGAAGCCAAAGAACTCATCGAAGCCATGTCGAAAGGGGTGAAACTTTGCGGTGCCGCCCTGGTGCCATTTGCCGATCAAGCCGGTGCTGTAACCTCCGTCGTGGAGGGCTTCGGCAATCGTGATCTCTCCGGCGGGCAAGCCGAATCCGGGTTCTTCATTGAGCGGTCCGGTGGGGTTGAACTCGTAGCCGAAGCGAGTCGGGGTGCGCCCGGTGAGGAGACCTGCCCGGGAGGGGCTGCAGTTGGGGCCCGCCACGTAGCCTGCGGTAAAGCGCACGCCATTCTTTGCGATTGAATCGATATGCGGCGTCGGGATTTCCGGATTTCCCTGGCAGCTTAGTTCTCCGTAGCCGAGGTCGTCGGCGAATAAAACGATGATGTTGGGTCGTGCGCCAGCGGCTGCAACTGACATAATCAGTGCCAGGAAGTAAAAGGTGATGTTCGTATTCGTTTTCATGTTCCTCGTAGATTTTCGCAGTTCACGGGCCTGGATGGTTTCTTTACTTCAGGGTCAGGATGTAGGCCATCACGTCGGCTAACTCCTGCGGCTTCAAGAGCACACCCATCGGCGGCATCGGCGACACTTTGCCCTGAAAACCCTCGGCGATTGTCGCACCCGGATCGACGAGGCTCTGCAAAATATAGTCCTCTTGTTTGCGCGTCGCGATGGTGTCCAAAGCGGGCCCAATTGGACCACCAACTCCGTTCACGGCGTGGCAGCGGATGCAGGCGGCGATCGGATGGGTCATGAAAATATTCTTACCGCGTCCAACATCGCCTTTGACGACCTCAGGCTCGTTGCTCGCGATGATCTCATACTTGACCTTGCGCAGGCTGACGTCGTCCCACCACGCCTTGCCCGTCGCAGTGCCCCAGCCGCCGAGCAGGCAATTGATGCTGATCGATTTGGAGGAGCCCGTCTCGATCCGCATTGTCACTTGCGTCCAATCTTGCGTCCCTTTCACGGCCTTACTGCCTGGATGGTCACTGATGTACAACTGTGCGCCGCGCCCTCCCCCTGCCACCTTTTCGGTCTTGATCCAGGCGCTGAGTTCGTACTCCGCGTTCTGATCCACCGGAACATCGATACGGACGCCAAACTCAGCGGCCTTTTCGGCGGAGATTTCGATCGAGCGCTTGCCCGTCCGGGCCATGTCCGCCACCCGATGTTGCGCCGTTCCCCGAAAGGTGCGGACGCCCCATCCGGCAGGCATATCGCCAGCCAGCTCCTCGAACGAACCGTTGGGAATCAGCTCCTTGCCAAACGACGAAGGCCCTTTCTTCACCGTGCCGGCACCGGCGTTGCGAAGGCTCTGCGAGAGCCACACGTCATCGGCATTGGCCGGGTCGGTGATCAGCTGTTGAGCCGCCAGCGCGACCGTCTCCTTATTCTCAAACTCCACCATCTTGTTAAAGGCGGCGAGGCGCACGATCAGATCCGAGTCCTGCACGACCGCAGTATCGAAGAACAACTGCAGCGCCGCCGCGTCGTTGCCCAAGGCGGTGATCGCGTTGCGGCGTAGCGCGGGGTCTTTGCTCAATAGCGCCAGCTGGTGCGTTTCGGTGTCGAGCACGCCGAGCGCGTGCAAGCTCCAAAGCGCCTGGATCGCCCCGGCACCGCCAGCCTTAACCTTCGACTTCAGCGCGGCAGCAGCATCCTTCTTGCCGCCATCGACCAAGAGCCGTTGCGCGGTCTGGCGCCAGAACAAATTATCGCTGTCCATCGCCGCCACCAGTTGGGCCTCGCTCGCGCCGGCGAGCGATTTGATTTTCGCCTCCGGCGCCTTGTCCCAGACCACGCGGTAGATCCGCCCGTGGCCGCGGTCGCGGTTCGGGTTGATGTGCGCGTTGCCTTTGCCATTCTTCGCGTCATAGCCGGCACGCCCTTTGCTCGGCGTAGGGTTGTGCTGGATGATGAAGTTGTACCAGTCCGCCACCCACAGGTTCCCGTCCGGACCGACCTCCGCCGACACTGGCGAGAACCACTCATCGGCCGAGGCCAGAAAGGCATATCCGTTCTTGGCCTTGTAGCCCGCCCCGTCCCTCGAGAGATGGTATTTCCCGAGCAGATGCCCGGTCGGCCCGCCAATGAACGCCACCTTTTCGCGGAACGACTCCGGGAATCCCGCCGAAGTCGCCACAGTCTGGCCGGCACCTGCGGTGTAGTTATTGAAAGCGTCCACCTGGCGAATGTTGGGCGTAATCGGGTGGAACGAGCGGTCGGGCGCGATCATCTTCGCACTCATGCCCTTCTTTCCCTCGCCGTAGGCGGTGGCGCGGATGCCGCAGAAGAAGCTCGGGTTGTTGTTGGCGGTCGAGCCAAATACGTCGCCGGCCGAGTTGAAACCGAGCCCCCAAGTGTTGTTGTTGAATTGGTGCATAAACTCCAACTGCGATCCGTCCGGCTTCATGCGGAACACCCCGGATCCAAAGCGCTTTTGCTCGCCGCCGACCGCGCCGTTAAAGGACGAGTATCCCACGGTGCCCCAGATCCAGTTGTCGAATCCATAGCGCAAGTTCGACGGACCGGCATGCGTGTCGCCGATCCCCCACCCCGTCGTCAGAACCTCGCGCACGTCGGCTTTATCATCCCCGTCGGTGTCCTTCAGGAATAGAAAATCGGGCACATGGGCGACGATGATCCCGCCACGCGAGAAGGTTAGCGAAGTCGGGATGTTCAAGCCCTCGGCGAAGACGGTCACCTTGTCGCATTTGCCATCGCCGTTGGTGTCTTCGAGGATCTTGATCTTGTCATTGCCGACCCGGTCGGGCGTCATCTCGTTCGGGTAGTCGACCGTCTCGGCGACCCAAAGGCGACCGCGCTCGTCCCAGGCGAGACCGATCGGATTGATGATGTCCGGCTCGCTGGCGAAGAGCTCCAGCCGAAAGCCGACCGGCGCCTGAGTGTAGTCCATGCTGTCCTTCGCGGAGAGCGGAAATTGGTAGGGCAGCGGCTCGGGGCGCTTCTCGTAATTGGCGATGTTATCGCGCTTCTCATATTTCAGCGGTGCGCGGTCGGCGATGAACTTTTCATACGACTGCTTCCTCGCATCGCCCACCGACCACAGGATCCCCGCTTTAAGCAACTGGTGGAAGGCCGGCTGTTTCCACACTCGCTCGTCGTGTCCCGAAGCAGTGTAAAAAACGCGCCCCTTCCCTTGGGTCCGCACCCAGGTCCACGGCTCGGGCTCCGTGATGTTGTCATCCTTCCCTGCCATCTCACGCACCATCAATACCGTGCGGTCCTTTTCGTTATGGTTCTTGTGTTTATAGGTTTCGTCCCAGGCTTCGAACTCCTCCACTCCAGCCATCGCCGGGTGCTTCGCATCAACCACCTTGGCGGTAAACGTACCGGTCTTGTGACTATCGAAGCGGCCGCCCACCAATTGGTCGAAACCCGGTTCATTGCCGAAGCACCAGCTCGCACAATGCACCGGCACGAAGCCTCCTCCGTTCTCGACGTAGCCCTTCAAATTCCCCCACTGCCCGGGCGTGATCGTCCCATGGTTCGCATACAGCAGCACCGCGTCGAACTTGCTTAGATACGCCGCGTCGCCAAGCGCCTCCTCAACATTGGTGACATAATCAAAGTAGATGGCATCCCGCCCAAGCCCCTTGGCCAACATCGGGTAGAACTTGTTGCTGTTGTGGTGCTCGCTCTCGTGGCCGAGGAACAGCACGCGGATCGCGCCTTCCTTCGGGATTGAAGTCGGAGCGACACGCGCGGCTATGGCAAGGGCGCCAATGAACAAGGCGACGGTAAGGGACAGAATACGGGCTGTTTTCATGATTGGATGATCTTAAAATTGTTGAATTGAGAGAGCTTGTGATTTTACTGCGTCTTGATGGCGTTCACGGTCGGCAAGAACGCTTCGAGCCGATCGATGACGGCGGCGGCTTCTGGCCGCTTGGCGATGTTGGTAAACTCGTCGGGG
>Ga0302116_1000654_pt1 | contig 21082 bp, 24 predicted proteins | sample AG5_SCM_MG_FD_203124 | JGI IMG/M metagenome (GOLD analysis project Ga0302116, IMG submission 203124) | Marine microbial communities from Western Arctic Ocean, Canada - AG5_SCM | ecosystem: Environmental > Aquatic > Marine > Oceanic | place: Canada: Western Arctic Ocean | collected 2017-10-01 | reverse complement strand
AGATTGGGCTTCAGGAACCTGTTGATTTCATTGAGTTTGAAGGTAAGTTCTATGGATTCAATGGTTGCCATCGATATACAGCACATAACTGTCTGGGCCGGGCCACGATTGAGGTCAATATCCGCCATATTGATCGGGCTACATTCCGTCTTCATTTGATGTGATGCACTGGTATGGGATGAGTGTTGATGAGAGATCTGACGCAATGTATATAACTTAATATGCAAAATTCTTTGCAGCTTTAAAAGAATTGAGGCTAGAGTTGCCTGATTTGAATGTTATCGTTCTAGATAGAGGGCTTTTTGAATTAGTATCTTCTAGCTTTAGAGTCTGCATTTCTGGCATTGGGAAACGTTGTTTTTGTGACCATCAGGGAGTGTCAGAAAGTATGGATCTATGTCGAACTCATAGCCACAATCGCAAACTACATGGTACCTAAGTTTCTTTGATTTTACGAGTCTTGTGAGCAGGGTGATCCTTCCGTATTTCTGTCCTGATTTGAATCTTTCGAGCTTTCTCTCTCCAATAGAAGCTCGATTAACCCGTGCTTTGGCTAAGCAATTCCGGACCGAATTTTCGCTGCCTTTCCCGATGACTTTGGCGATTTGCGAAAAGGTTCTTCCTTCTTCAACATAAAGGCGCTTGATCTCTTCAAATTCGCTTTGAGTGAAGCCAGATTTTCCTGCCACTAGAGGTACTCCCGCCTTCAATACCAAGTATCTCAGGACTCAGCCTACGGTCTACAAATGTTGTGTGCTCCGCATGGACTAGGGATCTCTGCTTTTGATCCTCTAGGAGCTCGCTGGGATGATCTTTTGGGGTCGCGAATGCAGTGGAGTGACCAAGGATCGGTTGTTACACCCTCGAATGTTCGGTTCATGACTTTCCAATTCGCGTTATGCGCCTTATATTGAAGAGACGTTGTTCCCCGATAGGGGACGCAGTTCGAGCTCAAACAAGCAACGGGGTTTGAGACGCTGTCGGTCGTTCCCATGAACACCCTCCTCCTGATCAAAGAGAAAGAGCTGAAGGCAAAACGCCTACAGGATGCTCAGCATTGTTTTGCTGCTCATTCAGAGGGCATTGATTACACGTCTGCACATCTTTCACCAACGAAGTTTGCTTCAATCGGAAGTTAATTTTGCTTCGATCACTAAAACGCACCCCGCTTTCAGTGGGGTTTTTTAATGCTTGATCGTTTTTGCGATTGCGTAGGTGGCTAAGCCATGAAGGTAGCTCTGCTTCCTTCATGGCTCGCAAACGTGATCAGTTGAGATCAATAGGGCTTCTATGAGAATGCCTCTCGTGGTGCTTAAGGGATTTGTCCCTTTTTGTGTTCTTGGAGGCTTATCTCTTTTTGCCGATGCGGACCATTCGGGGGTTCAGCGGGCAGGCCAGGGCGTGGAAGGGTGTATGTGTTCCGTTGTGGATCAGGCTTCCCATTGGATGGGCGTTGGCACTATCGAGCTTCATTGCGCGGAAATATCGCTTAATTGTTCTAATCAGTCGAGTATCCCTTCGGCGATAGGCATAACTGCCCATTTTTGATCCATAAACTGCGATGCTCGTCATACAGCAGGCATGAGCCGTACCAAGGACATTCCTTGAGATCATGATTTCAACTGAACCTATGGTCATCAGTGGCCATTTGCGCCCATTTTTGATCGATGGTTGGCTGGTTAGTTTGTCGGTGTTGTCCTTTGTTGTCTTAAGCAAAACCGTATTTGCTGCCAGAGTTGTGTCTGCCTGTCAGCTTGGTCGAAGATGCACAAGGTTGATGTCTAGTTCATTCTCATTTAAGCCAGCGATTGAATTTGCAATATCGCAAGATAAGGTTAAGCATGAAGATGAAGTGGATTTGACCAAAAGTTCTGTTGGAATTGACTCTGTAGTTTTGCGAAATTCTGATGGTGTGGTGATAGCAAGTATCTATAAAAGAATTATCAAAGAATTTGAGGACTCTAAGCGTCTTGAAGAAGGTGAACAAACGGGTGAATCTTAATTCTCGCCTTGCAAATTTTCCTTTGTCTGCTTGTGGCTTCTTTGGGTTGTTAATGCATGTAGAATGTCCACAATTATTTATTGACTCAATGCGTCAGCCAAGGTCTCTTTTGAATTTGTTTTTAGCCGCATCTGTTGGCTGCATTGTCTTAGCTCCTTTCGCATCGCCTGAGGCAAAAGCTGAAATTGAGATTGAGGTGAGCCTCAAGGAGCGCTACCTTTGGCTTAAGAATTCAGGAAATGTTATTAAACAATATCCCATTGCGATTGGAGCACCTGAATCTCCCACGATTCCCGGTGTTTATAGCATTCTAAAAAAAGTAAAAGATCCTACTTACTATTCAAAGTCTCATCACAAGGTTTTCCCTGCCGGACCTAATGACCCAGTTGGCGTTCGATTTATGCCTTACTTAAAGTCGGCTACAGGCGGAAAGGTTTATGCCGTTCATGGAACTGCATGGCCAAGGTGGGTCCACCTTCGTGCTGCTGCAAGTTTGGGCTGTATCAGAATGCTGAACAGTGACGTCATTGAGGTCTTTAATCAGGTTGATGTGGGCACTCCTGTTGTGATTCGATGAGGAGGTTCGCTGCTGGGAATGCCTTTGGTTCTGTGATGGATTCATCGGGTGCGGTTTGTCTGCCCCTGAATCTGTGCACTTATCTGTTGTTCATTATTAATCCTGCCGATATCCGTTAAGGCTGTCACAATTAATGGATGCCACGTCTTCGCCCCGATTCAAAGCGACTGCCAGACATTCCTGGTGGTGAGGGATGGCTCTCCAATGAGCTTCAACAGCAGCTGGTGCATTTTCAGTCTGCCGGCAACTCTGCTGATGGCGAATTGATCGCTTTAAGGACGTTTCAATGGAAACCTCCCTATCCACCAGTCCCCCTTTCACGTCGTCGGATGCTTCGTCATCAGGCCGTCGACACCTGGGACACCATGCGTGAAGCGGGTTGGCAGCGTTGTTACCCCCCGGTTCGATAAAGGAAGCCCCCCGATCTCGCTTGCGGGTGGTGAAAGGTTCGGCTCAAGATCTGATTTCAATTTTTTCATGTTTGACCAAGAACTATTGGGTTCCTTGTAGTTGAAGAAAAAGTGTCATTGAGTTTTCTCTGTTCTAAAGATGCCTTTATTATCAGCAAATTGCTAAGGCATGTTGCGCCATGAAACGAATTGATGAGCTTCATTAATGAAGCCTGTTTTGTCTTCTTGGCTGCTTCATAACTGATTTGTAGATTGTCGTTCTGGTCAATGGCTCATCGTTCCTCCCTTCCTGGCCGAAGCCCTTGTGCGACCCGTGCTATGTACGATATCGCCATCACCGGTGGCATTTCCATAACCCTTCTCGGAATTGGTGTCACGATTTTCTTAGCGTTTGTTGAGGCATCAACGAGGCCCTATGGCCATTGGCTTTCCGGACAAGTTTTCTTCTGATTTCTGCTAAATAAAAAATTCACTATATGTTTGGAATTTTTGTTTCCTAGCTTGCTACTTATTGGATGATTATTGTTGTTTGCTCGCATCGCTAAAAAGTAAGAGGTGATGCAAGAAAGCAAATATTTTTAATTTTTTCTTAGTTATGCATAATTCTTGGGTTCTGACTAAGTTTTATATTAAAACGTTAAATATAAGAATAGGTTTCGAAAATATTTTCAGCGATATTAATGATTATTTTTAAGGTAATGGACGTTAGTGAAATAGTGAAAAAATTGTTCCGTTGATCGCTTTTTTGTTATCGATTGTTTTGCTCTTTGAGCTCGGCTTCCCTAGCGCCGAGGACGAGAGCAGCTAGCAATGGTGCAATGGCAAGAGCTGTAAGGATTTCCATGGTGGCTTTATTCGTGTAAGCATTTTCTCGAGAATCCCTGTCTTCCGCGTGCGCACGGCTAAAGCGGCTCATTGTTGAGTATAAATACTGCCGCTTACTGTTATTTTGGCGTCGTTAGTTCGGGTCCAGTTCTTCAGCTGCAAGTAACAAAGCTTCTCTCCTGCTTCCAGTTAGCTCGTGGATTCGGAATTGTTCCAGACGCGCTTTGACCTTTGCATTTGCGCCCGCGACCAGAACTTGGCGTTCGTGGTGCTCTGCTTCCTCCACCATTCTTTCGATCGCCAATGTGGCGGTGATTCCAAGATGTGGAACGTCTGTTACATCGAGTAGAAGTATTTTGTACTGCCTGATTTGGGTCATGCGTTCGCTAATTCCTTTTGCGGCTCCAAAACTCAGTGGTCCCTCCAAGCGAAACAGCATGAGTGCATCCCCACAACGATTGAGTAGATGTTGTTCTTCTTGATCGAGCTGAGAACTATTTCCTGAATTCATGCTTTCTAGCTGATGCGTTGTGATTGATTCAATGGTTAAAAGGTTGGCAACGAACATGCCAACTAGGACTGCACCGATGAGATCCCAGAACACGGTCATCAGTAAAACTCCCCACATCACAAGCGCAGTCTTGATGGAGAGACGGTGTGCTCTTAATAGAAATCCCCAGTCGATAATATCTAGGCCTACTTTGATTAATATCCCTGCTAATAATGCCTCTGGAATGCTTTCTGCTAGCGGCCCAGCGCCTAGCAACAGGACAAGTAAAAAGACTGAATGTGCCATCCCCGAGATGGGTGTTCGGCCTCCAGATTTAATATTAATCACCGTTCGCATCGTTGCTCCGGCCCCAGGTAGTCCGTTGAACAGCCCAGCAACGCTGTTGGCAATGCCTTGCCCGATGAGTTCTCTGTTGGAGTTGTGACGACTTTGGCTGATGTTGTCGGCTACCAGTGATGTGAGCAGCGAGTCAATCGCACCGAGAACCGCGAGAACAAGACCAGCGCGTAATAAGACAGGGAAGTGGTCTTTGAGATTAGGCAGGCTGAAATTCAATCCACCTTCTGGAATGGTTCCGATTCTGGGGATGCCGTCTTGAAACAACAGCATGGAAAGAGGTGTAATAACTACTAATGCAATCAGTGGTGAGGGAACCCAGGTGCTGATTTTCTTGGGAGTTAAAAAAACAACTGCTAAAGTCAATGCGCCGATCAGAAACGCAGATGTATTGGGATTGAATTGATTAAAGACTGTTCCAAGCGAACTGATCACTCCGCCCTGGCTTTTGATTCCTAATAAGGGTCCAATTTGTAGGCAAAGAATAATCACCCCAATGCCAGACATGAACCCCGACACAACGGAGTAAGGAACCAGGGTTATATAGCGACCAAGGCGCAGAACCCCCATCAGGATCTGAATGAGACCGCCGATCAAGACGGCTCCCATGACGAGCGGGAGCAACTCATTGCTCCCAAGTTCCCGAGAAATTCCAACGGCTGCGAGTGTTCCAATCACCCCGGCCACGGTTACACTCATCGGCCCAGTAGGACCTGTGACTTGCGCAGGGGTACCGCCAAAAAGAGCGGCTAGAAATCCCGTAATGATCGCTCCGTACAGCCCGTAAATCGCACCGCCTGGTCCAAGTGCTGCGTTTCCGAATGCAAGGGCTAGCGGGAGGGCTACCACGGCTGCCGTCAGGCCGCCCAGCAAATCTCCTCTCCAGTGCCTCCAGCTGAATCCGTTGACTAAGGCCAGTTTTGGAAGCGCCATGGATTAAGGACGGGCTGGCATGGATGTCCACACCTTGAGTTGCTCGAGGGTTTGAACTCCTTCTCGGCGCTCGCCGTTTTCAAGAATCCAGGTGGGATACGCGCGAATTTCGGATGTTCTACAAGCTGCTGCTTGAATAGGAAGTTCTTTGGGTTTCGCGCATTCCACGTAGGGAAGTTTGTTGGCTGCATCCCCGAACAATCTGGTTTGCGTGATGCAGGCAGGACAGCGCCAAGAGCCGTAGTACAGCGCCTTGCTTGAACTGAGGTGGTCTGCCAGGTCTGTTGGATTCGGTGACGCTGCCGCTGGGAATGGCAGCGCGAGGGACGCCAGAGATGCCAACACAGGCATCAATTTGCTGATTTCAACCATCTCCTGAATCTAAGAACGCTCTGCCGTTCGGGCATCCCGCCATTGCTCCGGTCCGCATCCACGGACGAAACTATCCCTCGGATCTGATGTGCAGCCCTACGGGTTGATGAATTCCATGGCCGGCAGTGGCTACCGCGATTACTTCAAAGTGCTGGGTGTGGAACGCAGTGCAGACGCCGACACGGTGAAGCGTGCTTTTCGTAAGCTGGCTCGTCAGTATCACCCTGATGTGAATCCCGACGATCAGGACGCTGAAGCACGTTTTAAGGAAGTAAGTGAAGCCTATGAGGTGCTATCTGATCCTGAGAAGCGCCGTCGCTACGAACAATTTGGCCAATATTGGAACCAGGCAGGCATGCCTGGTGGCGGCTCAGGCCCTGCAGGAGTTGATGTTGACTTTGGCCGCTACGGCAACTTTGACGATTTCATCAATGACCTCCTAGGCCGCTTCGCTGGTGGCGCTGGTGGTGGCTCTGGTTCCGCCGGGTATGGCGGCGGCTTTTCTGGAGGCGGTTTCCCAGGCGGCGGTTTTCCCCGCGGTGGATCGAGAGCGCCAATCAACCTTGATGCAGAAGCAGCGGTCAAGGTGACGTTTTCAGAGGCGTTTCGAGGGGGGGAACGAATCTTGTCTGTCAACGATGAGCGGGTTCAGGTTCGGATCCCTCCTGGCGTGAAAAGTGGTTCGAAGCTTCGGCTTAAGGGCAAGGGAAATGTTCAACCGGGTACGGGTCGTCGGGGTGATCTTTATCTCGTGATTGAGGTTCAACCGCATCCGATCTGGACCCTGGATGGCGATCAGTTGCGAGCTGAATTGCCCGTTGCCTTCGACGAACTTGCTCTTGGTGGAATGGTCAAAGTCATGACACCCGATGGTGAGGCAGACGTCACCATTCCCCCTGGCACAGCTCCAGGGAAGAGCCTTCGCCTACGAGGAAAAGGCTGGCCAGGGAAGTCAGGCCGTGGAGATCTATTGCTCACCCTCGATCTTCAATGGCCCAAGCAGTGGTCAGACGAACAGCGCGAGCTCCTTGAACTGCTTCAGAGCAGCCGAGACGGAGATCCCCGTCAACAGTGGATTCAGAACGCCAGCCTTTGAGGCGGGATTTACGATTTCAGCATCTGTTGTCAGGCCTTATTAATGGAGATCACCTATCGCCCCCGCCGTTTGCGTCGCTCTCCTGCATTAAGGGCCATGGTGCGCGAAAACCAATTGCTTCCAGCTGATTTTATTTATCCCCTGTTTGTGCACGAAGGCGCCGAGGTTGAGCCGATCGGTGCGATGCCAGGCGCAAATCGCTGGAGTCTCGATCGCTTGAGTGCTGAGGTTCAGCGAGCCTGGGATCTGGGGATTCGCTGCGTGGTGCTTTTTCCCAAGGTGGCTGAAGGCTTGAAAACTGAAGATGGTTCAGAAAGTTTCAATGCCAACGGTTTGATTCCTCGAGCGATTCGTCAGCTCAAGAGGGATGTCCCCAATATGGCAATCATGACCGACGTTGCCCTCGACCCTTACTCCTGTGATGGTCACGACGGGATTGTGAGCCCAGAAGGCATCGTGCTGAACGACGAAACCATCGATCAGCTGTGTAAGCAGGCTGTAATGCAGGCGGAAGCCGGGGCTGATCTGATTGGACCCAGCGACATGATGGATGGCCGCGTTGGCGCTATTCGTGAAGCCCTTGATGACGCCGGTTTCGAACACGTCGGCATCATCAGCTACACCGCAAAATATTCTTCCGCTTACTACGGCCCGTTTCGCGAGGCGCTCGATTCCGCTCCTCGAACAACCACTGAGAAAGTGATCCCGAGAAACAAAGACACATATCAGATGGATCCGGCCAATGCGCGCGAGGCCATCACGGAGGCCCAGCTTGATGAACAAGAAGGTGCCGACATCATGATGGTGAAGCCAGGGTTGGCTTATCTGGACATCATCTGCCGCCTGCGCGATGAGTCAGAGCTTCCGATCGCTGCTTATAACGTCAGTGGTGAATACTCCATGGTCAAGGCGGCTGCCGAACGTGGATGGATTGATGAACGTGCGGTGGTCCTCGAGACCTTGCTGAGCTTCAAGCGGGCAGGTGCCGATTTAATCCTCACTTATCACGCTTGTGATGCTGCCGAGTGGCTACAGACGCGTTGAAGACGGCTAAGTCATGAAACGGTCTGGCTCGTGGAATCACCCACGGATGGCGATTGACACACCAGAATGACCCTCTTGTTTCACAGCATCTATGCCAGCGGTACAGCGCCTCGGCCACGTCGCCATCCGTGTGCAGGATCTGTCACGTGCGATCGCTTTTTACTGTGATCTCGGCATGCGCTTGGTATGGAAGGCAGACGACTGGTGCTATTTAGAGGCGGGAGAAAGTCGAGATGGATTAGCCCTGCTGGGACCCAGCTACAAAGCTGCAGGGCCGCATTTTGCTTTTCACTTTCGCGATCGCGCCGAGGTTGATGTGGTCCACGATCACTTGAAAGCGTCTGGGGTCAATGTTGGGGCCGTGCATGACCACAGAGATGGCACAGCCTCTTTTTACTTCCGGGATCCAGACGGGAACTGGCTTGAGATGCTGTACGAACCTCCCGGTGGAATCCCTTCCAACCAGATGGAGGCATCGGCGGGTCTCTCTTGATGACGTCTGAATCCCGCACAACATCGTCGCCTCCCTCGGTTTCGATCCTGGAAGAGACACTGGAGTTGCTGGAGTGGCCACGGCTGTGCCAGCACTTTTCAACATTTGCCAATACACCACAGGGGCGTCAGCACTGTTTGAAGGGGCACCTGCCAGCTGACCTCGAAACCACGCTGACCCTCCAAGCAAGGAGTATGGAGCTCGCCAGCCTGGACGGTCTCCTTGAAGGCGGATTGAGTTTTCAAGGGGTGTATGACCTCGAGATGGTTGTGCTCCGCTGCTCCAAAGGAGGAACGGCGTCAGGCGAGGAGTTGTTGTCTGTGGCGCACACACTCGCCGCAGCCCGACGCCTACGTCGTCAGATCGATGACCCTGACTTAAGACCTGACTGTTCAGCTCTGCTGGAGAATTTGGCGACGCTGCCTGAGCTCGAGCAGAGTTTGAAATTTGCCCTTGAAGAGGGGGGGCGCGTTGCGAACCGAGCGAGTGAATCGTTGGAAGAGTTGCGTCTCCAATGGCAGGTTGCACGCCAGGAACGGCGTGATCGTTTGCAGGCGGTTGTGAGGCGCTGGGCGTCTCTTTTGCAAGACACGGTGATTGCCGAACGCCATGGTCGGCCGGTTTTAGCGGTGAAGGCTGGTGCCGCCTCTCAATGTCCAGGAATGGTTCACGACAGCTCTTCTTCTGGCAACACTGTTTTTGTTGAACCGAAGACTGTGATCGGTCTCGGCAATCGTCTGGCCGCACTCGATGGCCAAATCAGAGAGGAGGAGCGTCGGGTTCTGGCGGAGCTCAGTGCTGCCGTTGCAGAGCAAATCGATGCGATCGCTCGCTTGATGGCGGTGTTGTTGAAGTTAGATCTGGCCTTGGCGAGGGGGCGTTATGGCCAGTGGCTTGGTGCGGTACCACCCCGGCTTGAAGCTCAAGATGATGCTCCATTTCAAATTCTGGAGCTGCGCCATCCACTGCTGGTTTGGCAGCAGCGCAAGGAGGGCGGCGCCCCTGTGGTGCCCGTGAGCGTTGAGGTGTCGGAGCAGTTGCGGGTTGTTGCCATTACGGGACCTAATACCGGTGGCAAAACAGTGACTTTGAAGAGCATTGGCTTAGCCACATTGATGGCGAGGGCCGGTATGTGGATTCCCTGCAACGGCAGTCCCACACTCCCTTGGTGCGCACAGGTTCTTGCAGACATCGGCGACGAACAGTCGCTTCAGCAAAGTTTGTCCACGTTTAGTGGTCATGTGAAAAGGATCGGAAGCATCCTTCAATCCATCGCCTCTGGACCGTCGCCGGCGTTGGTTCTGCTCGATGAGGTGGGCGCTGGCACCGATCCCAGTGAAGGCACAGCCCTGGCGATTGCGTTGCTGCGCAATTTGGCTAATTGCGCCCGACTCACTATTGCCACCACCCACTTTGGGGAGCTCAAAGCACTCAAGTACAGCGATTCACGCTTTGAAAACGCATCTGTGGCCTTTGATAGCGATTCTCTTTCTCCGACGTATCAGCTGCTTTGGGGGATTCCAGGACGCAGCAATGCGTTGGCGATCGCAACGCGTCTTGGTTTTGACAGAGGTGTGATTGAACAAGCCAGGCAACTGTTGAAGCCCAGTGGGGATGGCGATGTCAACGCTGTGATTCGTGGCCTGGAAGAGCAGCGGCAACGCCAACAGGCCGCGGCTGAAGATGCGGCTGCACTCTTGGCTCGGACTGAATTGCTGCATGAGGAGTTACTGCAACGCTGGGAGCAGCAACGCAAAAACTCTGCGCAGCAGCAGGAGTTGGGACGTCAGCGTTTGGAGAGTTCGATTCGCGATGGTCAAAAAGAGGTGCGTCATTTGATTCGCAGGTTGCGGGATCAGAAGGCGGATGGTGAAACCGCTCGCCGCGCTGGTCAGCGGCTGCGCAAGCTTGAATCCAACCACTGCTCCGTTCCAGAGCGTCGCCTGCATCCGGAATGGCGCCCCTCGGTGGGCGAGAGCATTCGTCTGCTTGCCCTCGACAAAGCGGCCGAGGTGCTTGAGGTTTCAGACGATGGTCAGCAACTGAGTGTGCGCTGTGGCGTGATGCGCAGCATGGTGGATCTTCAATCGGTGGAAAGCCTGGATGGCCGCCGAGCTGCACCGCCAGAGAAACCTGTGGTTCAAGTGAAAGCGCGGCGAGGAGTCGGCGGCTCCCAGGTGCGGACCGCTCGGAACACGGTGGATGTTCGCGGTCAGAGAGTGCATGAAGCTGAAGCCGCTGTGGAAGAGCTGCTTCGTGGTGCCAATGGTCCGGTTTGGGTGATCCACGGGATCGGCACTGGCCGCCTCAAGCGCGGCTTGCGTCAGTGGCTCGATTCACTCCCGTATGTGGAACGGGTTGGTGATGCCGATCAGGGAGATGGCGGTCCAGGTTGCAGCGTTGTTTGGGTGCGCTGATCGCTGATCTCAGCTCAGCTGGGGCAGTTGAGGCTCATCGGTATCGACTGCTGAGAGCTCTGGTAAAGCAATGGCGTCCCCAGCTTCATCAAATAACCTCCAGCCATCTGGATCGGCTTCTAAATGAATCGATCCTCCAATCGAGACGTTCAGGCTTGGATCGGCTCTCACCTGCACTAAGTGGTCTCCGTCTAGCAGGCGGCAGGTGAGCAGTTGCTCATTCCCTAAAACCTCACTGTGACTCACTTCAGCCGGAAGATTTCGGTTGGTTGCTGGTGCAACATGCAGATGCTCAGGACGGATCCCTCCGCTTACCCGTTGGCCTTCAAGGGTCTGAAGTAGGGCTCTGGTGGGCCCCTCCACGTTGAGGCGTCTGTCCTTGAGCATCAACGTGGCACCATGCCCGACATGGACGGGCAACACGTTCATCGGTGGGCTGCCGATGAACTGTGCCACAAACAAATTGGAAGGCCAGCGGTACAACTCCATCGGAGTACCCAGTTGCTGCAGGTGTCCCTGGTTAAGCACGGCGATCCTGTGGCCCATGGTCATCGCTTCCACCTGGTCATGGGTGACATAAATGGTGGTGGTCCCGAGTTGTCGCTGGAGGTCAACAATCCGCGCGCGAGTGCTCCCGCGTAATTTTGCATCGAGATTGCTAAGCGGTTCATCCATCAGGAACACCTCTGGCTTGCGTGCCATGGCCCGGCCCAGGGCCACCCGTTGTTTTTGTCCGCCAGATAGTTCCTTCGGTCGGCGATCGAGGAGCTGATCCAATTCGAGAGATTGCGCCACATCTTGGATGCGTTTCTCGAGTTGCTGCTCTCGATACGAGGGAATCCTTAGAGCAGCAGGGAGACGGCGTGTGTTGCGGTGAAGTTGGTCCTGGAGCTGTTGCAAGCTCGTGCGCTGTTGACTTCTCCTCAGGCCGAAGGCCAAGTTGTCGCGAACGCTCAGATGGGGATAGAGCGCATAGCTTTGAAACACCATCGCCACATTGCGCTTCGCTGGCCTTAGGCCAGATACCGGTTGGTCTCCCACCAGGATCTCTCCAGAGCTGGGGGATTCCAGCCCTGCCATCAGTCGCAGAAGTGTGCTTTTGCCACAGCCAGAGGGACCAACGAGCACAAGAAATTCTCCGTCAGCGATGCTGAGGGAGAGATCACGGATCACCTCTACAGGCTTGCCCCCCCCACGGGACGGATAGTTCTTGCTGAGTGCCTTGAAGCGAACCCCGGCCAAGCTCTTGTCCTCGTACTCTTCGATCCTAGGGTTGGGAATTGGCCCCAACCGAGGCTTGCTGTGCAGTTCATCGACCAAGCGCGCATTTCCGTGCGAGGTGGCCGTGGTGGCGACGGCATCATGGCCTTCCGTCGAGAAAAATATGTTCCAGCGGGAGGACCTTCTGGTGGTGATGGAGGCCAGGGCGCGGATGTTGTGTTGGAGGCAGATTCCAACCTGCAAACCCTTTTGGATTTCAAATACAAACGACTATTCGCAGGGGATGATGGGCGCAGGGGAGGTCCCAATCGCTGCACTGGGGCATCAGGCCCGCCGTTGGTGATCAAGGTTCCATGTGGCACTGAGGTTTGTCATATGAGTACGGGAATCGTGCTCGGTGACCTCACGACACCTGGAGAACGTCTCACTGTGGCGTTTGGAGGTAGGGGCGGGCTGGGCAATGCCCATTATCTGAGTAATCGAAATCGTGCTCCAGAAAAATTCACGGAGGGCCGTGACGGCGAAGAATGGCCGTTGCAGCTGGAGCTCAAGCTGTTAGCCGAAGTGGGGATTATTGGGCTTCCGAATGCAGGGAAAAGCACCCTGATCAGTGTTTTGTCTGCAGCTCGACCCAAAATTGCCGACTACCCGTTCACAACCCTGATTCCGAATCTTGGTGTGGTGCGCCGCCCGACGGGAGACGGCACCGTGTTTGCTGATATTCCGGGTTTGATTGCTGGTGCAGCCCAGGGCGCGGGCCTGGGCCACGATTTCCTCCGCCATATCGAACGCACCCGACTCCTCATTCACCTTGTGGATGGCGGAGCCGAAGATCCCTTGCTGGATCTGCGCGTTGTTGAAAAGGAGCTTGAAGCCTATGGACATGGGCTGGTTGAGCGCCCCAGAATTCTGGTTATAAATAAGCAAGAGCTCATTCAGGAAGAGGATCTGGACGCGATCGTGTCTGCTCTAACTGATGCCAGCGGACGCACTCCTCTACTGATCTCAGCAGCGATGAGTCGCGGGTTGAATCAGATGTTGGATCGTGTTTGGAGCGAATTGGGGATCTAGGGCTGGATGCTGGATTGGAAGGGCATAAAAAACCTGCCTTGGAAGGCAGGTTCATTACTAATAAGGGCTCGATGGCTCAGTCGTCGTAGACGCGGCACTCGTCGGCGTCTGGGTTTGCATCGCAATAAAGCTCGAGTGAGGTGGGATCGTGCCTGTCCTCAGGATTGTGTTCCTTGTATTCCTCAAGAGAATGAAGCTCGTCAGTCAGGTGACGCTCCTTTGCTTGGTCTCCTGAGGCACGAGCTGCTTCAATCTCTGACTGATCTTTCTTGATGTGCTCGTCGATGGATTTCATGGAATCGGCGGCTCTTAAAAGCCAATTGCGATGAAATTATTTTCCGGCTGGTTTTCTCTAGTGCCAATGATTCTGCCGGCGAGATGGTTCCCTTAACAACATGGCTGGCATCTCTCAAGGTGCTGAATCTCTTGTTGGCGGGCATCACTGACTAAGAGCCATGCGATCTGTACCGTGAGTAATAAGGCTTATGGCTCGAGTTCACTGAGCACAAGCCAGCGCTCTTCACTGGTATGAAGCGAGTCCAACAAAGCTGCGAGTTCCAAGCTTAGAGAGCTGAGATCTCCCCTACCACTAGCTATTTCATGTTCCAGCTCCTGTTTTCTCAGCTCCAGGGCGGGGAGGTCGCTGTCGAGGCGCTCCAGCTCCTTCGATTCTTTGAAGCTGCGCCGTTTCGGCTTGTTGCCTGTAGGTGAGACCTTTTTGGAAGCTGCTTTTGCCGAACGTTGGGCGGTTTGCTGCGCTGCCATTGCTTCGCTTTGCGCTTTCTCTAGATCACGACGGTGATCAAGAAATGCGCTGTAGTTCCCTTCAAAACGCTGCAAGCGCCCGTTCTCAAAACAGAAGAGACGGTCAACGGTGCGGTCTAGGAAATAGCGATCGTGCGACACGACGACAACACAGCCACGGAAATCCTCGAGGAGGTCTTCGAGCACACTCAGGGTCTGGACATCCAAGTCGTTGGTTGGCTCGTCGAGCAGCAATACATTGGGGGCCTGAATCAACATGCGGCACAGGCTTAAGCGCCGTCGCTCTCCACCAGAGAGCTTGCTGAGGGGGCTGTGTTGTTGAGCTGGTGGGAACAAAAAGCGTTCCAGCAGCTGAGATGCACTGAGTTGTTCATTCCCCAGGTCAATAGTTGATGCCGCTTCCTCGACAAAGTCGATAACTTTGCGTTCTAACCCCTTCCCATCGCTGAGGACATCGGTGTGTTGGTCGAGATATCCGAGATGAACAGTTTCTCCAATCTGAAGCGACCCGCCAGTTGGCTGACGGCGCCCCGCGATCAGATCAAGCAGGGTTGATTTGCCACTTCCGTTGGGGCCAATGATTCCGACACGATCTTCTGGGCTGAAGCTGTAACTGAAGTCTGAGAGCAATAAGGGGCCGTCTTTGCTGCCGTCAGCTGAGACGGAGAGATGCTCCGCTTCGATCGCTAACTTCCCAATACGACGACTCACACTGGCCATCTCCAACTGGCCGCGACTCTGTTTCGTTGGCGCACTCTGCATCTCGTCGATGCGTTGCAACCGCGCTTTTTGTTTGGTGCTGCGTGCCTTTGGCCCTTGGCGTAACCAAGCCAATTCGCGTCGGAGCACGCTTTTGAATTTGGCAGCACCAGCGGCATCGGCGAGATTTTGTTCGGCTTTTCGCTGCAGATAAGCGCTGTAATTGCCGTCAATACTGCGTGCTTCCCCCAGCTCCACTTCCACGATCCTGCGGGTCACGCGATCAAGTACATAGCGGTCATGGGTAACGAGGACGACCGCTCCTGGATACCGATTTAGCCAGCTTTGCAACCACTCCACCGCTGCGGCATCAAGGTGGTTGGTGGGCTCATCGAGAAGAAGGACATCAGGACAAGCCACAAGGGCCGATGCCAGACCTACCCGTTTGCGATATCCACCTGAAAGCGCTTCCACAGGGCTGTGCAGATCAGTGATCCCAAGCCTTTGCAGGACTTCCTGGCACTGTTGTTCGAGACTCCAAGCCTCTGATTCATCCATTCTTTGACTTAGGACGCCCAGCTCGGCTAGCAGCACAGCGTTGTCCGGATTGTCGGCAACGGCTTCGCTGAGTTCACTGAAACGCAGCAGCAGGTCTCGTTTTTCTCCGCACCCTGCCAACACCTGCTCCAAGACGGTGAGGCCCGGGTCCACGCTGCTCTCTTGGCCCACAAGCTCGACCCTCAACCGCGATGAGCAGCGTCGTTCTCCTCCCCCAAGCGGCTCCTCGCCTGCAAGCACTCTCAGCAAGGTCGATTTTCCTGACCCATTGGGGCCAATGAGTCCCAGGCGATCACCCTCCCGTATATGGAGAGTTAGGTCAGCAAACAGCGTGCGGATGCCGAAGTCTTTAGATGCATTGACAAGACTGATCAGACTCACGTGCTCTTGGCCTTACGCAGGTCTTCTAGATAAGCAAATACGCTCTTATCTCCGACGTCAGCAGCGGCCTCCATACCGAATTTGCGTAAGGCAAGAAGCACGAGAAGAGCGGAGGAAATCGCCATCATGCTGATGGCTGCTGGCCCTGCAATTAGGCCACTCAAATGGCCGAGGAGTGCCACTGGTAGAAGCAGAGTGAGTCCGATTGCTTCTGGGCGTCTGAAGCAAAAGAATTCCTTGAAGCCGATGCCTACTAGAGCTGCAAACAGAGGGCCAATCACCAGGGTCCAAAGACGTTGGCTTTCGAGTGTGTTGAAAATGTTGGAAGGACCGGCCTGGATGGCTAAGACCAGCCAGCCGATGCATCCAGCGGCCCAAAACAGTTGAAGGGCTTGATGGAGAGGGCGCAAGTAAATATGAATCCAGCGCAAGGCCAGGCCTAGTGATACGGCAAGAGGCAACAGCCATAGGGGCGCTAGCTGGGGCCCTATGAGAATCCATTGTCCTAGTCCGGCACTGAAGCTCAGACCACAGATCAGCAAGCAGATTCGGTAAAGCTGAACCTCTCGCTGATCCCGAAGAGTGATGCAATAGGGGCCGTACACCCCCTCAAAACTGGGTTCTGATTGTTCTGCTCTTGTCTTGCTGTTGGTCGTCATTTCGGTTGTGCCACTCCCGCCCCAATCAGTCTGCTCAGGTCAGGGCCATCTGGAACGATTCCACTTGGGTTGAGCGGAAAGAGTGCTCCGAAATAATCCTGTTTCCACTTTTGGCTGTTGCAACTCTCACTAATTCCAGCCAGCGCAAAAAATCGTTGACGCCAACTCCAAAGTGCTGGAAACATCCAAAGTGGTTTGGCACTACAGCCAAATAGGGGTTCATAAACCATTTCCCAGCGGATCAACGTGGGGAAAAGACGGACGTCCGCCAGCGTGAGTTGCTCGCCGCAGAGCCATGGTCCTTTGGTTTGCAAGCTCTCTTCCACTTGTTCCAAAGCTGAAAATAAGGCTTGGCTGGCTTGATCAAAGGCCCGTTGGTTCCGTGCAAATCCACATCGATAAACGCCGTCGTTGATCGCGGGTTGGATCAACTCTTGCCAAGACGCAATTGAAGAATTCAATTCGCTTGGGGCGAGATTGAGTGCCGTCGCCTCAGCTGGCCATGAACACAGTGCTGCGCTCAGGGGGGTGCTGTCATTCCCCAGCAATCGGGGTTGATCGGATGCGCTTGCACCCGGATCAACCAGGACCGGCACCGTGGCCCTGTGGCTGGGAGGTGCTCCGCACAACTTGTAAAGATCAAGGAGGCTGTCGCAGCCGAGCCAGGTCGGCTCCAGTCGCCAACGCCCTTCGTCGTGATCGGCATTGGCCATCAGCAGGTTGATGCTTGCGCTGAGTCCTCTTAGTTGAAACACCAGCCAGACACGATGTGCCCATGGGCAACTTCGGCCAACGATCAGCTGGGGTTTCGTTTTGCTGTCTCTTGCTTCAAGCGCCTTCTCCCCTAAGACGAGGGTTTGCATCGGCGTGCTGGTTGGGCGCTGATAGTGACCTCCTTGGTCGGCAGGGCCTAGTCCTCCCATCAAGCGGAGCCATTGCCAGCGCCATCCTTGACGAGCGCTGCGCACAATCAGTGGATGGATCGCCATCGTTGTTCCATTTCCTCTTATCTTCCACCAGATTGTTTGAGGCTGCTGAGAGTTGATGCCAAGCCCTCGAGTGCTTGTGGTGGCTGGAACCCATGGGAATGAGATCAATGCTCCCTGGCTATTGGAACAATGGCAGCAGCAGCCACATTTGATTCAGACCCATGGATGCGAGGCGCTTTCGGTGATTGGCAATCCCGATGCCTATGCCAAAGGTTGTCGTTACCTCGAAAGAGATCTCAATCGATCGTTCCAGCCTGGTCTTCTTGAGCAGGTTGGCTTAGAGCTGACTTCATCATTCAAGGTGGATCTCGAAGTTCAGCGTGCCTTCGACCTGGTTAGCCGTTATGGCCCGGAAGGCATCGAGGCCTGTGGGTTTGTGATCGATCTCCACAGCACCACGTCTTCGATGGGAAGCTCCTTAGTGGTCTATGGACGTCGGCCTGCTGATTTGGCATTGGCGACACTTGTTCAGGGACGTCTTGGCTTACCGGTTTATCTCCATGAAGCAGATCAGGCTCAACAAGGCTTTTTGGTGGAGAGCTGGCCCTGTGGACTGGTGATTGAAGTGGGGCCCGTCCCCCAGATGGTGCGTCACTACAAAATCTTGACGCAAACTCGCCTGGCTCTCGAGGCCGTCTTTGAGGCCTGCTCTGATGTGCTGGCTGGTCGAGCCCGCTACCCCAGGCAATTGTTGGTTCATCGCCATCTGGGGAGTCTTGACCTCCCGCGTTCTTCATCCGGTGCACCCGACGCTTTCGTTCACCCTCAGCGTCAGGGTTCGGACTGGCAGCCCATGCGTCGTGGCGATCCGCTCTTTCAGAAGGCTGATGGCAGCTGCATTCCCTATCAGGGGGCTGATGGACAGGTCCCTCTTTTTATTAATGAAGCGGCTTATGCCGAAAAGGCCATTGCGTTGAGTCTCACCCTTAGAGAAAGCTGGCCTCTGTCTTTTAAATGGACAGAGGCACTACAAGCTCAGCTATCAGCGGGGTGATCCGTTGTAGAGGACCTCATTCACGGTTCGCCCATCAGGAGCAATCTGGATTTCTGTTTCTGTGGTGGGTGAACTGTCGTTTTGAGGCCATCCTGGGGCTCCACCAAGAAATTGGAAGGTGTATCCGTTGTCGTCTTGATTCACAAGGCAATCCCCTCCTCCATCACTGGTCTGAAACATGCATTGCTGAGGGCGGTAAACGGTAAGACCACCATTTTCGGCAACAGCAGTGTTGCGAGCCAAATTGATCGCTCTCACTTGGGACGCCGAGATGGTGTCTTGAGCGAGTCCAGGTGTTGCGCCCATCACACTTGCACCAGTGATCAAGGCCATTGCCGAGAGGGTACGGAGATTCATGCAGAACCAAATAACGCCCCTACATCGGAGTCACGGTGGCCTGATCTGTCAACTAAATCTTGCACTTAACGGATCGTTTCGTTGTAAGAGACCTCCAGGATTCGGTCACCGTCTCTGGAGACAAGCACCGATGTCTCGATGGTTGGGTTGGTAGGGGTTTGCTGTTGCCAACCCGGAGCACCACCTTGAAACAAGAATTGGAATCCTTTATCGCTGATGGACTCGAGACAGGACCCTGCTCCGGTTTCGTACATGCAGCTTGCTGCTCTGTATTGACCTAAACCTCCATTCAGAGACTCTGCACGCTTGCGCGCGAGATTCGCTGCTTTTGGTTGCGCTAGTGGTAATGGCTTGGAGGCCTGTGCTGTTGCAGCATTTGGAGCCAATAGCCAAATGCCGCTGATGAGCGCCAACACGGTTGTGAGCTGATTCATGCTGCAATTTTGACGCGACGAATCACTTGTTCAACGGTCTAAGCACGCTGGAGATGTAATCAGTTGCGACTTGTTTTCCAGGGACAGCTTTAACCACATGCCCAAGTGTTTTGTTCTTTGGTGCAGGGGAGGTCACTGCGTGTGCCGTCAGCCCAGTAGATCCTCAACCTGTCATCAGCAGTTCCTGTCCTCATCGTGATGGAACTAACAGGGCCGGCAGGAACCTTGCTGCTGTTGCCTGAAGTCGTTGGGAGCTGTTCTCCGACTTGGCGTTCGAGCTGCTCAATGCGTTGTTCCAAGCGATTGATCGTTTCGCGCTGTGTCTTGTTGACAGGCAGTGTTTTTGATCCGCAGGCGCTGAGAGCCATTGCTGCAGAGCTGGCTAACGCAACAGTGATGACCCTTCTTTGGAAGCGGGATGCCCTGAAGCTGATTGTCATTGTTCCTGTTGCGACGAAACCAGTTTGGATGGCTAGAAGGCGTTGCCTAGTCGTTCGCTCCAGTACACAATCGCTCCTTGAGCTTCAAGCTCATTCCGCCTATGTCGGGCCATGGCGACAGGAACAGTTTCCTCAGTGCGCTGGCCAGATTGAAGCCATCGAATTAAAACCACGAGACTGTCCACAAGGTGTCCGCCTAAATCTTAAGCCTTTCTGAAGTTGCTCTTTTGAAGCTGCTCTTGCCGTGAAGCAAAAGGAGATGTTCGTCCTTAAAGCTCGAACACAAACCGCAAACTTGCTTTACAATCCTTTTTGTAGGGCGTCCTGCCCTTCCGTAACCGTCTCTTTCGAGACCTTCTTTTCCGTATTCATGACTACCACCATCCAGCAGCGCTCCGGCGCCAACGGCTGGCAGCAGTTCTGTGAGTGGGTTACCTCCACCAACAACCGTCTTTATGTCGGTTGGTTCGGTGTGTTGATGATCCCCACACTGCTTGCCGCTACCACTTGCTTCATCGTTGCTTTTATCGCCGCACCTCCGGTTGATATCGACGGCATCCGCGAGCCTGTTGCAGGTTCACTGATGTATGGCAACAACATCATTTCTGGTGCTGTTGTTCCTTCCAGCAACGCCATTGGCTTGCACTTCTACCCAATCTGGGAAGCTGCCTCACTCGATGAGTGGCTCTACAACGGCGGTCCTTTCCAACTGGTTGTGTTCCACTTCCTGATCGGCATCTACGCCTATATGGGACGTGAGTGGGAACTTTCCTACCGCTTGGGCATGCGCCCTTGGATCTGTGTTGCATACAGCGCACCTGTTGCTGCTGCATCTGCAGTGTTCCTGGTCTACCCCTTCGGTCAGGGTTCGTTCTCTGACGCCATGCCTTTGGGCATCTCTGGAACCTTCAACTACATGTTGGTCTTCCAGGCTGAGCACAACATCCTGATGCACCCCTTCCACATGCTTGGAGTGGCTGGTGTCTTCGGTGGTTCATTGTTCTCCGCCATGCACGGTTCATTGGTGACCTCATCCTTGGTTCGTGAAACAACCGAGACCGAGTCCCAGAACTACGGCTATAAGTTCGGCCAAGAAGAAGAGACGTACAACATCGTGGCTGCTCACGGCTACTTCGGTCGCCTGATCTTCCAATACGCCTCCTTCAACAACAGCCGTAGCCTTCACTTCTTCCTTGCAGCCTGGCCTGTAGTCGGCATCTGGTTCACCGCCCTTGGCGTGTCAACCATGGCCTTCAACTTGAACGGCTTCAACTTCAACCAGTCAATCCTTGATGGTCAGGGCCGCGTCCTGAACACCTGGGCCGACGTTCTTAACAGAGCTGGACTTGGCATGGAAGTGATGCACGAGCGCAACGCTCATAACTTCCCCCTCGACCTGGCAGCTGCTGAGTCCACACCTGTGGCACTTCAAGCACCTGCAATCGGTTGATCTGGAAATCATCCAAAGTTCAGATCAACTGAACTAGAAAGCTCCCGC
>Ga0302116_1000653_pt1 | contig 21086 bp, 28 predicted proteins | sample AG5_SCM_MG_FD_203124 | JGI IMG/M metagenome (GOLD analysis project Ga0302116, IMG submission 203124) | Marine microbial communities from Western Arctic Ocean, Canada - AG5_SCM | ecosystem: Environmental > Aquatic > Marine > Oceanic | place: Canada: Western Arctic Ocean | collected 2017-10-01 | reverse complement strand
GGTGAAGGACTCTAAGAAGCTTGGTGACAAACTGGTGAATACCGCTACAGACTTTGCTGAGGATGTAGGATTCCTACCCCCCTTGACCCCCATGCCGATGCACCAGTGGCTCATTTTGCTAGTTATTGTAGCTCTTCCTATCACCGGCTACTGCATAATTTTTAGCGAGATGTTCTATGGCGTCGTTGGAATGAAGTTTGCAGGTAAAACTGAATTAGCAGCAGCAACAGCAACATTATAACTACTAACAATCCCATCCATTCCTCTTTCACCCCTTTCATCCACTGTTGCAGTTGAGAACGCTGAGCTCGGCTCCCTCCTCCTTTTTATTGTCGCTTGCGTCTTTGCAAGCCTTTACATCCTTGACGCGGAGGCTTGGGAGTCCAAGGGCATGCTTTGGTTGCGATTTTGCATCTTGTGCCTCACCGCGGTGACCCTCGTGGTTGGTATCTTCTTCTCGGCGAGTGATTATGCCTACGCGCCGCTCATGGTCTTCATGATTGCGATGCCTCCTTACCTGATCGGTTTCCGCTTGACTATCTTCAAGGAGAACTTCAGGCTCTACGTCTCTTGGCTCCCTGGGCCTCTCTTCATATTGGCCTTAACATGGTTTGTTTGGTGGTTGGTTTGGTGCTTGAGCGGCTCACCTCACGAGTGGACTCCCGCAAACCGCAACAGGATTGCGTTTGGCATAAGGTGCCCTCCCAACTTCGATTCTTTCCCCAAATGTGAGAACCACTACGTTGGCAAGACTTGGAACTGCTCGTTCGAAGGCGTCGAGGAAACGAAATCTTTGGAGGCATGCCCAACCTTTTTAAATGCCCCGGACACTCCTTACGACTGCTCGGAGGTGTACGACACCTGCCTGGACGCATTTCTGATCTGGTCCACACCCTTCCTGGTGTCCCTAGTGTACTTCTTCTTCTCGTTCATTTTTGCCTTCCTCAACCCCGACCACAAGGAGGCGACCCCCCAGGCCTTCATGAAAACTTTCATGATGATCTGCTTCATGTTTTGGGTTGCATCCAGCCTTGCTGCCAGCAACGCTGGCATCACCTCAGCGCTGATGGCCTTCATCACCATGGCCCTGCTATGCGGTGCCATGGCCATCATCGGTGTGCACGGCTTCAGGACAGGTGAACGAGCGAAGCTAGCGAGCTTTGATGAAGATGAGAATACGAGCCAGCGAGCGAAGCGAGCTAGTCACAACTAGTGTACGTGTACAGACGAGAATACGAGCCACTACTAACCCCTTCGCACCTTCTTCGCTCGGCTCAGCCTCGGACGACATTGCTGCCCCCATGATGCAAAAGCTCAAGTCCAAGTATGGCGGTTACAGCACCTTCTTCAAGGGGTTCTTCATCATCACTTGCGGTCCGACCATTCTCATCTACTGGGCCATTTCCTTCCTAAACCAGCTCGTCCGGAAGCTCGGCATGCCCCTCTCCAAACAGCTGACCGAGGGCGACAAGAAGTTTGCGCTCACCATCACGGCGAGCAGGCAGAAGGCATTCATGCTCAGCTGGGAGTGGACTTCGGTCCTCACAATGGCCGTGAACATCGGGATTTTTGTGCAGGTCATGTCGGTGCTGGTGACGAAGTTCACCTACCTGGGCTTGGCGATGCTCAAGGACGAAATCTCGAGCTGGGAAATCTGGCAAGTGACGCTGATGCTCATCAGCGTTGGGCTGTTTCTCTTCATGCTGCCTCCGGTCCCCGGAGTCCCAATTTACTTCATGGCCGGAACGATGCTCGTTGGGGTGTGCGAGGACAAGATGGGCTTGGTGGGTGCCACCATCTACGCCACCTTGTTGGGGATTGTTCTGAAGGTGAGCGAGCGAGCGGAGCGCGGGGGGGTACTACTTAACTAACATTCGTATTCGTATTCGTATTCGCACCTTCTTCGCTCGGCGCAGGTTTTCGCATGCATGTGCCAGCAAAATGTCATCGGAAAAACCTTCAAGGGGAAGGTTGGGATTCGCCAGCTCGTTGGCATCAACAGCAACATGATTCGCACCATGAGGGTGATTCTGTCTCGCCCTGGAATGAGCATTGCGAAGTGCGCGATCTTGGTTGGAGGACCGGATTGGCCAACTAGCGTGCTTTGCGGCATTATGGGCCTTGATTTGATTCCAATTTTGATCGGGACGCTACCTGTTGCGTTATTGATCGCCCCCACGACATTGAGCGGTGTTTTCGTGTACATGAGCGGGGCCCCTCACTACAAGGACTGGGCGAGCACCCTGAGCACTGTGTGCATTTCCGCCACTGGTATGGCGCAGAGCGGAAGCATGGTCGTCGCTGCGTTTTACTTGGAGGAAGCCATGACGAAGGAGAAGGAAGCAATAGATGCTATCCCAATCGACAAGGAGGTTGAGGAGGCAGACGAGAGGGCAAAGGTCAGCAACGCCAAGTTCGTCGAGTGCACCAAATTCTCGGTTTTGCCAGGCTACATGAGGTGAGCGAGCGAAGCGAGCGAGCCTTGTGACAGAAGAGTGCGAAACTCCGTGCGAAATTGCTAAAAAATGGCTACAACCACTATTGAACTAACCTACCTAACCTACTCAACTATTCTTGCTCGCTCGCTTCATCTGTGCTTATTACATTATTGCAGGTGTTGGTTGATCACTTCAACCTTCCTGATGACGGTCAGTTGCTACATGGTCATGGTTTTCAGTAGCCAGTGCTTCAGCGTATTCAGCATGAGCGACACTGTTGAGAAAGCGCTCGACGGCGACCCGTGGAAATTGGTTAAAGGTCCAGGATATGTTGCGATCGCATTGTTTTTGACGAGCAGCATCATGCAGTGGGTGTTTTACAAGTGGGCGGCACAGAGGGTAAAGGGGTATGTGCCGAAGGCGACGGCGGTCAGGGAGGACTCTCTCGTAGAGAGCAATACAACACTGTAATAATAAATGTAAACTAGAGAATTGTTTTGTTAGTGCGGCAGAGGGGTGAGGGGATCACGAAGGGTGACGTCGTACGTGAGTGGACTAATGCCCATAGAAAGTGGAAGTGGAGAGAATGAACGAGAGAGAGAATGCGTCAAGGGAGAATTACCCCGAGTGAATAAATTCTCGGCCAAGATATTGAGCTGAGATTTCACAGGGAAAGTGAGACAAACCTTTAAGACGCATATATTTAATAAACTTTGGCACTTTGGGGTGATTATTTTTTGTTTAATCAACTTGCTCAGGAGTCTGATCTACAACAGGCTCAGCAACTGCAGCTGCAGCTGCAGCTGCAGCTGCTTCTACCTCTACCTCTGCCGCTGCCGCCATCGCCGCCGCCTCTACCGCTGCCGCCTTCTCTTGCTCCATGACCTCCTCTTTTACCTTGTTTTCCTCGGCGGCCTCGGCATCAGCCTTGGCCTGGATTCTAGCAGCCTCAGCCTCAACCTCAACATCGACCGCAGCCTTGACCTTGGCTGCGGCCAAATCTTCGGCCTTCAGGGCATCTGCTAATTCCTTTACTTTTTTTTCAGCAGCAATCTCAGCTTCAACCTCGGGAGACAGCTTTGGCCGGTACATCTCAACGAGGCTGACGGTAGATGCGTGGCCAGCATCATATGAAGAGAGGCACCAATCCTTAAGCGATGAACTCCTATGTTTCATGCAAAGTTCTCTTCCCTCCTTCACAACCTCTCCTCCACCATTGCAGGTTACCAAGCAGGCATCATCGAAAGCCATTCCAAAACTCTCCCTGCACTTTTGGTAGGGGGTCGGGCGGGAAGGACCCGTAGTTGTTGCTCGCATCGCGTCGGCACAAGCCTCACGGTAATTTATGTCGTCGAAAAGCATTGTGCAAATGCCAATACATTGCTCAGCGACAGTGGCGGTTTCCGCTGCTACTGTAACAGTAACAGCAGACACCAGCAGTATGCTATAGTAGGCAATTTTCATGTTCAATTTGCTTTTTTATAAATTTTTATTAAAAGAGAAAAAAGAGACGGTTGAAACAGCGAAGAAAATCAGGCAATTTAAAGATTCCTCTATAAACTAAGAAAGATGCCGTGCCCTTTGGGCGACGTGCCAACAGCCTTCCCTCTACGACCACTTGTGTCGTTCACGAAAGATTGTTTGGCGGTCGAGGAAGGAAGATTACGAGAGAAAATTTCTGTAGATCTCCTTTCTGCCGGCACACACAACGACAACCCTAAATTTGAGAACTGGCAGTGGCATCATTGCAAGCTCGTGAAGGGCCCATCTAAGACCCACTACAATTTCGCGTACGAGAACGAGGATACGTTTGCTCTGAGTGCGAAGCGAGTTGGGGATGACTTTTACATCTCGAACTACAGACTTTTCCCAGCGGCCGTTAATACGAACATCGAGGACGATGTTGCTCCACCGTGCCAGTACATTGCCGTTTTGAAGAAGTGTCCTACCCCGAAGTTCACTTGGAAGCTGTACTTGACAGCTTCTGATTCAACCTCGAGGGAATTGGACGATCAAGGCTCATTCGAGATTGCAACAATCTTGCATGGCATCAAGCGGCTGGAAGAGGCCAAGGCCGACATTCGAACTATCAAATGCACAATTCCAAACGTTTCCTCCGTCGACTTCAGTCACAAGGACAGAAGGAAGGAGGGGGAAAAGTGGCAAGGGGAAAGGAGGGACGAGGAGGACGACACCAAGTTGACAGACTTGTTTGGTGAGCCCATTACCAACGAGAACGACGACAATGGTGGAGAAGATATATTCGAGAACGAAAAGCAAAATTACAAGCTGAACATCATGAGCGGGCTAGGCACCAACGTGTGGTCGTGCTTCCCGTCCGATCCAGTTTTGCATGGACAAAAAACGACCATGAACCGAACCAGATCAAAAAGGGGCGAAAAAGAAAAGCAAACTTTGAGGCTGCACAACAAATGCCCAGTTTGGAATGCCGATATTGGTTCGCTGGTGCTGAGGTTCGACAGAGGGAGAGTCCAAATGGCCAGCGCTAAGAACTTTCTGTTGTGTCACGAGGGAGACACGGGGAAAGAGGCAGACGATGCAATTTTACAATTTGGCAAGTCTCAGAAGAGCTGCTATGCGCTCGACTACAAGCACCCGCTATCGCCATTGCAGGCCCTTGGGATCTGCTTGAGCACGTTTGCATGGGAACAGGAGATAAAGAACTGACAACGAGAAGAGAAAAAATAACTAAATTTATGGGTGGTAGAGAAAAAAGAAGATTTGTGCGTGTTATTATATTTCTGGTAGGTTTATATTGGTTTCATTCACCGCAACAACCACAACCACTTTCAACGACTCAGCAACATTCGATTCACCTATTGAAGATTCATTATTTGAAACTAATTTCGGTAATGTAGGTGTTTCTGGCTGCTTGGTATCCCCAGCTGCATCAGCTTTGATTTTCTGAAAGTGGATGTCTACTTCTTTACTGCGGGGGGAGACCGAGCTCTCGGCTTTTAGCATTTCGTAGTTATGCAGGTTGAGCTCCTTAAATTTCCGCAGGCCAGAAATTGTGGGGTCACTCTCAAAACTTTTTATTCTTTCAGCACGTTGCGGTTTCGAAAGAGGGCAAAGCATCCAATCAGATACACCGTTCTCTGTTAGAAGTTGCTTGATTAGGATACAGGTCTTCACAATGTGTTTTTGCCTCAAGCCAATTTGCTCCAAATCCAAATCATCATATGAAAGAAAAGCCTCTCCGCAGATTCCAACCTGCTCAATGCACTTTCTCGCCTTCAGCGGGCATTCTAACGAGCTCAAAACATTGATCAGCTCAAAATTATTAAGATCAGACAAATTTCTAATGCGATTTGATCGCGTAACTGAGTTGGTCTCGTTAGGGCTTAGGTTTTCTCTGCTGAAAAATCGTATTGTTCTCCTTGGTGTACCTGAAGTTGGTGTTGGTGGTGTTATTGGTTCAGGGGAGGAGGGATTTGAAGGTTGGCCAGTATCGATTGTTGCTGTTATAATTGTAGATTTAGTAGTTGTTGCTGAAGTTGCCAAAGTCTCCATAATTCTCTCTATTTCGGGTTGAGTCTGAGTGAGTCTTATAAGGATTAACGTGGGGATGAAGAATTGTGACTTGTACACAAACCCAGCTGAGATATGATGTTACAACTATGATGTTACAACGCACTATGCTATATATATTGCTGAAATGAATTAAATATTTGGAAATTAATTTGGAAAATCGAAATCTAAAATGGCGAAGAGAACAGTTGTGAGAAAAGTAGTTGACCATAATTTCATTGTCAACTGAAAGTTCACACCATTCCTAACCTAACCTCCCCTCAACCAATAAGCAATAGAAGCAACAGATTTCTGAGCACCACCTCCCTACTTCCAACGAAATCCAACCCCTCTTTCTTCATCACTTCCTCCTAATGACTTTTGAGAACACCTACAGCCGCGAGGAGATATCCGCCCTCCGCGGCATATTCTCACTTTACGACACCGATGACTCCGGGCACATCTCCACAAGGGAGCTTGAAGCCGTGCTTCAGAAGATTGGTCGAACTGGTGAAGACTCTGATAAAATTTTGGCTGCTGCAGAGGAGTTCGGGGAGCAAATCACGTTCGACGACTTCTTGGCAATTCTGGAGAAAGGCAATAAGGAGGTGCCGGGGGAGGGGAGCGACCCAAAGGTGATGGAGTTTCTGCGAATATTGGAGGAGGTGAGAACAAACGAGAGTGAGAGGATCAAGCAAACTCTCTCTCCCTCTCTCACTCACTCATTCACTCATTCATTCACTCACTCACTCACTCTCTCTCACATTACGTACTAACATACCAACACACACCCAAATCGCAGTACCGAGTCAAGTGCGAGGACGAGGGGAATTACTTGGAGGCTGGCAGGGCCAATGCTCAAGTTGAGACTCTGCGAAGGCAAGAGGAGAAGCGCCAGCAGAAGGCAATCAGGGCGAGGCAGATCAACGAGCGAACAGAAGTTCAAATAGCTCACAACATGCAGTACACAGATTTCAATGCTGCTTGGGACAAATACATGGAGGAGTACGACAACATGGCTCAAATGTACATTCAGCAAATGACCGAGAGACACGCCGTGAATTTACTCGAATTCCAGCGCGGGCTCCAAAAAGAAATGACGACGAAGCCCCCAAAGTGGAGCAGGGAGCTGTTGGAGTGGAGGAGGCGGCAGCACATTTTGGCGAGGCAGAAGAATTACGCCGAGGCGCAGAAAATAAAAAAAATTGCGGATTCCTTGGAGGACAAGGAAAGGGGGAGCATGAACACCAGCCACGCCGCAGTATTTGCGCGGAAAGAGGCCTCGTTCAGGCAGCAGCAGCAGGCCGAGCTCCAGGCTCTGTTGAAAAGAATCGACGCCAGAAGGAAAGAGCACATTAAACAGCGAAATTTGGACTGCAAAAGGCTGCTCCAAAGGAATAGGAACGTTCAGGCGGTGTTGGAGAGCAAACAGGCGGTGGAAAGTGTCAAGTTGTTTGGGGACATTAAGAAAAATTTACAAACCAGCTTAGCTCTGAGCACACGAAACGCTGGAACGACGCAGTGAGGGGAGAGGGGTCTTTAAAAAAAAACAAAAAACATTCTACTTCATACGATGTTTATGCTTATTTAAACCTTGTCGGGTTGCGGAGTTATCCGGAACCACTCCTTAATGGCAACAAAACCCTTGGGGAACATTGCACCGGCAGCATTTGCCGACACCTCGTTTTTAACAAAGACGTCTTCACCCTGCATCCAGTTGGCTGGAGTCGAAACTGAGTGGAAAAGGGTGAGCTGCTCCGAGCGAAGCGAGGCGCATTTTTAATGAAGCACGAGCGAAACGAGTGAAGTGAGCCAAAACGAATTGGGTGGGTTAGCTTTAGTGGATGTAGCCATTATGTCTGTAGCCATTTCGCGCACTTCATCGCCTGAGTCTTCCAGCTCACCTGCAGGGCATCAATTGTTCGAATGATTTCGTAAAAGTTTCTTCCGGTCGATGAGGGATATTGCGATATAAACCTTACTCTCCTGTCCATATCGACAAGAACGACCAAACCCGCTGGCACCACATTCCTAGCCTCCATGCCCTCGGCAGCATCGGGCCGAACAAGCCCAAACACCTTGCTGACGCTCGCATCTGTGTCGGTGAGGAGCGGAAAGGTTATGGTGCAATCTTGAAGCTCCTGGACGTCGTCCATCCACCTGCGGTGGTTGAGTTTAGTGTCAACGCTCAGAGCAAATATTTTGACGTTTCTTGCCTCAAACTCATCCTGCAGCTTGGCTATCATCCCGAGCTCTGTTGTAGCGGTCGCTTCAAAATCCCGAGGGAAGGTCACAAGCATGCCAAACTGTCCATCCAGGACGTCGTGAAAGGTGAGCATTCCGAGCTGCGAATCGCAGGTGAAATTCGGAACTTCGTCTCCTATTTGAAGCGGGGCAATTTTATACATCTCATTCTCCTTCTCTAATTTAACTTCGGCATCACTCTTCTCTTTTTTTGGTGTTTCCTTCTTTTTTCCAAAGAGGCCCATGTTTTATGGGAGGGGAGGGGGGCAACAGGAAGTGATTCCAATTGTTCGATTTGTGTTCCTGGTGTGTGTGTGCTACTTTGATTTTAATTTTTTTTTATTTGCTTTGAAAGTGTTTGAGTTTTTGAGTTTCCATTTTCTTGTCTTCCATGAATAAAGAAAACGAGATAACACGCTGGCCACCTCGCGACGACAACAATAACAAAATGATGATGGGTTCAAAAGCTGGGTGAGTTTGGCCTCTTCCGTAGCAATCCCAAGTCCAAGTCAAAAACAAACACATTTTATCTATGTTCTAACACGTTCATTTTGTTGTACAAAACTGAAATCAAAGCAAATCAAAAGAGCTGACCCCAGGGTGGCTGCTCAATGCCGCTCTATTGTCTCGTCCGGCTGACTTGACTTCTCTTGTTTCAATGTCCCAATCGTCCCCCGAGAAGTTCTTAGATGAGTCGAACATCATGCAGCGAATGGTGGACAAGCTTCTCAACAACCAGAATGAAAACGTTTCTGACAAGGATACTAAACTTGACGTGCTCGCAATTCTGTCCAATGTTTCACAGTGCGACCACAGCGGTGCCAAGCTCGCTGTGCAGCACGTGCTCACTTCCGTTTCAGAGTGGTTCGACGATTACTTGCAGAACGAAGAGGGCACTGGGTGCATGGACGAGGACGAGGTCCAGATTGAGCCGGAGCTTCACAAGGCGATGCTTCTCCTACTGGCTCGCAGCTACGAGTACTCTCTGAAAACGGAAGACCTCCTCGAACTGACTGGTGGCGACCGCATTCTCGCCCTTGAAACGGTGGTGGGAGTTTTAGAAGACGGCGAGACGTACGCAACTGAGCTTGTGCAGCGCGCAAAGCCCGGTTCCGGGCAGGTCGGCCAATGGGAGCACGAGCTCGTAACGCGACGCCACGAGAAGCCGTTGATTTTGCAAATGTGCAGGTTGCTGAAAGGATTCACAAGCGCGCCGACTTATTTTGCCGACACGGGCCTAGACGGTGAGTGAGCGAGCGAGCGAGCGAGCCACCTGCTACTAAACTAACCCGCTCGGCGCAGCTGAAATTTCTCTCCACGACGTGGACACGTTCACAGCAGAAATGGACAACTTGCTCGAAATTACCCTCTCGACCAGGTTGGTGGAAAAACTGGCTTTGGCATTGCACGATGTCTTGTTCTCCAGCGATTACGAAGAATCAGACGAGGATTCAGACGAGAACGACGAGGAGGATTACGATAACGAGAGCGACAGCGGCTACCTCCGAGCACGGCAGCAGCGTGCCTTGAAGCAGCTCGAGAGGGGGCTTTTAGACCAGCACGACCATCGCAGCATCTGCGGCGTGTTTGCCTTTTTGCAAAACCTCTACAGCTACGCGGGGCCGGAAAAAGCTGACATTTACAGGCAGCATTTATTGGCCGACACACTGCTGATTCCAAGATTGGTGCTCCCTTACTTGAATCGGTGCGTGGCGGCAGCAAACTTGCTCTCGCGGAGGGCGGAAACATACGAGGCTGTGCTTGGGATGCCAGGGAGTGGGAGTGGGAGTGGGGAGGAGAGCAAGAGCGACGGTGGTGGGGGGAGCGGGAAGATTAAGGACGTTGATGCGGGTATGACGTTAGACGATTTACCATTAATTTCGGGGACTGCCGCAGCATTGCGTGTTTTAATAGTTGCAAGGTGAGCGAGCGAAGCGAGCTTTGAGGAAGACTCGAGCGATGAAGTGCGCGACAAGGCTACAGACCACTACTGAACTAACAATATATTATTCCACTCAATTCGTTTGGCTCGCTCGTTTTGCTCTTGTTTCATTAAAAATGCACCTCGCTTCGGCTCGGTCAGCTTTCGCGCACCACCAACCAGGTTCGTCTTGGGCTTGCTGAGAAGGCTCAACCCCACAGCGAGCCTGCTGAGGGCAAGCAGCTTCGTGGCACGCCACGACTACATCTTCGCGCTTCTTTGCCTCCTCAACGTGAACATGGGTGCTCTAGACCTATCAGTGAACAAAGCAAACCCCAACAACTCGTCCTTTGACGAAGAAAACGACATTAGCGAGAACGACTCTTCAATCGTGGAAGCGTACTACGCACACTCGTTGCTCCACGACATGGCGGCTGTACACGCAAGCATGGAGCCAGAGGCTCAAGTTCGCGTGCTGAACAGAGTCATCCACTCCGGAGCGCTGCCAGTGTCTCGCGACACGCCATCTTTCAGCGCAGTCAAGAGCATGCTTGAAGGCGGAAGTGGGGCTGGACAGGTGGAGTACATTCGAAATGTCATTGAAAAGCTCGATATGGAGTACCAGGGCGGGGAGAAGGAGAGGGCGCAGGGAAAAGCTAACCCAGCTATGGGTGCAACGATGGACGAGGATATGTTCAGAAAGAACTTGCGGGCGGAGGCGAAGCAGAGGGCTGCTCAGGTGGGGGTGGGGGTGGGCGTAATAGTAGAAATTGATAACGGTATTGCAGAGGAAAAGGAAGAAGAGTGCGGGGGGGAGGAAGAGGCAGAAGAGAAACAAAATTCGGACGAGCTGAAGAAAGAGAAAAAGAAAAAGAAGAAGAAAAAACAAATTGACAGCTTGCTCGGAGAACTTCCGAGCCTGAGCAAAATGGGAATGGGCAACTTCAACTCGGACACGCGAAGCAAAAAGGAGCTGATCGAGCTGGATCTGGAGCTCCCTGAAAAAATGGCCAAGGCGAGGAAGAAAAAATCCAAGAAGAACAAGGAGCTCGGCAAGGACAAGGAGGAAATTTTCAGCCCCGCCAAGGGCAACAATAATAGCGGCATTCCAGAGGAATTCGCGTGCGCGATCAACGGCCACTTGATGAAAGAGCCCGTGAGAACGCCCGATGGACTCGTTTTCGAAAAGGCGACAATTCTGCTCTGGCTCGAAACGAGGGGCAGCGTCTGTCCCATCTCCGGGAACGATTTGACGGTAGCGGATTTGGAGGAGGCGCAGGAGCTTCAGAGTATGATCAAGATCTTTGTCATCAAAAAGACAAACAACGGAAGCGGTGGGGAGGGAGGGGTGCGGGGATTAGGGGGAGGCGGAGGGGGGCGCAACGAAAATCCAGAGCAAGAGGATGATGTTTATGACTTTTAAAATTAATGATAGGAAAAGGAAATGAAGAATATTGGTTTTGTTAAAGCTACACGAAAAAATTAGGTGGTTTGGTGGTCAAGAAATCAAACTGACGCATTAGTCTACAACGTTTTTGTCGTCATTATCATATTCATTGGGATTGTCATCGGCACTGTCATCGGCGCTGTCATCGGCGCTGTAGTAGTAGGCATAATCGTCATCATCCATCGATCCGTCCGCTGTATATGAATAAGGCCGAACGTTTATTAGGGAGAGGCAGAAGAGGAGAGTAATTAAACACACCAACGCAACAATTGCAATCTCAATTTTCATTCGTTTCTGCTCATAAAATCCCTGGCCCTGTTCATCAAAGGAGTAACTCTTTTCACGGCCTCCAAGGATTATTAATTTAGGGTTGGGAGGAAGGACTGGAAGTATTGATTGCTTGCGATTTCGGGAGGAGACGGATGAGGGAGAGGGAGAGGGGGAAGAGGAGGAGGAGGTGGAAGATGAGAGGGATTGAAAAATTCGAGCAGTTGTTGTATTTGAGGTGTCTTCAGCATCATTATCAGCGAAAAATACGTTGCAATGATCATATATCTCCTGAGTATCTGAGTGTTGTGAGAGGAGGTCGATCTCCATGTGGATACTCTCGACGAGGGTTGAGAGATTTTTCTGGGCTAGTGGGAGAAACTAGGGCCGAAGAGTCGAAGCAAGCTGGTTGCTCATATAAAGCTCGTAGTGCTTCCAAAATCAGGGTGTGTTTTAAATTTATTCCACAGGATATTCTTTTCAAGAGCTGCAGAAAGAAGCCAAGAAGCGTGATATCCGCACACAAGTCATGGCTGCGGAACGTAAATTTGCTCAAGAAGAGGGAGGTCGATAAGCACGCCTATCTCATCATTGGCTTAAGCCCTAACCAAACTCCTTTCGACATTGCCAGTAGGAGTGGATCCTCTACTGCGATCATTGGCTTGCTCTCCATCACTCCCGAGGAAGCTGAATCGTTGGGTTGGAAGGGCATGCTCCGCTAGTACGCACCAGTGGCTTATTGGCAGGATGAGGAGATGTGTGATTGGATCCAATCACGATCGAAAGACTGTCACAAGTTCTTCATTGAGCACGATGACGAGTTGGTGTGTGACGTGCTCAAATACATGATTTCTAATCTTCTTCGGCAGGTTGCTTTCTCTTACGACTACAACCCCCCCACGGCCTCAGGTCCTCAGGATTGCTCAGCTCCCCCACTGCAATGCTTGCCTAAAGATCCAAAACGTCCTCCGCCTCACCCCCACCCACATCTCCCTCACTCCCTTCCCCACCCTCCTCCGACAACACCTTCCCAAACAATTCGTCAACACAAGGAGTCTTTGATGGACCCACAAGTGAAGATATTAGATTACTTGAGGAACAAAAAAAACAAGAACTTTTCCCCTCCAAATACAAATCCACTCTTTATGAGATAATTAACTTCTCTTTCCATTGTACTCCTTCACATCTTTCTCTGCAATCATGTGAGCCGCGCTTCCCATCTGCGCAACGTTAACAATGTTCTTTAACGTCATTGCAGGCAGGCAGAATTTTTTTAATCCCTCGAAGAACAAACTGCCCGAATAAAATTCACAGAACCTAGCAACATAGAACATTTCTGCTCCCACGCATAAATAACCGAAGAACCTTTTTATTGATGCGTTAGTGAACGAATTCTCGTCTTCCACCAGGCTCCTTCGCTTCGCTTCGCTTCGCTTCGCTCACCAGAAGTTTCCGTAGAACCAACGCACAAGGAAGAACCTGCCCTCATTGCTCTCCTTGCTCTTGTGGTGAAGCTTGCACAGCAATGAAGAGTACATCTGCAGCCAATGCGACGTGATGTCTAGCGCCAGAACACAAAAATAGAAGAGTCTCTCGCTGGGGTAAATCCAAGTTAACACGACCAGCATGGCCGCAGTGGTGATTCGGTCAGTCAGCATATCTAAGACAGCACCGAACGTGGAGCTCTGATCGAAGTGTCGTGCGGCCATACCGTCGAACATATCACCAACGAAAGAACACAGGTAAAGAATCACAGCAATCTTCCAATTGTTCGGTTTGGGATTGCTCAAATTCGAGTCCATGATGAGAAGGGACACAACGGTACACATGATGCGCAGGTACCCAATCAGGTTTGGGACATAGAAGAAAACAGCTGAGGGGGTCCGGGGGAAAGTCGGGAATTGGGAAAAATTCTTAATTGAGGCCGAGGAATTTTTTGGGGTTGAGCTTTTGGAGGATTGCTGTGGGGTAGGGGAAGAACCCGAACGCCGCCCTCGTGGGGTCGATGAACGAGTACTAGCTACCATCGTAGAAAATTTTTATTTGGAGATGAAAAAATAATGTAAAATTTTTGAATTATCCCAACGTTCATTAACCCCAAATAAAACTCATGCAGTCGATGTCGATACGATCCCTTCTAAAATATATCATATATATAATGAAGCGACGAAAACAAGCAATTTTGTGGATGATTGTAATCGTAGTTTTCACCTGGTCTCACCAGCTCTTTGACGTCGCTTCACCCTCCACCCCAACCATGCTAGTTACCTCCTCTACTAACCGCAACAAACCCATATACAAAACAAGAAATGGGGATTTGCGTTTTTCTCTGGAGGATTCAGCGAATTCCTTCCATTCTTTTGTCCACTGCACGGGCGCCCCTCCCTCTTCCCTTTCTTCCGAGGAGGACATTTCCCAGGACAAGTCCTGGATTTACCGTTCTTGTCATTTCAAGAATATTTGCTACGATTTGCGGGAAAAGGAGTTTGTCATATTTCAACGTGGCGAAGGTAACACTAACAGCAACAACAACAACAAAAACAACAACAACAACAACCACGATCACGACCACTTCCACGCCCAAAAAGAAATGGACGAGGCCCTCCTCAGGGAAAACACGATATCACACAACAAATATTCTGTTGAGCATTTGTCACAGCTGCCCACGTCATTTCAATCTTCGCTATCGATCGGCGGCATCAACCCTAGATGGACTTGGGGGAAGGGCGAAAAGAAGGAGGGGAACATTTGGGCCATGGAATGGTGGCCCAAGGTTGTTACGCTGAACGGAGACGGAGGCAAAGACGACGACGACTTGAAAAGCATCTTTAGATTGATCAGCGACAATGACAGTGACAGCACTACGAATCCAGTTCTGATGTTATACCACGCGTTCGCACCGATCAATGTCGGGCATCTCGTCTGGGACGACTTCCTCCCTCTGTACACCTTGAAATCCCTCTTCGAAGGGTCCCTCCCATCGTTAAAGGTGAGCGAGCGAAGCAATTTAGCCTTGATGAAGACGAGCATACTCGCGATGGATCTCGCGAAATGGCTGCAGACATAATGGCTACATCCACTGCTAAACTACCAACTCAATTCGGTTCGCTTGGTTCGCTCGTGCTTCATTAAAAATTCGCCTCGCTTCGCTTGGCGCAGGCGAATAACAACAATAACTTCAAATTGTTCTGAGTCGCACTGGAGAACGATTTATGGGCAACGTGCGAAGGTGAGCGATCGAAGCGAGCGAGCCTTGTGACAGAAGAGTGCGAAGCTCCGTGCGAAATTGCTATCTATACATGGCTACATCCACTACTGAACTAACCTACTCAACTTTTTTGCTCGCTCGCTGTGCGCTGTCTCGTGCTTCGTTAAAAATGCGCACAATCTCGCTTCGCTCGGCGCAGCTGAGAGGAAGGGTTACGAGGACGGAAGGCCTGTTGGGTCCTTGAAGAACGAGAAAACTTGTGAAGCGAACATGAAGAAGTTTTTCCCATTGATGGGGGTGAACGAACCTCCGCCGACAAATTACGATTTTGAGCTCTTGAAAGCCGACGAGACCAACTCCAACTCCAACTCCAACTCCAACTCCAAAATCTCCAACGTGCGGTACGCCTGCGCTGACGATGCGATTGCAGGAATGGGACAGTTGACTGACCACTGTCTGAAGCTGCACGGGTGGTCGTCCAAGGACTACGACTCCGTCTGCAATTTGGGCAGAGGGAAGCTCCTCCACGAGTTTCGAAATTTTATGCTCGCCAACGTCCTCCCCCCAACCCCAACAACCCCAAGTGGCCCAACCCAACAAACTAAAACGAAAATGAACATCGTTTTTTCCACCCAGTCCAGCAATTCACCGAATCGCAACCTTCTTTTCGGGAAGCAAATATCGTTTCTCAAAACCTACCTCCAAGCAAATAATTTGGAGGACGTCGTTTCAATCAGCGTCCACAGAATGAGCAACGAGGACGTCAAGAGTCAGGTTAAAATCGCGAGCGAGGCCAACGTTTACATAACGGCCTGCGGGGGGGGTGCGATAACTGCCATGTTCGTGCCACCGGGAGCAAGCGTTATTCTCTATTACGACGATAAAGGGGTTTCCGGGTTAAAGGGGGACAAAATAGACCCGGCACTTTTGGACTGGGATTATTTTAATTCCGCTAGCTACTTGAGGGCTACTTGGCTCCAAATCAGCGAAATGAATGACGACGGGAAATTGGATTTGTTCACGAAAATAATCGGCGCGGAAGTTGAGCGTTTTCTCTCCAATTGAGCCCCTCCCTCTCTTTTTCAGCTTCAGCTAAAAACATAGTGTCTATAGGGCTAGAAAATTTCACAATATAATCCATCGTACTCTTTACGGGGCGAAAACCGTTTCAATAATCGCACCTCCGGGCAACAATCGCCCAGGTATTCGCTCGATGAGCTCTTCTGTGAGCCACCCTGGCCGAGACGTGTACCAGTCGTTTCCTTGATCTCGTCCTCGAAGTGCGCATAGTAATGATCTGCAAACACCTGAATCATAATCTCGTCCTCGCCACTGAAAAATGTTGTCAGTATGGCGAACTCTCGTGTATCCACGAGTACGAGCGCCTTCCCCACAATCAGACAAGGTTCAGTTCACCACTGCCGGCAGAAGGTGGACATCAAGTGAAAGATTCCCAATTGGGGAAGAAAGGGCTGTCGTCGATTAATTCCTCGTTTATCTTTTGAAGTAGAGACATGATCATTCTTCGTTTCTTGGTGGTGAGTGTGTGATACTTGTATATTTTTGTTTTTTTTAATTTCTTTAAAAAGAAATTTACAAATTTTGCGTTCTGAATTGCGTCGTTCTTCTCACTTGGCACCTTGGGATCTTGGGTTCTTGGTTATAAACACATAAGCATAAAGAACAAGCATATCACCAGATTTCAAGGAATTGAGAATTAACTTCAAACAATGCCCCCCCAAACCCCCCCCCCCCCACCACCCCAAAATCCTCAACTCACAACCCAGCCCACCTCAATCTTCGCCTTGTTAAAACTCCTCAAGTACATCAGATCCCCAACCAACAACTTTGATAACAACTCCACGGACAAGAAGTTCGTTCAGGCAATTAAGAAAATAATGAACATAAATGGCATGATCAGGTGCCTCAAGTCTTTAGATCGAAGGCAGTGCGAAATGTCCTCTGACCATGTTAGAGTTCGCTGCAATAAGGGTCCTTCAAACTTCCTGATACTCGTTGACGCTGGCGTGTGCCCCGTGTTGGTCGAAAACCTCCACTTGGAGGGACTGAAGAATACAAAAATAGTTGCCAATGCCCTCTTTTCAATACGAATGCTCTGCACCGAGATTGGGCCAGCAACTGAGTTCTCCAATATGGAGCGTTTCCCTCTGATCCTCGAGACCCTGTACGAAACAGAGAACAAGGTGTACAAGTACACGGTAGCCGGCATAATCTGCAGGATTTTCTCGCAGCTCGGGAACGCGGGGTTGGTTTCCAATTTGATGGCATCGCGCAACTTGTTCATGCTGCTGATAAAGCTCTTGGACTCGTTAGACACAAAAATATTAATGGAGGCTTTGCTGGCAATCGAAACTCTCACCTACCACTTTGAATACGTAGTGATAATGTGCGGTGAGGAAGTTGGAATTCTGGTTCGGCTGGTGAACCTGCTCAAGAGCAACGATGTTGATGTTGTAGAAGCTGCGAGCAGGGTCGTGAATGGCCTTGTCTGCAACGGACGAATGGACAAGGGGGTGTTAAAATTCTCGCGATCTAGCGACGTTCTCGGGCAGCTGCATCACTTGAACGAGAGTATGGGGTTTGGGAGTGAGGCGGGGAGACTTTTGAATTTGGAGAGCATTTTCGAAATGCACGCTGCACTCCCTCCGAACCGGTTGCGGGCGCATGGGCCAAAGGTTCGCAGGGCGGCCGCAAACAGTTAAAAAGGGAGGAATGGAACAAATAGATATATTTCAATAACCGATTTAAATCGAATTTAAAAATGAGAATGGCGGCAAAGAATTTTTTATATATTAAATTTGCAGCAAGATAACTCAACCAACAACATTCTGCCTGTATCTGGTCCTCTTTGTCCACTCGAGTTAACCCGATTGCAACATTATTATATCATGGACAGATCTAAAGCGAGCAACTTTGTGCTCAAGCTCTTTGCAATGGTTGATACGGGCGACGACAAGATAATCTCTTGGCAGTCTGACGGCAAAGGATTCATAATCCCGTCAATTGCGAAGCTCGAAAAGAATCTCCTCCCAATTTTCTTCCGACATGGCAAGTTTTCATCCCTTGTTCGACAACTAAACTTTTACAACTTCAGAAAAATGAACAGAAGGAGCAACGTCTGCTGCGTTTACGCGCATCCCCAATTTACTAGAGGCGGCGAGAAGGAGCTGGTCAATCTTCGAAGGAAGACTTGTTTGGGTGCTGATGGTCGGTCGTCAGAAGCAGTACTCGCCCGAAAGAAGGGTGGGGCTGGTGAGGAGGAGGGGGAGGAAAAGGAGGCTAGCTACGAGACTCCTCGGACACCGTTTAGTAGTAGCCTGATCGATGCCCACTCCGACGACGAGTTGGCAAACTCTCAAGACAATGACAATGATTACAAGAAAAAGCCTTCAACACCAACCACAACCACAATAAACAAACGCTCCGCATTTTCTTCCTACAGCACGAGCAACATGAACATAGATGCGAACATTGATGAAGGTCAAAGAGCAATAGATTCCGATGGTGTGCTCGTGGTAAGCAAGCTGAAAAAGTTCAAACGGTTGCGAACTTCATCCTCAACCCGAGAAGATGTGAGCTTCAGGCTGATTGAAGAAAGTGACGACGACGAGGGGGGGAAGGAGGAGGGGGGGGAGGAGGAAGAAGATTTGGCGGTCCAAGAGGATTTTATTCAAGCAACCCCTTTAAAAATCAGCGCAATCATCACCCCACCGAGCAGCTACCTCAAAGAAACTAATATGTCATTCACGCAGTGCGCGTTGAGCGAGCAAATCAAGTACAAAATTAAAAAACACTCAAACTATTCCGAAACACTTGGAGGGATGCTGGCTGAGCACTGCCTGCTGCTAGACCCCCAGACGCTGGAGCTTGTTGATTTGTTCGAGGAACACGAAGTGATCAGGGGGGAATTCGTTGCCTATAAGAACGCCTTGATGCCAGGAAGTCAGCCCTCGGCAGAGGGTTGCAAACGAATATTCATGGCATTCTGTTACAATTACTTGCAGGATTTGTTTGCTGTGGGTGGAGAGTTGAGAAAAAGTTTGGAGAAAGAAGAAGAAAAAATCGTGGGGGGGTGCTTGAGAAAATGGATTGCGCACTTATGTCAAAGTGTATTAACTAGTTAAACATGAAAAACATGGGACATTTTTTCCCTTACGCCTCGTATTTCAAGAAATCTAATACCACACTTGTGGGCCCGTCTCCAGCTCCAGGCTCCTGGATGCACCGGTTGAGGAGGAGCATGCCTTTGTGGAGGATTCGGAGGTCTACCTCGGTGGCTGGAGGGGTTGTTGGGGGTTTGCACGTCTTCTTGTGCTTCTTCCACGCCGATTTTTGGCACTCGGAGGAGCAGAAGTAGCTGGTTTTGCACCGTGCGCAAGCTTTCGTTGTGGCGGTCTTACAGACGTCGCACTTGCGAGTCGGTTTCTTCAGAACGTCCTCTACTTCAACCAACTCAGCCTTGTCGTACTTCATGTGCTTGATGAAAGTGCAAGCGGTGTTGTAGGTGCCAAAGACCTCCTCGTCGACGAACTGTTTGGGGAGGTGTTGTCGGAGGAGGGTGGGGAAGGGTGTGGAGGAAATGTCCTTGGGGGTGAGGCGGAGGACCTTTATGATCTCCCGGCAGGCATTGAATTGCGGGACTTGTGCCCATTGGAGGGCTGTTTCCGCGTGAACTGTGTCTTTAACGGTGAGGGAAAGTGGGTGCCGATGGATCATTCGAAGAGCAAGAAACACGAGGGAGTCGCTGTATACCTGGCTATTGCAAGCAATGGCGCGAAGTTCAGAATTGTAGTATTTGAGCACTTCACGCACCAACTCGGCATCGTGCTCGTTGATGAACTTGTGACAGTCTGCATGCGATCGTGATTTGATCCACCCAGCCATCTCATTCCTCCAATAATGCACTGGTGCGTACAAGCGGTGCATCTCCTCACCACCCAACGAAAGAGCTTCCTCGGGAGTGAGGGAGAGCAAGCCGATGATCTCAGCACAGGCTCCACTCCTACGGGCAATGTCGATGGGAGTTTTGCCTTCCTTGTCTCGTGTGATGAGGGCCTGTAGATTGTAGCCAATCGACTGCACGCCCACATAGGCAAGAGCATGTGTGTGTGTCTGAGCTTTCGCTGCCATCCAATGATGTGGCAGTCGTCCATGCTCATCTCTCTCCTTGTACTTTCTCCCGAGCAAATCATTGTCCCTATCTGGGGCAACCATGGCTCCTTCTACCGCGGGCCAATCACGCTTCTTGAGCCACTTGTGATGTTCATTCATAAGGATCGAAGAGAGAGAGAGAGAGAGAGAGAGAGAGAGAGAGCGAGAGAGAGAGAGAGAGAGAGAGAGAGAGACAAATTATTTGTACATGAATAATATTGAAGACTTTTGCCCTTTCCACAAACCTTTTTGGACCCCCCGCCGGTGATAAAAATTCTCAATTTTGACTATGTGGTGGCTGCTGTTCTTTTTGAGGTGTAATTCAGCCACTTCCTTCTTCTTATCTCGAAAACCATCATCATTTCATAGGGTCACCCCCTTCCAACGGCGAGCAATCGAAAGAATAGAGTTTACGATCCACACTGATGGCCGGGTTGAGGAGAAAGTTACTGGAGTGAAGGGTTCGGACTGTATCAAGCTCACCGAGGCGATAAACAACGAGCTGGGGGTGGTCATTACCGAGAAGCCGACTGAGGAGATGTTTGAGATTGAGCTTACGAACGATTTGACTGTAACTGAGACAGAAGGGGAGAGCAGTGTGAAACCTCCTAATGATCCGTCGTGGTAGTAAAAAATGGGGTAGTGTGGTGTTAAAAGTAGTTCTGTCATAAGTTCATCAAGTTTTTTGCGGCAGCGAAGAACCCTTTCTCTTTCATTGCCTCTGGTTCTGCCTCTCCTCTCTCCTCCACCTTCTCCTCTACCTTCTCCTCCAACTTCTTTCTCATCTTCTCCTCCTGCTTCTTCCTCTCTAAGTTGTTTTTTTGCAATAGTTCCTTCCTCTTTTCCCCTGTTTAACCT
>Ga0302116_1000652_pt1 | contig 21088 bp, 25 predicted proteins | sample AG5_SCM_MG_FD_203124 | JGI IMG/M metagenome (GOLD analysis project Ga0302116, IMG submission 203124) | Marine microbial communities from Western Arctic Ocean, Canada - AG5_SCM | ecosystem: Environmental > Aquatic > Marine > Oceanic | place: Canada: Western Arctic Ocean | collected 2017-10-01 | reverse complement strand
ACAAGTGTGGTATTGGATTTCTTGAGAGTTGACTCGGCATAGAGCAACAAAAAACGATTTTCCATTTTCAATAAAAATTATTTGCCTTCTTCCGTGTCTCTTTCACCTTGACGACCCAATTAACCCACCTCCGAAAGGATCGTCTATTCAGCATAACCCGATCGAACTTGATGGCGTTTGCGAGAAAATTTCCACTTGGTGCTGCCGCATCCATGTCCGTCCCTTGCCCTCCGAACACCTGTTTCTTGATGCTTTTGGTCTCCTGATCTAAAAAAAGGCAGCTCAAGTAAGCTTGATCGACGTGCTTGCACTCGTCGCCAACGCCCTTCTCCACCTCGTGCTTCAACTTTTGTACTTGGATCACCCTTTGCTTCAGCTGGTCGATCAGGATTTCGTTCTCCTCGTCCTCTTCATCCGTGACACCGCTCCTGTTTTTATCCTCGATTTCGCTCAGCAACCCCTCGGCGTTCTTCACCACCGCCTTCACCTTCACCTTCACCTTCAGATCCAAGATTTCAAAATAGATTCGATTAAATTAAATTAAATCTCTAGTGTGGTGGGGAGCCTCGCCATGTCATAACTATCACATTGCTGCCCGCCCTCCCCCTCCCCCCCCCCCTCCACCATCTGCACACCGCTATCGTTGCCATCGCCAAAATCTAATCCGTGAGACACATCGTTGCACATCCCCCCCTGCCACCAGCCCAATGTCCAAAACCTCATCCCCTCGACAATATTCTTGAGAATCGTTCGCAACCCGACCCACATGCACATAATGGCAACGATAATTGCAACTGCACCGTCGAGCCATGAAGAGTCAAGGGCGGAGGAGAACACCACACCTAGGGATAGGGTTGCACCGAAAAAGCTGCAGAGAGCGTCTTTTCGGAACGCCGGGGAGTTGAGCTTGTTGGCCATAATCCACTTGCACCAAGCAAGTGTACCGAAAATTATAACAGACGGGATACTAATGATCAAGAGGAATGTGTCATCGGTAACTTGCTCATCGGAAGCCAAATGGTTAATAGCAACGCCCACGACCATCACTCCTAGAACGAATAGAATTATGGCAATCGCAATTGAAGCCCTCTTCTCCTTATCGTCCATGATTTGAATGTCCTTGTCGGTGAGTGTTGGAGATATCGAGTAGAAACGCCATACTACGACGAGGGAGGACAGGAGGTCTACCGCATTCTCGAAGCAGTAGGCCAAGATAGAGGGGGAGGAGGTGACAAAATAGGCAATTAGCCCAAGAAGGAATGCAACCGTGGTTAGGACACAGGAGAGTTTTGAAATCTGGTAGGCGTGGTGCGCCGTGGGAACATGATAGAACGTTAAATCAAACTCCATAACTGGGAATAATTTAGGCGTTCTTTTCACCTTTTACCAACCTTTATGCTATATATATTATAGCATACTTTCAAAAATTTGTCTGGTCTGCGCACCTGCGGGAAATGAATAAATGTTCTCGTCATGTTGAAATTCACCGTTCGTCGGTCTCCATCCTTCATCTTTCGCTCACTCTCTTCTGTTACCCAGCGAACAGGCAGCGGCGATCGAGCAGAATATCAGACTTTTTTGCCTTCTCCCAAAAACTTCTATCTCCCCCTCCTCCAATCCTCTCTTTCCACCACCACAAACTCTTCCTCTTCCTCTTCCTCTTCCTCTTCCTCTTCTTCTTCATCCAACTTCTCCAACCGTCCTTCACAAGCCATTCTTCACTTCCTTCCGTCCGGCTACCCAAATTCCGTTTCCCCCAATTACTCCTCCTTTGCCACCTACCAATTTACCGCCTCTATTTGTGGCTCTGCCGGCGGCGTCCTCTCGATGCAGTCCCTGCTGTACGCCGTGGGGCTCGGTGCTGGCTCCATTCCCATGGCTGCCGCCCTGAATTGGGTGATAAAGGACGGGCTCGGCCAGCTTGGAGGCGTTCTCTTTGCGTCGTACCTCGGCGATTCTCGAGCCTTTGACGCGGATCCCAAAAGGTGGCGCATGGTGTCCTCACTCGCCATGGACGCCTCCACGCTCCTCGAGATCATGTCTCCCCTCGTTCCGGGCTCCTTCCTCCTCGTTGCCTCGACGGCCAACGTGGGAAAGAACATTTCGTACCTCTCCGCCTCGGCGTCGAGGGCGGCGTTGCACCAATCCCTCGCCGAGAAGTCCAACCTTGCCGACGTTACGGCCAAGGCCGGCAGCCAAGCAATCCTCGCCAGCATGATTGGGACGGCTTTGGGAGTCGGAATTTCCCCGCTCATAGGTACCGTTCCCATCAATGGTGAGCGAGCGAAGCAAGCGAGCCTTCTGGAAGACGATAAAACTCGCGATGGGAGTTAAAGTTGATTGATTTAGTAATTCGCCTTTTTTTGAGTTTTTTTGAGTTCTCACATTGGAGGTGCCATGCCTCTGATCTTGACCGTCCCTGAACAACCCCCTTGCACAAAAAGATGCGCCTGGCCGAGCCTGCCGCCGTGTTCAAATCTGAGCGTCTAAAACCTCCATACGATGGAGTTACGGCCGATTTAATGATTAATGATTTAATGATTCGCCCTTTTTTTGAGTTTTTTTCGCTTCAATGGGCTACAGACGGCTACATCCACTACTACGCTAACCCACCCAATTCGTTTGGCTCGCTTCACTCCCTCCTCTCGTGCTCCATTAAAAATGCGCCTCGCTTCGCTCGGCGCAGTGGCCACGGGTTTTTTTGCCCTTTCCTTTGGGCACCAATTTTGCACCTACCTGTCCCTCAAATCCGTGACGCTCAAGTCTCTTAACAAGCAGCGCTTGCACCACGTTCTCGAAGCCTTCTTTGAAGATTTTGAAACGGTGAAAACTCCAGCCCAGGTGGCAAACGACGAAGTTTTCATTCCGCTTCCGTTTGTTGACCAGAAATACGGAATGAACGACTTCGTTGCTGTTGGCTGCGGTGTTGTAGAAATCAGCAATAACAGCGTGGCTGAATTTGCCATGCGACAAAAATGTTTGTCGGCGGAGGAAAGGTACATCTTGCGAATAGACAGTAACGGCAAGATGTTTTTGTCTTTTTTGGATTCGGCCGAGGGTGTCGATTTGGTCCGCGGAATGTTTCACGCCTACTGCGCGTGGAATCTGCTTCGTGTAGCACCACCCAATTCCCACTCGTCCCAATTCAGCGAAGAATTGATTATAAAAAACAGCTACATCAGCGTTAACGAAAAGTTCGACAAGCTGCACCAAAGTATGATCTCTGCGGGCTGGCAGTTGCACACGGACGCGGTGAACCTTGAGGAAAATCGGCCAATTAGATTGTCTGTCTAGTCGGTAGAACAAAGACAAAACAAATTTTTGATTTTAGATTTTTACAAACCAAATTCTCGCTTCATCTGCTCAATTTTAGCCTTGGCCGACTCGTGCTCGGCCTCCAATTGTTGAACCATTTGCGTCCGTTTCATTTCCTTCCTCCCCTCCCCCGAGCCCCCGCCTCCGCCCCTCTCTAACCCCGCAGCACCTTCGAATCCAGCCTCTTCCTCCCCGTACAAGCTTCCCTCAAAGTCGGCGCCTTCCAAGTAGCTCTGGACAAGTTTGGAATTGGCATTGGAATTTTCAATGGCAGTCTTCACCACAGCAATTTTGGGCTTTGGAACCAATTTGCTGTACTCCTCCCGCTTTGTCCTACTGTTCATGTTCTTGCTCTCCTTGATTCGCTCAACTTGCTCCCTATTCCTTTGCGCCAGCGTTTTGGTTCCCATCTGCGCCGAGCGAAGCGAGGAGCATTTTCAACAACGAAGCACGAGAGCAAGAGTAGATTAGTCGTTCGCACTCTTCTGTCACAAGGCTCACTCGCTTACCTGCTTCCTGTTTGCGCTGTTTGCGTTTTTGGCAAAATCTTTCATTTTCTGAACCTTTTCCCTTTTCGCAATCAGCTCGGGAGTGAGAAGGTCCGGCTGCAGCTTTCCGAGCTCTACGTACTTGTCCTGTTTGAATTTCCGGTATTCCGTAATTGTGTGAGGCTTGTAGCTTTTCTGTTGTTGTTCTTTGGATGTGTGCAATTTTCGGTCTCGCTTTCCGTACCCGCCCCCGTCCCCGACCCCACCCCCTGGACCAGTATTGGACGTGAAATTCTTCTTCATACTACTGGCGTAGCCATCTGTTCGTTGCGATTGAGGAGGGGGGGAGGAGGTTGGAATTGGAGATGTGTTCCTGCTCGAGGGAGCAGACATGGATCTGAACATGGGGTCGTCCAGAACCTGGTCTAGCGAGTCTTCCGCATGTTGTCGTTGTCGTTGTCGTTGCTGTGGTTGTTGTTGCTGTTGTTGTTGTTGTTGTTGTTGTTGTTGTCGTTGCTGTGGTTGTCGTTGCTGTTGTTGTCGTTGCTGTTGTCGGGGAGATCGGTGCTGCTTTGGCGATTGGTTTGAACTGGACTTTGACTTGTACTGCTGCAACTGCTGCTGGTAATGAATCTCCTGCACATGTTGCTCCTCCATCCGCTGCTGCTGTCGCATTTGCTTCATTTGCTGCATGTGCATTTGCTGCTGTTGGACCTGCTCAGGGAGCCGCTGCTCCGGCATTCCGACCCCGCCATTTGACACTCCGACTGCTCTCGCAATCATCTGCCGCTTCTTCTGGATGGCCTCGCGCTGGATGCGCTGCGCTTCAGCAACGGCCGAGTTGTCGTTCGAAAGGAAGTTCGAGGCAACGCGCCTCGCCGCTGCGGACATTGAGCCATTGCGACGGTTGTTGTTGTTGATCTTTTGGACGCAGTTGAGCTTGTTGCTTCGGTTGTTTCTAGTTGGGATGTAGGTGGAGGAGGTTGTGTTGGTTGTGGTGGTGGAAATTGGCCGGGGCGAAACGTTCGGCCGAGGAGAGGTGGTGATTATGTGAGGATCAAGGTTGATGCACGAGGTGATGTTCTCAAGGGGGAGGGGTTTGGTAAATTTGGTCTCGTCGTCAAAGTTGAACTTCTTCTGGTGAAGCTTTTGGGGAGAAATTGTTGTAGCTTTGGGTTTGGGAGTGTCCGAAACGAACGACGTCAATTGTGACGTCGAAGGGATTTTGGAATGTGCCGGAGAGGGGAGAACAGGGGAAATGTTTACGTTGGTGGTGGTGGTGGTGGCGGAGGCGGTGACTGTGGTGGGTGAGGACACATACACAGCTTTTATGGGACCTGGAGACGGCTCGTGCGACATTTGTCGCATCATTGGCTTCATGCTGATTGTGGGATGGTTCTGCTTTACGGAAATTGAGGTCACTGAGATTTGCTGGAAGTTCGAACCAGGTGCCAGGTTGTGAAGGGAGGAAACCGTCATGGGTTTGGGTTGCTGTTGTTGCTGTTGCTGCTGGTGTTGTTGCTGTTGATGCTGCTGAAACGCATAGGACTCGTTGGTGTCAATGGTGGACAAATTCATACTGTGATGGTTGTTGCCGGAAAACCCACGGTTTGGGGAGGGGAGGTGGTGGTTGGAATTGCTTTTGTTCTCGTCGTTGTTCTCTTCCTCTTGGGAAGGGTGGTCGTCAAGCAAGTAGGACATCATATTCTTGTTGACAGAAATGTTACCTCCCTCCTCATCATCGAATTCACCTTCATCTTCATCTTCATCTTCATCTTCATCTACTTCAGCATTGCAATTCTGCTCATTATCGGCGAAGGAGTCAACTTCGAAGTCGTCATCATCATCGTCATTGTTGTATTTGTTTGTGTCGTTGAAATCATCCATCATGAATGATGCATTTTGCATCTGAATTTTGCCAATGTTTTCTTTTAACATTTTCTTTTGGATGGAGGAGAGGAGGGGCTCGTCAGCAACGTCCCCAAGAGCGAACCTATCCATAAACGCCGATGACATAATCACTTATTTTTAAAATTTTTGCAAATAGAAGATAAACTATCGACCAAGAAGAACAAACGAAGGAAAAAATTGATGAAAACTATTTTTTTCCCTCCCTCCCACTCACTCACTCCCCACTGACTTGCTTCATCCAAATCTACAATACTTACTTTTTGCAAGTTTTTCATAAAATGCAACTAAAATGTTATGATTCGTCGGCAGAATCCGAATCCGATTCCGCAACTATCATTCGCGCGATGCGATTTGTATTGACAAAGAGATGGTCGCTCAGGGAGTTGGCATTCGCATCATCCTCACCACTGTCGTACTCATCGTCGTTATTTAGGGGGGGGTCGATTATCTTTGTATCATTTGAATTTGTGGTTGTGGTCGTGGTTGTGTTTGAGCTTGACTCTTCGTTGTTAAAGGGAACTTCTTCAGCCTGAAAACAGTCGGGCCATTCGCCAACCTTCTTAATGTGCTTGACCTGGTCCGCAAAGAGGATGGATTTCACAATATATTGGGTTTTGGGTGTTTTAGGATTGTCGGGGACTGATCTAGCTGTGTCTGGAACAGGTAGGACAGTTGGGGGGACAGATGGGGGGACAGTCGGCATGTCGACATACTCAACATCGATGTCGACATCAGCCACCGAAGAACCCGAGACGATCACAAAATCACCTCGTTTGACCCAAACAAGCTTGTTGAACTTTGTTGGAAGCAAAGCGAGACTGATGTGGGTGGAGGGGACACAAATACTATTGTTGGAGGAGGAGGAGGAGCAGGAGGAGGAGCAGGAGGAGAGAGAAGCATCGGCCTGCTGAAACTCAAGTGAAGGGAGACCCTCAACAGTGAGTTCGAGCAAGTTGCCACCGCGGGAGCAAGTCACACGCGCAACTCGGTCGCCAGCGGCACGGTTTGGAACTGGGAAATCATTCAGCATGCTATCAGTCACATGCTTTCGGTAGTGCGAACGACGGCCAAGTCCTGACATCTGGGAGGATCGGTACGAGCAAAAGGGAAGGGCGTAACAAACTGAGTGGAAATTAATGGAAGAACCTCGAAGATTAATGGTGAAACACAAAAACACTTTTTTAAAAAACTTTTAAAATTGTTTTAGCTATAGCGTCACGGACTTCACATGCGTCAAAATGGACAACAATTCGAAGGAAAAATTAAACTACTACCTCTCCTTGGCGGCTGCATGGTCTTCTATGTGCTCATCGAGATCCTCGACGGCATGATCGTAGTGAGCTTTATGCCAGACACCGGGTCGGCTACCTCCTGGCTCTACGCGATAAATAGGCTGACTTCCGAGAATGACAAGAACAAATCAAAATTTGATGGTTGCTGGCATGCTGATGGATCTGGGGTGGAAGGATATTGGAGTACACTTTCTACCAATATCGGGCAATTGAGTTGCATTCTCGGGAACTCTCCAAGAGGTAATGACTGGCGTGATGGCGTTTTTGGCCTTGCTCCAGAGAGCGACATTGGACCGGGTTCGCAATTTGGCATTGTGTCGTTTCATTATGACACAGTCCAAGCGACAAGCGATTACCATGACACACACTGGGCAGAGACGGGGGGCCCACCGTCGTTCCTGTCACTGAATTCTCTCCTCCCGAATACTGACCGTTCCTCTTACGTCTTCACAAAATGTTATTTCGGAAAATTCGCCATCAAATGTCGAATTAAATTCAGCTTCGACGATGGAACGGAGAGTCGTTTCTCTAGGATCACGGCACATGTCGATACTGGTTGCAGCCACCTTCTGATGAAGAAGGATCTACTACGAACGTACAACCGTTCCCCAGTACGGGCCGTGATTTTTGAAATCGAGGGAAGTGAGTTTTCAGTCCCTCGTTCCCACCTCGAATTCGCAGCGGAACCATATCCCCTCCAGAAAGTTAATCGAATTGGCGAGCTATCGTGTTCCTACAAGCTCGGTAACAGGGAAACGGTTGATGAAGCTTCCTTTGACGTGTATATGGGCGTCGCTGTTCTTAGTGCCTTCGAAGGGGTCGCGTTCGAGATTAGGGAAGACGGGAATCAGGTGGGGTTCTTGCGATAGATGTGGAGGGGTTTGAGAAGGAAAAATGTCTCATGCGCAGACGAAATAGGGGGAATACCTCCTTGGTAGTTATACGAAGGGGGTGGTGCCATGCCCCCGCTCATGGGTGGTGGCAAAATCTTTTTAAAAAAAGGTTTGCATCAAATAAACTGGAAACCCCCAGTGTGGTACTAGATGTTTTGCACAATTTGGCTAATTTGAATCTCCCCCTTTCTTCTTATTCTTATTCTTATTCAAACTTTGGTCGATCATGAGCTGCTTCCTCCTCTTCTTGATGTTCGCCACTCCTCTCAGCGCTCCAAAGTTTAAAAACCCCTTTTCGTTAGTAATAGTCATCTTCGATGAGTTGAATGAATCCCGCCAGCGCCCCCCAATGATAAAACTTATCGCCGGTACAATCTTCCTCCTGTTTATGGGGAGAAAAATTTTCGCATACGTGCCCGTGCCTCTCCCACATGTTCAAAAACATCGCAGACATTTGTGAACAAAGTGCCTTCCTCGCCGTGTTCACAATCTCCAAATGGTCGTACTGTTTCAAGCTCCAGTAGGTGAGCTGCGCCATGGGTCCCCACACAAAACCCCTCCAGTAGCCCAACGGAGGGAAAGCTTCGTCGTCCGCGCTTATGCTTGGCAGCCCCCAATAACACTCGTCGGAATTTGTCGTCTCGTACGTCTCCGAGATGCAGAATCTAGTTGAATTCATCAGCCACTCACTCACCATCCGCTCAGCCTGCTCGTCCGTGGCAACCTTTCCCATCATGGCATAGAAACTTGTTGGGCTCATCCGCCTGTAGAAGGTGCCATTCGCAAACCGATTAACAAAAATACCTTCTTCGTCATCCCATAGAACCTTCATTTTTTCACGCAAGTCGTTTGCCCTCTCTAACATCCTGTCGCCAACGTCGGCTTCCCTGTTGACGATTTTGGCCAACTCGACAAGGCTGTCGCACTCCTGGATGGCCATGCCGTTCATGCCCACGTCGGCAAGCTGCATCAAGTGCGTTTCCGAATCAAAGAATTCGCCGTCGTACATTGGCGAGTTGTCCAAACCGCTTTCATACCTTGCTCCCTGCATCGCACCTGGACAGGTGTCATCATACGACGTGGGGTCGCTGCCGAGCGCGATCAAACCGCTGCCGTCGTCAAGAATTCTATCTCTAATAAACCAGTCGCTCCAATCAACCAAGTCGTCCAACAGGAGCTCGACGATCCACGCGTCGCCCCACTTCTTGTAAATCTGCACCGAGCGAAAAAGGTGCGAACACGAAGTGAGTGGTACAATGAAAATCTTCGTAGTGGCTCGCATTCTCGTCTTCCACAACCCCCCCCGCGCTCCGCTCGCTCACCTCCAACAAAACTTTCGCGCCAATTGGAGGCTCGGTGCGATCCATACTTTTCGCGCCTCCTGCGCTGAAATTGGGAACGAAGCCTCTTCCCGTCTTGCTCTTTATTACTGCGACTAGGTTTGTGTACGCTAGCTCCTTGCTGTCAAGCGAGAGCAAGTAAGAAGCGAAGATGTTGTCCCAGTCGAACAGCACGTAGGTGAAGTCCGAGCTGACTGCGTCTTTGGTGAAATCCCAACCACGAGAAACTGGAGCAATGGGTCCAAGCTCGGCAGGCGTGTATACAAAGTTCCACATCACGCCGCTCTGTGCGGCTTCCTTAATAGCACCCCCCAGATCCCCGAATCCCTGATAAGATTTTATTTCAATATCCCGCATCGACAGGATCTCCTTCTTGATCTCGTCGAAGCTGCGTGTAGCGAGCGGGCTAGTTAGTAGTAGTGGAGGGTTACGTGTTCTCGTGCTAGGTGTGACTAGCTCGCTTCGCTTCGCTTCGCTCGTGGCTCGCTTCTCTCGCTCACCTCCTCACTCTATCCGTTGAGAGGCCAACTCCGCTCCCCTCAACGAGGGGCACAACCAATCGGACGTCGTCTTGGCTCCCCTCCATTGCTAATTTGGCGTTGTCGGACGAAAGAAAAAAATTTGTTTCACGCAGTCCGGTTGCTTTGACGGTCATTGACGTTACTCCGATCTGCTTGGCGACGCCTGTCCTCACCGGCTCATAGCAAATGTCCCCGACGAAATTCATGGTGTAATCGGTGCAGTTGCCATGGCAACTCTCGATTTCGGTGGCGATTAGCAACCTGAAGAATGGGTGAGTGATTGAGTGATTGAGTGGGTGAGTGAGTGAGTGTCAGCACAATTTTATATAACATTTTTTCTAAGGAGGAACGAGCAATAGCGCAGCTGAAAACGCTTTTCACCTGTCGTCGCCGCCACTAATTGCAATGGAAACGTTAACGTCCATGAAAGACGTGTAATATTGGATAAATGATCGATCGTAGGAGTACTGCGTCGGTCGCACGGTGAAATCCGCGTTGATGTACTGGCGTGTTTGGCACTCGGAAGTGGAAACACGACAGATAGATGTCATAACCCTCGTCCCCTCTGGAAGCAGAACAACGTCGAGCAGCGACTGGTGATTCCACAAGCCCCAACCATTTGCTGTCGCAGCTGCATTCTCCTCCCTCGCAATTTCGGCCGAGTTGATCGTAGGGGTGAGCAACGCTGCGTCGATAGGCTCGAATTGAGCCCCGTCTTTACTCCAATTCACCGACAGTGTGACAGCGGGACCAGAGGAGAAGACGTGCGTTCTGACAACGACGTTCTGCTTGCTTAAAAGAAGCAGGGGCTCCTCAACGCTGCCGTCGGTCATGTTTATGTTCATGTTGTCTGGAGTGAGTGACTTGTAAACACCAGTCTGACAAACTAGGTGATCATCAAACCAGACGAAAGCTGCCGACGCGTCTCCATACTCGCAGGCAAAGACAAACGATTCGCCTCCAGCATCCCCCAAAGCAAGCGTCGAGGTCGACGAAGCTGAGAAAGGCTCATCATTGGGTTTGGGTGGAGAAAACAAAAGTTTGTCAAAAGATACCCTGACAGACTCCATAGGTGAGCCACTGAGTGCCGAGTTGTCATAAGACTTTATGGAGACTTGGCTATGGACTGTGGATGCATGTGCACAGAGAAAAAGAAGTTTCAGCATGGTCTTGGTGGGGCAACTAAGAAGTGCGAAAAAAAAGAAAAGATAAAATTTGGGTTGTTCGTGAAGACGAGTTCATTTCTTTTGATTTGCCGATGTCAACCACGGATTTTCTAATTTCACATCTACCTTATAATCTAGCTTAAGTTAACAGACCCTCTCTTGAAGCCCACAACACAACTACAAAACTTTCCCAACACTGAACGATCTTCATCCAAAAATCCATGTCAAAATATAATGATGACATTTCGGACATCCAACTTCGGGCTGAGTTTAAGTCTTCCATCCTCGCATCGCCCCCGGTCTCAACAGATGCTGAACTAGCGACTCACAAGCACATCAACAACACAATAAATCACAAGCTCTTTGATTGGTTTATATCTGATGACAACCTCTTTTTCCCAAAGTTGGAAACTTTCAACCAACAAGGCGATCTACTGGGAAAGTCTTTGGGAACAATTCATGCCTGCCCCGAGGAGGTGCTTGCTCACTGTTTCCTCGCCTCCAACACATCTCAGCGGAAGCACACGATGCAGAACGGTTTCGATGCAAACAAATTCCCCAACAAAATTATCACCAAGGTTAACGACCACCACGTAATTCACTACTCTTGTACCAGTCTTCCAACCCCGCTGGCAGCCCGCGACTGGCTAACGAGCAGGTTTTACATTCAAATCGACCCAGACAAATTTGTCCTTATCATCCGCTCCCTCCAGGATTCTGAGAAGCAGCCAACATTAATTAGTTCCAGTTCTCTCCAGACAGTCGTCAGAGGGGACATAACAACATGCTTCGAATTCGAGAGACTCAACCACTGCCAAACAAAAATGACAATTTCATGTCGTTTGGATCTGAAAGGTTCCATCCCTAAGTCGCTTGCGAACAGGTCTTTGTCAGTTCAGCTTGACATGGTGCGAGAAACGGCGAATTACTTTGAGCGTGACAACGAAATCGACCAGTTGGTTCGTCAGGAGTTCATCGAGGCCATGCCTATTTTTGAGGCAACCAAGAAGGAGAAGATGCTAATTTCGCGAAGGTGAGATGAAATTGGAATCCCAAATCATCAACATGCAAAAAAATGTTGAAAAACCAAAATAAAACTAACCCTTCCACTAACCCTTCCATGTCAGCCTCGTATACACCAAAAAGGATCGAACCTCACTTGTTACAACCCCCTCCTCCACAAGAACATTTTCTACAATGATTGCACCTTCGATTTCCATTATGCCAAATAGAAAAAACAAACAAAAAAGTACCGGGGTTTCTTTGGTTTGGACGCGCGTGCAAGAGAGCACTTACCTACCAGTGAAAAAATTCAGAAAGAATAAAAACTCCGAGTGGGGAAAAGCTGTTGGAATCGTTCACACCAGTTCTGAACAGGCGCTTGCATTCATCTGGAATTATTGCAGCAATCTGAGAATGAGGGAGCATCAGAAGGTGGAGGGGAACATGTTGCGGAGCATATATTTTACCCATGATGATCTAGAGCAACACCACACGCAGCACATTGTAATGAGGAAATCCATGCCGTCCCCGTTCAGTACGAGGGAGAATAACTCTCGCTTAAGTTGGGGTCGAAACGAACACAATTTGGACGAGTATGTTATTGGAGAAGAGCCAGCGGCAGTTCCGTTTGAGGATAAAATTGACAGATCGAGAACAAGGAGCACGCTTGTCAAGAAGAAGCGGAACTCTCGGAGCAGTATCGAGAAGAAAGAAAGGAGAGAAATTTTGGGGACGGATGATGGGATTGCTCAAAATGTCAATGATAATGGTGCTTGTGCTGCTGGCACTTCCAATGAGGGAGGAAACATTGATTCGGGGGTTGTGCAGCTCAAGTTCAAAGGCGTTTGGGTCATCAAGAGGCTGGCAGAGAATGTGTGTACAGTGACTCAGGTGGTGACCTCTACCGACGATGGAAATATTCCATTTGCACTTGTCAATAGAAACTTGAACCGGAAATTAAACTTGGTCGAACTCGTCGTGGCCTACTTTATGCGCAGTGGAATCGCCGTCGACACGGCCATGCGCCGTGCCTTTGTGGAAAGAATCCCCTCTGCCATTGTCGCCGAGTCCCAAGATGCGCTCATTGAGGAGCAAATGGGTCTGATTAATTCCGAAAACACCAAATGGGAGGAAATTACTGAACACTCAACACCCAGCTTTTCCATGAGCAAGAAGAGGGAAGAAGTCGTCCACTCGGGCCATTCTGACCATTTCATGAACACGTGGGGGAAGGTAACGACCACCGTCGATGCCACTGCCGAGGAGACCCTCGCTTGGCTGTGGGACTATTGCTCAAACGAGCGGGTCGCCGCGAGAAAGAATCAGATTCAAGAACCGACCGAGGTTCTTGAATACTTGTCCGCCAACCACCAAACTGGGGCAGCGATTAAACACATCGCCTACCCGTTCCGCGACCGTCTATTCATCGCCGAGAGCGTGTGGAAACAGCAACCCGACGGCACCTATATCTACGCTTTCCGATCGCCCTCACCGGAGAAAACAAATTCAATTCTGAATCTCGTGAATTATGGCAACCACAACAGTATCGAGCTTGTACACGCAGAGAGTGGAGGCTTTTGCGTTTTGAAAAACATTGGCGAGAAAATATGCGAGATCGAGTTCTGTCAATTTACAAATATTAAGGTGAGCACTTCCACACCACGCCGACGCCCACGCCCACGCCCACGCCCACGCCCACGCCCACGCCCATGCCTACGCCCACGCCCACGCCCACGCCCACGTCCACGCCCACACACACTACGTACTAACCCGCTCAATTTTGTCGCAGGCCAAATGGAGATCGAGAATCTTGGAGAAAATAACAATCCCCCGGGCAATGAACCTGGCCATCCAACTGCGAGCGGCGTTCAACCGCGACGAAGAGGTGGACCTAGAGGAGAGGAGGAGAATGATGGAGCAGATGAAGAGCTCGAGCTCCAATTCCAAAGCCGATTACAGCAAGGAGGAGTTGGCCATTCTGGAGCGCAGCAAGTCTGCGTTTGAGACCTTTGGGGCGAAAACGGAAGACTTCAGTATTTTGGACAGTGGAGATTTCCGAACAAAGATCTACTTGTCGCCATCAGGGGTCATGAAGTGCGAGGTGGTGATCGATGCTAGCGTGGAGGAGTGCGCAGCGTTCAAGTTCAATTTCATGAGCCGCGCGAACTTCAAAATGTTGGATGAAAACAAGGACGTGCTAGTGAGGAAGGGGATAACTGAAAAAAACAACAACCACAACTTGGAGAGTTTGCTGATTCGTGAGTGTGGCATAGGAGCGAGACCGAGACAATTCCTAGTGAAGCACATTTGGAAGAAGTTAGCCGAGAAGCAGATCATCATTGGAATCGAAACCATCAATACCAGTTCCCTGCTAGCGGGGGTAAGCAGCTTCAACCAAGTTGAGGCGACAAACAAGGGCTTTGTAAATTTCGTGGAGTTGGTGGAGGAGGAGGAGGAGGAGGAGGAGGAGATAACAATACCAACAACAAAAATGACTGTCTATTCAAAAATTGATCTGAATGGAAATTTGCCCACGGTTCTGTCGGAAAGAGTTTGTCTTGAGGAAATGAGCTGGGTAATAAGCATGCGGAGGCTGTTCAGCAAGGACTTTGACGTGGACTTGAAGCAGAGAAAGTTGCTGCGGCTGGATATTTTAGGGAATCAACGGAGGTACAGCAAAATGGAAGTTGACGATGTGGAGCGAGCCAACTTATTGTTTCGATCTTTCCAGAACGAGGACACCCACCATTTGAAGGTGAACGTGCAAAATGATCAGTTGCAGGGCGTTGCTGAACAGAACGAGGGAAAAACGTGGTGCAAATTGAGCGCTTCGGTCAGGTGCGGGGGAATAGAGGCGTTGGCGTTTCTACTGAGCGTTGACAGTCGGTCGCTGATGAACGAAAGCGATGCGACGAGGAGCCAAGTTGTGAGCGACCAAAACAGATTGTCTGTGAACGACAAGGGGAGGAACAACATGGGCTTCACGCGTGTGGTACAGATGGAGAATTCCAGCGTTAGTTTTGGCGGGATCAAAAGCAAAAACAAAACAACAAGGAGAATAGTGTGGAAAGTCACCGAGGGGGGGACGAATTCCATCGTGTACATGAGCCCCACTAGTACCATAGACATGATCAGGGCTCCGATTAAACGTTTCAATAGCTTGTACAGCAGGGTCAAGACTGTCGAGGTTAATGAGACAATTAACAAGAGGTGAGGAAGGGGGGGCGGGGGGCGCGGGGGGGGTTGTGGAAATGCGTCTTCACTTTAATATGCTAACCCACTCAATTCAATTCACGCAGTGTGGTTGCAGTTCGAATTGTCCAAATCAGCAACACAGAATCGACTATCGAGCTGATTACAGATCCAATAGATGGACACAACTTGGACATCAGGAAAATGGAACATGCCTTGAAAAATAATTGCGACTACCGAATGTTGGACAAAATGCAATGTAAATTTCAGAATTTGCGCGAGTTTGGGGACGGGCTGGACTGCAGGGACGGGGAGGTGATGGGTAAGATGCTCATGCTGAACAGCAGCGGACTGATTAGCAAGTATCGCTCGTCGCGGTCGAAAGAGACGAGGGTTAAGGATTTTTTCGAAAATTTCCGCGCCATGAAGACATTAAAAACGGAGGTGAGCGAGCGAAGCGAGCGAGCCTTGAAGAAGACTCGAGCGATGAATCCCGTGAAAATTGCTACAGACGGCTACATCCACTACTAAACTAACACTTCTCAATTCTTTTGACTCGCTTCATTCGTTTTGCTCTTGCTTCAAAAAAATGCGCAACGCTTCGCTCGGCGCAGCACCCATTCTTCAAGACAATGATTGAGTGCATAGTGGTCGGAGTAAGAGGTGGGCTAGATGAGGGTGATTGGAAAGGTGCCGACGGAAAGCTCGAATTGCTAAACGCGGAAGACGGAGCACACTTGGGTGGAAATTTTTTGAAGCTACTGACCGCCGCTGCAACTGAAGCGGGTGCGTTTGACAACTGGGTGAAGGCTCATACATCGATGCAAATTTTCGAAAAAGAGGTGAGTGAGAGAAGCGAGCGAGCCTTGAGGAAGACTCGAGCGATGGAGCTCGCGAAATGGCTACAGACGGCAACATCCACTACTAAGCTAACCTACCCAATTCGTTTGGCTCGCTCCGTTTGTTTCGCTCGTCCTTCATTAAAAATGCGCAGCACGAATTCTTCAAGCCTTTGCTTCTGGCCGTGGGAAAAGAACTCAACACAACTGCGACCTGGCACAAGTTGGCACTGAGCGTGGGGGTGAGTTTGGCGAGCATGATCGACGTGGCGAGCGATGTCTACACAATTTCCTACTATCACAGAATTGGAAAGCACGCAACGGCGAATTTGATGACCGCTTTCGTGCTGCTGTGCATTTTTTTGCAAATGATGCTTGTGGTGGCAATTCATCACAAGAACAGAAGGAGAATGGTCCTTGAGCTGCTCGGCACGATTACCTTCACAAAACCGGCCTTCAACAAGTTCAGGGTGCTGACCAATGCGAGCATTGACGGCCACGAGGTGAGCGAGTGAGCCTTAAGCTAGCAATAAAAAAAACACTCACTCATTTCCATTTCACTTTCTGCTCGGCGCAGATTATGCCTCCCGTAAACGAAATGATGATGTTCAAATTGTGCGAGGTGTTTAGCGAGAGCATCCCAATGGCGGTTATCCAACTCAAGAACGTTTTAGAGGTCGGCGGGGATGTGGACTGGATCGTGGTTGGGGCTTTTTTGGTAAGCATCATGTTCGTGGCCGAAGCTGTGAGCTACATGACCTACATGAAAGACATCAGCGAAGAGAGCCGGTCGACCGGCAAGATATTCTACGGGTTCATGCCTTTGAGTGGGCACAGGATGCATGTTGTGAAGATCAGTTTGCTTTGCATGAGCTTTTCTTGCTGCACGGCCAAAAGTTTGGAGATTGTTGTTTTGCTGCAAGTTGGAGGGCCTTTTCTTGCTGCACAAGTGCTGGGAGCTGACCTAGGAATCTACCTGATCTACAAGTTTGCTAGAAACGACTTCAGGTACTGGATTCCGCTCCCTCGAGGAACATCATTGATAGCGAGTTTTGCTCTCAGAGTTATGGTGAAGATTGTGACCGACTTCACCGGGTTTCTGCACGCAAGGCACCCTTTCGAGATGGGCGGGTTCTATTGGTTTATAAATATGATTATGACGCAGGTTGGCGTGTTTGGGGCGCTTATGGTGAAGCAGGAGTTTGGCTGGAGGGAGGGGGAAGGGGAAGTGGTTGTTTTGCCGGAAGAAGAGCGCGTGTTGAAGGACGAAGACTACTTGAAGCTTGCGGTGCTAAACTTTGCCCTGTGGCTGATCAGCATGGCAGGTCTGTATATCGCCAGCGAGAAGAAATTTAACCACACGTTCTACAGTCTTGTCACTGGCAAACAGTTCTGCAGGAAATTGTTCGAGACCGACCAAGCAATGACCATCATGGAGATTTTCAACTGCCACCGGAGGTGAGCGAGCGAAGCGAGCGAGCTTTGATGAAGACGAGAATACTCGGTATGAATCTCGCAAAAATGGCTTCAGATGACTGCATCCACTACTAAACTAAACTAAACTAAACTAAACTAAACTAAACTAAACTAACCCACTCAACTATTTTTGCTCGCGTTATTTGCTGCTCTCGTGCTTCGTTAAAAATGCGCATCGTTTCACTTCGCTCGGCACAGTTACTTCCGAGACTACGACCAAGAGGTAAAATTTTGGTTGGCGAAGAACTGGAACGAGTGGCACAGCAGGAGACCCGCTTGGTTCACTGAGGATATTGTGAGCAAAATCCCCATTGACTTTATTCCAGGAGGCACGGAAGAAGGTGTTTTGGGGGAGTTGGACGACATCAAAAGAATGTCGTTGTTCAACAGCAGAAAGGAGCACGCGGCGCCAATTTTTGAAATCCTTGGGTCGGTCTTTGGTTGCCGCTCGGAACGAGATATACAACAAGGCAGAGAATATATTGTCAAGATGAATTCTATAAAGGACACGAAAAAGAGGAAATCCGACTTTGATAGAAAAAGAATAAGAACGGAAACGAAGAGGACATCCGGTATCGGCGAAAATTTCGGCAGATTGGGAATGGGAAAAAGTGGAAGGAAGAGAACGGGGATTCTTGTATCCCGGAAGACCATACAGGGGAGAGGGCGGGGGACAATTCAAGGAAGAGGGCAGGGGAAGATTGGTGTTGAGATGGGGGTGGGAGAAGAAGGAGAAGGAGGAGGGGAATTAGCCTTGAGGGTGAGTAAATCACACAGGGAAAAGTATGAGAATGATAACGACGACGTCGAGCCAAATTTTAAGGAGGGAAGGGAGGAGGTCAAGAGAACGAACAGGGAAATTACCCGCAAGAGCAGGGAATATGAAAAAAAATAGATAAGGTGGGATATTGTTGAAAGCACCGATTCATGAGAAATTTTGCTATTTTTGGAAATTAGCTGGTTCGCATCGTTCTTGGTGTTGGAAGGGGGCGTAACGTCTCGGTACCCGACTCGCAGCACCCCAGGGCGTTTCCATTCTTATTACGAGTAGGGATCGGGAAGCAGGTATGCAGCGGGGGGGTGAGCTGAGGAGGATTTTTGACCATTCTGAGCCCGCGTGGGAAACAGTGAAACAAAACCATTTCCCGCAATTTTTATTTAATCTAATTATTATTGCTGCTGCTTGGGCTCCGCTTTGTGAATGAAAACTCTGTCTTTTCCAAATCGTCAATTGCCGCGTCCTCCTGCTCGATTTTCAATTTACGTCTCAACTCGTTGAGCCTCTGGGCACAAACGTTGACGTTTTCCATGACATTGTCAATTTCAGTTGGACTTATGCAACTCGAAAATTTGGAAAAGAATGCATCAGGATGCCATCGCATTGTAGCCTTTCTGAGAGCTGTTTTCTTTTCCCCAATTTTTGAGTACTTGGAAATTCTGAAGCCAACAATTTTCCATTCGTCGAGAATGTTGAGAGGCAAGAATGGGATTTCTACAACGCTGGGGGAAGCTTCGAATTGCTTCCACTTCGATTCGTAGGAATTTATAACATCGTCGTCGGCTTTGCCTTGCTGCTGCTCTAAATTCCTACGCTTTGCAAACCTCTCCAATTCCTTCTGTAACATTTCATTTGAAAAATCGTGTTGGAATGGTGGCAGTGGGAGGGTGTTGCTGCCTCCATCAATCCCTAAAGCAACCCGGTTGGCTCTCAAACGATCGTTTTGAAGACGGCGGTGTTTGTCTGCTACTGTTTCAAATGTCATGTTGTTGTTGTAGTTGATGTTGATGTTGTTGATGTTGTTGTTGTTGTTGTTGCTGTCATTTTTGTTGTCTTCTTCGCTGTTGCACACGTTGTCATTGGTAGTGGTAGGGCGAGGAGATGTCTCAGGGTTGCCGCTAGTTTTCAAATGAAGCTTGTACAGCTCCTCAAAGTACTTTTTGTTGTAGCAAAATTCGTCGTCGTCGTTGTTGATGGCATTTTTGGGACCCTTTGAATTGTCCCATGGCTTTGACACCGACGACATGTTGATATTTCGTAGCGTTGTTTTGCGAGGGAAAGTATTAGGCTGAGCCTGGGATTTGTATTTGTTTTTTTGGGACTGTTGCCTTGAGTAGGCCTTGTTGATCCAAGATGAGGAACAGGTGACATTTTCTTGTGGTTGAGGTGTTGGAATCTCCGATGCTGGTACTGATGCTGGTGATGCTGGTGATTTCGCTCCTCGAACTTTTGTTCCTCCTACTACTTGCATTCTCCGAGATCTTGAGCGCTTTACTGGGACTGGTGCGCTGGGGAACACTTTCTTCCGATCTTGCAATTCATTCGTTGCTTTTTGCTTCATTCTACGACGTTCAGAGTAAAAAAAATCGTTCATACTCTGCTGCTGGAGTGATTTCTTTCAGTACGCAAGCCCTCTATTTGAGCGAGGTTGAAATTGAGTACAAACTGGCCTTGTTCTTTAATCAAACAAAAAATGCCAAACGTTTTTGTATCTTTTTAAATATTGCTAGAAATGACGATACAATACAATACCAACCGTTCCCTTGCTTGAGGCGGACCAAACACAGACGAAACTTTGCTTCCGGTGTCACTTCGACTGTTTATTATTATTCCATGTAGCTCTACTTGTTAATATACTGTTGGTTAATAAAGCGTTTTAGTTGCTGCAGATCAGATCATCATCTTGCCGCCGGCACCTCTGCCATCTTTTTTTTTCGGAGGCTTCTTCTGTTGGATTTCATCTTGTCCTTCTTCACGATTTTTCTTCTGCTCGGATTGTTTAAGAGAAGCTTTCTCATGCGAAGATGCGCGGTTTTTAGCGATAAGTGGTCGACCACCTACGCTTTGGGAGTTACGATGTGAGGCTGTGTTTCACAACGGCGAGTGTAACATTGGCAAATGTTCGCCAGGTGTTCAAGTTGGAAAGAGAGGAGTACCATAGCCCGGCCCTATCTCTTATTAGACCCAACGGACGGCGACATGTGCGGGTTCATCGCGACCCTCTCTCGGATGAACTTAAAAAACTACTTCAGTTCGTCGTACCACTCGAGCTGCAAGACGAACTTGACCGGGTGCATGTCGTCGTTGTGGGAAACGTAACTAGCTCAGCCCAGGCAGAGGTAGGGCTCCGTCTTTGGAGGGAAGAATCGAATCCAGACCATGATAGAGTTCTCTCCCTTGCGCTTATTCGCTTCGTCTTCAACCAGGAGCTTGGTCTTCTGGCTCCTGCTCACAATATTCTGAATGACGGACGAGTCCTTGGTCATCTTGGACCCTCCGAACCTACACGAGAAAGCGAAAGCGAGACAAAATTTCTTTGTAATTTATCGGTATTCTATCGTATCCTTTCCTTCCTTGAATCAACCAACTAAAAACTATCCCCTTCTTCCTTTTAACGATCAAATGTTGGGGCTGCGTTTGTTAATCCCACTCTCTCCCGCAAATCAATTAAATCCGTCTCAAATTCCTCTTCCCAATATACAGTCAAAAAACTTCTGTTCTCCGTCCCCCCCTCCCCCTTCCCCCCAACTCGAACTCCATCACGAACATCCTCGACCCAGTTCATGTACCGGTTCTCAGCAAATGCGCCAAATTCCCCCGCCAGCCCCGACAAACCAGCCACCGGCAAGCCCATATTTATATATTCAATCCACTT
>Ga0302116_1000648_pt1 | contig 21209 bp, 26 predicted proteins | sample AG5_SCM_MG_FD_203124 | JGI IMG/M metagenome (GOLD analysis project Ga0302116, IMG submission 203124) | Marine microbial communities from Western Arctic Ocean, Canada - AG5_SCM | ecosystem: Environmental > Aquatic > Marine > Oceanic | place: Canada: Western Arctic Ocean | collected 2017-10-01 | reverse complement strand
CCCTGTGGCCCACCACCCCTCCACCCATATTTTTTTCTCTCTTTTTTTTTTTTTATATCCCCTCACCTCCTTATTCGCGTCGTAGTCGGCCAAATACATTTTCGCCAGCTCCACCTCCTTGTTCGCTTCAGCAAGGGGAAACCGTCCCTTTGGTTGCCTTCCCCCCGCCCCCCCCCCCGCCTTCCCTTCCCCCTCCCCCTCCCGCTCCTCCTCCAGGCACCTCCTAATCTCCTCAAAGTTCCCCTCCGGCCACTCCTTGCTCCGCTCCGCCTGCGCCCTCCTCAGCCTGCCCACGCACCGGGCCATCGAGAAGTGCCGGCCGAGGTCGGACAGGGAGCTGTAGGCGGAGGGGCTGCCGGCGGGATCCGCGGAATGGAGCGAAAGACCGGAGAACGAGATGCAGGAAGTTACCAGGGTTCCGAGGGTCCGAACGCTGCAGAAGGGGCAGACGAGAGTTTTGGTGGAAGCGGGAGTGGAGACGCCTAAGCCACCGCCTAAGCCACCGCCTAAGCCACCGCCACCGCCACCGCCACCGCCACCGCCACTTGCTGATAGAACTACTTCGCTACCCCCCCCCCTCTCCTCGGCATTGTCGCTCTTCCTCTCGCCTGCTGCTGCTGCTGCTGCTGCTGCTGTGCGGCAGCAGCTCGGGTCCTACTTGGAAGCTCGCTGGCCGTTTTCTTGGCGATCGCCTCTAGCTTCTTGGTCATCTCCAAATGCTCGGGCATGACGCACCAGTTGGTCAGCCGCGTCTCTTCCCTCGCTGCCCCGTTCTTAATGTTCTGCTCGATGACGCTTTTCAGCCTCCTGTAAATCCCGTCCTTCATGTTCAGCTCGTACTCGGCCCTGCAAATTAGCGGCACGAGGGACTCGCTCGACAAGCTCTTGCTGCTCAACTTCCACACCTCCTTGTCCTTCTGGTTCCTCTTGATCATTTTGCTTATGCAGTAGTCAACCTCCTCCATGTCGGCCTTTTTCTGCGCCTCCCGAAGCGCTAAAATCATTCGCCCCCAGCCAACAATTTTGCTGATCCCGACCCGAAGTTGGTACTTGCTGTTCTTCATTTTGTCATCGGCCATGTTGAAAGCAAGCTCAAACCCACTCAGCTTGATGCCCCTGTAATCCAGCTGTCCCACCTTCCCAACGGCGCCCCCCTCCCCCAGGCAGTGCTCAAAGCTCATCAGCACACTTTGGTTGTGAGCCTGGTGGTGCCAGGCAGTGGAATTTTTTTGTTAGTGTTTCGTTCCACTCCGCAAGGCTCGCTTTTGTCTCTAAATATATATATATATCTCCTCACCTCCAAAATGCTAAACTCGATCTCTGCCAGCGCAACCTTGTTCATGTTCAGGTCGTCCCCCCCGCTCACGAGCAGGTCGCTCGTCTTCTCGACCTCGATGAACTTTTCGGTGTACAGCTGCCGCCTGATCTTCAGAACGACGTTTGCGATGTCGATCAAGCTGTTCAGCTTCTTCACGTTGAACTGCTTGCTCACGGCCTCCTCGATGCAAGCTTCCAACCTGCGCGTATGTTAGTTTAGTTCAGTAGTGGAAAGTAGCCTTTACGGCTGTAGCCACTTCGTTCGTTCGCTCGCTCGCTCGCTCGCTCACCTGTTGATGGGCACCTCAAGAATTGACACCCCCTTCTCCTCGACCATGCCGAGGCTGTGGAGCTTCCTGCCTTCCTTCAGCATGTCCACAATTTTGTTGCAGCAGTCGTGCAGCTGCACCTCTCTCCGGACCTTCTTAATTTCGTTTCCGGCCGCCTTCAAACCCTCATTCTCGACTGAAACTTTAAGACCCCCCGTTCCCTCGACCTCGCCTTCGCTCTCCGAAGAAGTAGCCTCAGAAGTAGCTTTTCCTGCCTCGTCCAGATCCCCCAAATTCTTTTTAACCAGTCGCCACAGCCCGTTCCTTGTTTCAGTGATGTCATCGGTCTCCGGTTCGTTCCCACCCCCACCAGCACTGTCCTCCTTCTCCTCCAATGTTAGCACCTTGCGCAAATTCTTCCTGAGCTCGATAATGACCAGAGCCACGGACTGGAGCTCGTACACGACAGAACTCGCTCCCCGCATGCTCTCAACCTTTTTGGTTGCCTTGACCAAATCGTCAATTTTTATCCTGTAGTGCTTCATGTCGCCGACCTCCGAAGTTTTGTCCCAATCACTCCCAAGCGCCTTGATCAGATGGTTCTTCTGCTGAACATTGTCGACTTCTTCCCTGACGAGCAAGATCTCCTCCTTCGACGGTTCAAAGTCATTGTAAGGCGCATCGTCCTCCTCGCCCAGAATTTCCAGCGCGTCGAGGACCTCCTTCCAGTCCCTGTGCGATTTCTTCAGCGCCACCCTAATCCTCAGGATGTTGTGCGCGGTGGTTAGCATGTTCTTGGCCAACTGCGTTCTTGTTTGGATATTTGACCGTGGTTGGTGCAAAACTAAAAAAAGGGGGGATTGGGATTTAGTTCACTATTTCTCTCACTCTCGCGCTCCTTCTCCTTCTCTCGCTCACCTTCAATTAGCTTGTCGGTTTGAATGTCGTCAAACGCAGTTCTGCCGTTGATCCTCTTAACCCCGCCAGTTTCCAACGCATCCTCCAAGCTCTCAATAATTTTCTTGTTGTCGACCTCGTGCAAGCCGATTAATCTCTCGCGTTCGTAGACGTCCCACAGCTCCGCCTGCCTCCCCCCGGCGTAAGACCGCTTGTTCAGAAATTCTCTCTTGCAGATGCTGTAGGCTGCGTCGTAGTCGAAGACGAGCAGCGCCTGTCGTAAAGCGCAAATTTGATTTCCAATGTCAATCAAGTTCTTGAAGAAAAGAGCGGGTTTTGACGCGGACACAAGCTCTTCGCCTGCGTTCAGCTGCATCATGAACTCGTCGTTGGAGCTCGACAGTGAAGTGAGGTTTAAGTCAAACAACCCGTCCTCGCCAATGAAATGCTGGTCGTAGAAAATTTCATTTTTCAGTGTTGTTCGTGTTTCTGAGTCGGATGTTTTTTCCTCCAAATGAGCCTCGTATGGAATCATGTGGCCCAGCGCGTGGCTGTAAACCTGCTCGCTGATCTCCAGCAAATTCACGTGAGCGAGCGCCTACGTCGATGTTGAGATGAGATGAGATGAGATGAGTTTGTGTTGCCGCCTCGCCTCGCTGTATTCCCCACCTCTTCACCACCCCACCACCCCACCATCCCACTACCCCACCACCCCACTCACCTTGCTAACTTCATAGGTCAAGGCATCAGCCAACCATTTTGGAAAGTGATGTTTTCGTTTTTTTCCTCCCTTTTCCCCCTCCTCCTCCTCCTCCTCGTCGGCCATCCTCAAGGCATCAACGGTTCCCGCCTCATAGGTTTTGGCGCCGTAATTACTCTCTGCGTCGTCGGAAAGCTCTTGAAACGACCGCTCAGCCGCCCTGACCAGTTCGAAGTTGGACTCGGAAAAAGAAGTAAGTTCGTTTGCGACAATGTTCAAAATGGCGCGTCTCACATCCACAATAATTTGGGCAATCTTCAAGTAGACTAAGGATCTTTCACTCTGTTTCATGAGTTGGTTAACTTTCTTCATTGGAGCTTCTAAATGTTCGAACGAACCTGCAAATTGTGTAATGTGATGTTAGTGTGTGAATTCAGAATCCACAAGGCTCGCTCGCTCGCTCGCTCACACTTTGCCAAATCCAGCTCTCCCGGCTGCCCCGCAATTCCCCCAATTTTCATCTTGCTTCCAAGCTCGATAACACTGTGTTTCTCCTCAACTTCGAACTTTGCGTAAAGGAACTCGGGCTTGATCGCCTCACTCAGCTCGTCCAAATTCAAACTTTCCAAGAGCTCGTCCATCGGCAGGAAGATTCGGGTACCGTGGTGAGTTTTTTCTTCGAGTTGGAGCGTTCGGAGGCTTTGGACGAGTTTCATTTCACCCATAAGTTTCTTGCCCGTTTCGTTTACACTTCCAAAATAATGTTTACAGTTCCCAATTGTTTCGTTGAGCTCGTCTAACTTCAGCACGCTTTCGCTCTCAAAGTCAATTTCGCCCATGTTCTTGTTTCCGTAGTCGACGTTCTTATTGGGCAGCACTTCGTTGTACTCTCTCGTGATAATCTGCAGAGCACACTCACTCTGCGCCGATTGGGTTAGTTTACATATTGCTCGCGATATATTTCGCGCTCACTCACCTCCGCGTGCTCCAGCTCGCCTCTAGTTGTTAACAAAATATCGGGGAGGGCAAATTTCTGAGCTTTCTTCACAGTGTCGTAGCACTTCTCCCAGCTCCCCTCTCGCAGCAAGCCTCTCAGTGTTCCCACAGTATTTGCAATTTCGAGCAAGATGCTCAACTCGGGAAGCTTAAGTACCTCAGCTGAAAAGTTATTCATCTGCGCCGAGAGAAAAGCCAGTTAGTTTGTTTCGCAATATTACATATAAATTTTATTTTGTTTTTTCCCAAGGTAGTAAGCGGCTCACCTTCAAATTTTCCAACACGCTGATGATTGCGAATTCGTCGATTTCCTCGAAAATTGTTTCTCCAACCTCCCCGCCAGCCATCCCAACGCTTAGAGCTTCGGGGATATCGGACAATGCTTTCATGTACTTGCACTGCTCCACGACAAGCTTGATTTCGTTGTACACAAACGGCGAGCTGATGGATGGTTCCTCGTCGTTTGCTATATCTCGAAAAAGTTCAGGATCCTCCTCCTCCAAAAGCTCCAACTCGTCCCTCAACGGAATGGTCAAATTATCCATTTTTTCCCTGTGAATTTTCCAAACGTTGCTGAAATTGCCCTTGCAAGTTTTCATCAGGTGCCTCCATTCGCAAATTGCCTCGGCGTAATCTATAATCTTGCCACCCTGTTCGCCCCCCTCAATCGACACCAGTTTACTCGCCTTGATAGCCTTTTTAAGCTCCTTGGTTTCGATGTTAGAGCAATCGATGTTTCCAACGCTGCCGGTAGGGCCGCCTGTGGATAAGGCCGGAACCAGAATTGTTTGGAGGATTTTCTTGCAGGCATGATTCTTGGCGCTGTGGGCTTCCAAGATGTCGAAGTCTGCGAGCGGGTATTTTTGCTCTTTTGTCGATGACGATGACGATGACGATGACGATGGCGATGCCGGTGCTGCTGCTGTTTTAGGCCTAAGACCGCTATCCGCCAGCATGGCGCGGAGGTCTTCACAATCTTTTGCGACTTTCGTCTTCACGCCGTGGTTTGCGTCCTTCTTGTTGCCCGCCACAGTCAATTCGTCCTTCCCGTCGCAGAACAACTTCACGGCCTCCCAGTCCTCGAGCTCTTGGTACTTCCTCAATTCAATGGTGAAGAGCGCCGTATCGATGAGCTGTTTGGTCTGCTTCGACTGCCGGTTGTGAATATTTTTCAGCTCTTTAATGTCGGTATTCTCATCCTCGTCTTCGTCGTCCTGGGCGTCCATTTCCATGTTCATTACCAAATAGTCCTCATCCAGGACCTCGCTGATTGAAAACGGGACGAACCCATTCTTGCTGAATTTCAACAGCGCTGCCACGTGCTCGTACGCTACGACAATTCCCGTATCAACTTGGAGTTTTCCATGCAGACCAGAATCTGATTTTAAAATGGTTTTGGTTGCTGTGTGATTGTCCCCCCTCAACTTGCCAATCTCCAAAGCCTTGTTCAGCTCGGACTGGAACAGCTGGTCGCTAGCCTCCACGCTCGCCCACAAGATCTCACCCCTTGTCCGCGTGATTGACTTTGACGTCAAATTCACCAGTTTCAGCCACTCCTCGTTCCTCCAAAGCGCCCTCACTTCAAACAAATATTCAGCCTCCTTAACGACCTCCTCGCCCTCTCCGCCATCTAAATTGCACAAATTGTGTTTTGCTTCCGATAGTAGCTCGCCAAGTTCGTCAACTATCAAGCTGCGCGGGTCCATTTCGCCGACTGGCCCGGCGCAGTCGGCGGACGGGGCCATTAACTCGTTCAGCAGCGGCACGTATTTTTTCGTTGCCATGAAGACACGCACTTGTTTCAGTTCGTCCTTAATCGTGTGATATGGCTCGAAAGTCGATGTGGTGATGGAATTGGTTCGCGTACTGGTATTTTCGTTGTCATTGTCATCATTGTCATCGTCGTTATCATTGCCATTGCCTCCGACGAGAAACAAATCATCAAATATATTCTGCAGCTCGTCAAAGTCCTCGCTCAACACCAACGACCTAACCTCGTACATAACTATAGCGCTCTGCAGCGTTCTCAAGCCTATGCTCGTCCTTGGCAAATTCTTCGCTTTTGAGTCCAGGTTCCCATCGCTCGTCGTCTTGCTCACGTACCTAATATCCCTGAGCAGCGGACTGATGTGAAAATCACCTTCGGGGGAAGAAGCAGAAATCATGTCAGCGAGCTGTGCATCCTCGACCGAAGCGTTCCTGCTGCGCCTTACTGTCAGCATCGAATCCACGTCGTTGCGAAGGTTTCCGAGCTCCTCCACAAAATCGAACGACTTTGCTCGTTGTTTTTGCCGCTGTTGCGCATTCTTGAGTTGTTGCAGCGCTTTCGTTGTGGAAGAAGCTGAAGCTGAGGAGGGCGTGGAGGTGGTGGAGGATTTGGAGCTGGTTCCGGTTTTTGGCGGTTGGTGGGTCCCCCAGTTAAATATCTCCTCCTGCAAGAGAATGAGCATTTTCCTCGCCTTTTCTTTCTCCGAATCGAGAATTACTCCTGCCGCCGTCGGAATCTGCCACTTGGTAAGCGCAAGTGTAAGCTGCGATGAATTGAGTTAGAATGTCGTCTGCTTCTCGATGGATGCGTGTCGACTCGACTCACTTTCTTGAGCCTATTTTCCTCCCTCTGAATGTCAGCGAGAGCCTTCTCTGCATTTTCAACACTCAGAATGCAAAATGCCCGCCCACCGTCGGCTACAACTTTGGCGACGTTGTTGAGCTCCCGCTCGATCGCCTTTCGGTTGAATTTTACCGTTGCCGCGCGGAGCCTTAGCTCGGCGACGGAGAGAGGTTCCAACTCTGGTATCAATTCTTGCAGCTCTAGTAACTGCGGGTCCAGCTCCATCCCTTCCCACTCCCTTAACCCCAGCTCCGCGCACGCCTTCATGTTCGCCTCGAAAATAACCGCGTCGATTATGTTTTCCTTCCCCTTGAAAATCCCGCACATCTGCTTCGCGTCGGTGCGGATTCTGAGCAAGTGAGGGTTGGGTGAGTTTCAGTTATGGGGAAATACCCCCCACCCCTGTAGAGTGGATATTTTTCAGGCTCACTCACCTCTCCTCCCTGACCAACTTTTCCAGCAGAAACTTCGCCTGAAAGAACTCAACGCACCGAAGCTTCACCCCCTCCCCGTCCCCGATACTGATGGCGTTCTCGACCGGAATAAGCTTTCGAAGCTTGATCGCCGTTCGCAGCGCCTTCCTCGCACCGCTCAGCACCTTGAACCTGCTTCTGCCCAGATTACCCCGGGAAACTTTCTGGAGCTTAATCGTGGCGTGAAACCTGCTCGAGAGGCGGGACTTCTCCAGAGCTTCGTGCTGCTCCGCCCTGTAGAATATTCTGGTCCGGCCGAACTCGAACTTGCCGAAGATGGAGTTGGCCCCCTCGCCATAAATTTTCTGCAGCCCTTCTACGAGCAGAATTGCCTTGCCGTTCCAGTCATCCTGCGCCGAGCGAAGCGAGATTGTGCGCATTTTTAATGAAGCAAAGAGCGAAAAGAATGAAGCGAGTCAAAAGAATTGAGTGGAATAATGCAGTCAGTAGTGGATGTAGCCATTATGTCTGTAGCCATTTCGCGCGATTCATCGCGAGTATTCTCGTCTTCGTCAAGGCTCGCTCGCTTCGCTCGCTCACCTCCGCAACTTTCCCCTGCTTAAAAATTCGGTTAATGTTGCCCACGAGGCACCAGAACCGCCCTACAAATTCCTCATACTTTGGCCTGAAACTCCAACCCCTCTTCTTGATCTTGCAGACGGAGAGGATCCCAGAGTAGGACAGTTGCTCGAGGGTGAGGGCGGACTGCAGGGAAAAGGGGGATTTCGTGGAGTTGGGTTTGATGCACCTGATAAAGTGGGGCGAGGAGGACTCCAGCTGCTCGGTTAGGGTTGTTAACTGGGCGGTGAAGGTAGAGGAGGTTGATTGTTTTTTGCTGGGTTTTGCTGCGCCGAGCGAAGCGAGGCACATTTTTAATGAAGCAAGGGGGAGGCGAGCAAGCAAACGAATTGAGTGGAATAATGTTAGTTCAGAAGTGGATGTAAGCCAATTTTGTGTGTCTGCTTCCATTTCGCGAGATCCATCGCGAGTAATCTCGTCTTCCTCAAGGCTCGCTCGCTTCGCTCAACTCACCTTTTGAGGCTGCGTTTTGTTTGGTGGCGGGAAACAAGCCGCGTCCAACAATGTCAACCTTACTTTTTTCCATGAGCTCGATGAGTGCCGGGCTCAGGTAATCCTTGTTAGTCTCTAGCCAACCTGCGCCGAGCGAAGCGAGGCGCGTTTATATTAAGCATAGATGAAACGAGCGAGCACAAGAATTTTTTCTAGGTAAGTTCATAATAAATGTAGCCGTCGTGTATAGCAATTTCGCAAGGAGCTTCACACTCTTCTTTCACAAGGCTCGCTCGCTTCGCTCGCTCACCTCTCGTATCGTAAATGACGCTCCCCGCGTAGTGCATTATTTGGAACGCCGCCTTGGGCATTTTCACAGTTTTCGAGAAAACTACGTCGTCGGACTCCGAGGCCGAGGCCGAGGCCGAGGCCGCCTTAATGTGGCTGTGCCTCTTCGTCGCCTCGGACAAGAACCGCTCGTCCGTCCCCTTTGGCAGCAAGATCTGCTCCTCGAGGAGCGGAAACAGCCCCACGGGCGTCCCCTCAATCAGCGCAAGGACGGGACCGTTCGACGGAAACGAGATGGGCTTATAGGTCGGAAGCTCTGCGGTGTAGAGGCGCTCCTCCCTCGAGATGACGTGGGAGATGAAGTGCTGCGCCGAGCAAAATGAAGCGAGGCGCATTTTTAATGAAGCAAGAGAGCAAGAGTGGATTAGTCGCTCGCACTCTTTCTGTCACAAGGCTCGCTCGCTTCGCTCGCTCACCTTCTGCAGCTTCTCGTTCGCCAAGTTTATGCACAGCTGCTCGAACCTGTTCGTCTCGAAAATCTCGAAGCCAAAGATATCCAGCACCCCAATGAATGTTTCGTTTGGGTCGTTCTCGTTTTTGTTTTTGTTTTTGTTGCTGTTGCTGTTGCTGCTGCCCCCCATGCTCTCGTTAACCTTCCTCATCAGCCAGTCGAACAACCGGCTGTAAAGGTGCTTCGCAAGAGCGTCCCTGTTCGTAGTGGCCTGGTTCATCTGCAGCGGACTCACAATCTCCTCCCCCCTAACCGACCTCGTCAGCGTCGTCAGCTTGAGCAGGAGCGAGTCGGGGCTAACGCCGAGAAGCTTCGCGCAGCTATTGAGAGACTGGGGAGAGGTGAGGCCCTGTTGAGCATCACCAACATTGGAGAAGGTGACGTTTCCGAGGTGCAAAATTCCTGCGCCGAGCGAAGCGAGGCGCATTTTTAATGAAGCAAAGAGCAAAACGAATGAAGCAAGTCAAAAGAATTGAGTGGAATAATGTTAGTTTAGTAGTGGATGTAGCCATTATGTCTGTAGCCATTTCGCGTTATTCATCGCGAGTATGCTCGTCTTCATCGCGGCTCGCTCGCTCACCTCCCAGAATGCCCATTATCTCGGCGTACGGTATCCTCAACGCGTCAAACGCGTCGGTGAGCTCCTTAAATCCTTCCCGGTCCCCCAAGTCTGCCATGGTATTGTCCGCCATCGATTCATCATAAGAGGGGGGAGAGTTGGTGTGGTCATTGTCTGCCTCTGCTTCTGCCAAAGCGGAAACGAGATAACTGTACGACTCAGGCTTTGGGTCGAGGCCATACTCCTCACTGAGAAGGTCAGGGGCCTCTCCCCGAAGAAGCTGGTAGAATACGTGAAAGCTCCTCTCCCCGCTCGAATGGCTAATGAGCCGACTCTTCTCAAGCAAAAAATGGTCGGTGTGGCACCCCACCATCGGCGGGATGTTCGCCCCGCCGGCGCCGGTGGATGTAGTAGTGGCGGCAAAATCGAAATTGAGCTTCATCCATTTTCCGAACCGGCTCGAATTGTTGTTCCGAACCGTCATTGCGTTTCCGAACGCTTCCAGGATTGGGTTCGCCCGAACGATCTTCTCTTCGATTGTCGCCTCAGTTGTTGTTGTTGTTGTTGTTGTTGCTGCTGTGCTGCCTCCTACAATGTCGCTGAAGAACTTGAGGCAGTGCTTGGTAGACTCGGTTTTTCCCGCGCCCGACTCGCCGGAAATTACGATTGCCTGCCGCTTGTGGGTGGACACGAAGGCACACAGGGCCCGGGCGGCAATGTTGTACACGTGAGGGTCGCTCGAGGAGCCGTCGTTATCGTTTTCGCTGTTCTCGTTAAAAATTTTAATTTCGTTTTCTTCCTCCTCCTCCTGGTGGAGGTCCTCCTCCTGGTGTAGGTCAAAGGTCCCCTCTCGGATCCTCCTCATCAGCCCCGCCCTCCTCCCCTCCCCGTACAGTTCCGCGCAGTTCTCGAACGGGTTCACGGCGACGAGAATGTCCCCGATGTTCGTGTAGATCTTCCGGTTGAGGAGGTAGCGGGAGCGGACCGTGTGGAGGATCGAGGAGGGAGTTATCGAGTCCAGGAGGACCATGTCTGAGGGGAGGACGGAGAGGTGGGAGAGGAAGGGGATTCGGGGGCCGAGGGAGATGATTGGGATGGTTATTGGGAGTGGAGAGAAGGAGGAGGAAGAGGAAGAAGATGGGGGATGGAATGTTATTTTTTTGTGACCGCGGCTCGTTATTGTTGTTGTTTTTGTGCAAGCGAGTACAGACACGAACTCTGAGGATGTAGGAGACCCATCAACTATTGTCCCAGGGATGAAGACTTGAGCGTGGTCGGGGATCCAGAAATAGTCGGGGGTGGATGTTGCAGGTGTTGGATCCATATTCCAAACTGGCGAAGTAGTTCTTGATTAGAACCAGGTAGTATGCAACTAATTTATTATATTTCTAGTATGAACTGCACACGTGCTTGCGTTTGTGTACCCTGGGTTTTTATAAAAAAGTTGGGGAGGCACAAGAGTAAGTGACAATGTATTGCAGTGTTTTTTTTTTTGTAAATTTCCATCGTTACTCATTTTAAGTTATGGCTTTGACCTTGCTTAGCTCTCCGGGGCGGAACCCCGGATCCCCGGGAAGTCCTGATTCGTCCCAATACAACTCCTCCATCGAAGCCCTCAACCCCTCCTCCTTTCTTGCAGCCTTTTCAAATCTGGAAACTCACGAAATTTCAGACAGCGAGGACTCCAATAACCCCGATCCCCCTTGGTGGGATGGAATATACGGCACCAAAGCGGGGAACGTCGGTGACATGGAAGAGGAGCTACTTGATGCGTGTGAGGATGGGGACTTGGAAGCAGTAAGGGAGCTAGTTGGGAACGAGGACTACCAAAAGTCGAATGTTAATTTGGATTGTCGAGTTCCACTGGGCGCCCCGAATGCGCCTCAGTACTCGAGAACAAAGAGATCGGTCATCTACCGTCCGTCGGCCTTTCAGATTGCGTGTGCAAATGGCCGGATGGAAATTATCGAGTTTCTGATTGATCGCGAGGAGGTGAGATTTTTCTGCCATCCCATCATTCTACTCATCTACTCATCTACTCATCTACTCATCTCATTGCACACCAGTGCAAGTTCGACACAACCGACATGGATGAGAAGAACGCGCTGCACGACGCAACGATCGAGGGTCACCTGGACGTGGTGAAAATTTTGCTCAAAACCCAACGCGTCCCGAACATGGTTCCCACCGTTGACTGCAAACGGAACACTGTACTGCACCACGCGTGCGACAACGAACACTTTGAAATTGCAAAGTTCCTAGTGACGCAAACCTTTCGGAAGAAAATTGATTACAGGGCGGTCAACGAGAAGGGGGACACGGCGCTCAAGATTGCGTGCGGGAGAGGGTGTTTCGACATTGTCAAGGTGATCGTCGAGAGGGGGAAACTGGGGCTGGAGGACTGCGAATTTCCAGACAAGAAGAATACGAGACCTTTGCACGCGGCCTGTTGGAAGGGGCACTTCAAGGTGGTGGAGTACTTGGTGGGGGTGATGGGAGTCGAAATCGACTCCTTCGATGCGCAGAACAGAACTGGGCTGTATTTAGCCGCAGTCAACGGCCACCTTGAGTGCGTTAAATACCTGGCCGGGCTGGGCGCGGATTTGACCATCAGCTATGCTTTCAGCTTCACGCCGCAAGAAGTTGCGCTGAAGAACGGGTGGAAGGAAATTGGAAAGTTTTTGAGGGACCTTCAAAGGCAGAAGAACCTGGAGAAGAAGCAGCGGTTAGAGGAAGCAAACGCAAGAACTGCGGGGGTGGATGCCAAAGAAAAACACAGGCGGTTACTGAAAGCGGGGGAGATGGTGCAGGTTAGGAAATTCGTGAAGGGAAGGACCGACAAGAACGTGAAGGAGTTGGATTCGTTTGACTTCGAGGAGATTGAAGGAGGAGGCTAAATTGATTTGTGATTGCGACCAAAAAACCCAAACCAATCGATCAGTTAAAAAAAGACCCCGTCCGAATGTGGTGGGGTGGGTGAGGGAGGGAGGCTCTGAGCCTTTTCGCGCCTACAAATTAAACAGGAAAAAAAAGATTTTTTCTACATTTCAATTTTCTCATCAACAGTTTTTTCAACTTCATCGACAAGCGGCTCTGCAACCAAAACAACTGGTTCAGGCACTGGCACTTGCACGGGAACTGGTACCGGTAATGGCACCGCAACAACAGGCCTGACAAACTTTTGTCCAGACATCGCCACTGCATCGTATTGATCCAGCAGAGCAAGCATCATGTATTCAGGACTTTCCTTGGGCTTTCCCGCCGCCCTCTGGAAGCGAGGTGCGTTTATAATAAGCACAGATGAAGCGCGCATTTTAACGAAGCACAATTGAGTTGAGTAGGTTATTTCAGTAGTGGATGTTGGTTCATGTGAGCAATTTCGCAAGGAGCAAAAAAAACATTCTTTGTCACAAGGCTCGCTCGCTTCGCTCGCTCACCTGAAAGGCTAAATCCATCACCGTCACTTCGTTGTTGTTCTCGTTGCGGAACTTAACGTCAGTTTTTACCGACCCCTCGAGCATTAGTTCGACAACATCATAGTTGTTGCGCATTACATTGATTGCCAAAGCTGTTGGGTTGGCTCCGTTGGGTACGTTTGTAACACTGTTGGCTCTACCCCCCGACTTCAAAAAGTATCTTGTCACCTCCATTGTGTCTTTCGAGCCCGACTTGGCCAGCAAATGAGCACAGCTTTCACCATTGGCCGTGAGTTTGTTCACCACAAATGGCTCTATCATATTTGGGTAATTCTTTTGGAACCAGTCAAGGTTGCCTAAAGTACATTGGCGTAGATACTCCTCTTTTGGGGCAAGGCTGGCAAAGCCACTCGATTTTGAGAGGGCAATTGTCGAAGGAAGTTGTACAACCAACAACAACCAAAACTTCAAGAAGAATTCAAACATGAGATGATATTAACGGAGGACTCGTTATGAACAATAAGAGATATTTGAAATTTATAGAAAACGTAACGTCTAGGTGCAGCACAACTGGTGTAGACGAAAAGAGACGGTTTGTTACTGGAACGACAAGTTTTCCCCCTAAGGTGCTGAAATGATTTATAAAAGAGAAATTTGAACTTGAAAAAAAAAAAACCTTGTTTTTTTAAACACTTATTCACTTATTCTACATAGCATAGCATAGCATAAGTGCTTAAAAAAAGATCAATTCAGGAAGGCATCATAGCCTCCTAGACTTCACAATCAAAATTCAAATTTCTGTTCGTGAAATTGTTTTCTCTTGATGGAGCATCCCAATCCCAATCCTCCCTACAAGCCCCGAAACAACAATGAAAACAATGGAAATGGAGAAAATGTCAATCATAGGCAGCTTCCGATCTCGAGTGATCCAAACCATTCTTGTGGATCTTGCTGCTGGTCAGTTTCCACCCCCGCCTCTTCTGACTCCGGAAAGAACCTCAACACTTTCTATAAAAAGCAAATCTTAATCAGCAATGTCGACGGCATGAACAGCATCAAAGTGGCTTCATCTGCTGAGGTATCAGATCCTGCTTTGCTACAAGCAGCACTCACTCTCGTGAAGCTTTCGGTGAAGCGCCCCGATCTCCTCAACATTTTGTACAATGAGAATGTTCATCTGGCCGTCTTGGGGGTGGACGAGACAACAACAGACATTCCCGAGTACGCGCCATGGACCTCACTGGACTGGGCTCGCGGTTTAGGCGCGACAAGCTCAACCCCGGTCGTGTCCTGCGGTACGTACCAACAAAATTGTTTTATTTTACCAGTAAACAATTACTAATATCCTGTAAAGCCGAAGAAAACCTCCTCTGCTACGGGTGGTACGACAACGCGGGCAGCGACCCGTACGAGGGAGAAAATATTTGCCTCCACGAGGTAGTTCACTCTTTGAGCGGCCACTCCCTCCACACCGATCGATTTTTGGAGGGCCCACACGAAGATCTGCACGACAAGACGGTGAGCCTGTACAATGCCGCCATGGCGGCTAATTTGTGGCAGAACACGTACGGCGCGACGAACTATCGTGAGTATTGGAGCGAGCTCGTGCAGTCCTACTTCAACGTTAACCAAATTGGACGACCTTCAAGCGGTGATGGAATACACAACAACATCAACACAAGGACGGAGCTGCAGGGATACGACCTTGAGGGGTACAGGGCTGCGGAACGGTTATTCGACGGAACGCAAACTTTCGATTGCCCCTCTCCGGGGACGTGTGATTGTGATGTGTTTGTCTGTCCGGTGTTAGGTCAGGTTGGGTCTGGTGGGGATGGAGATGGAGATGGGGATGGAGGTGGAGGTGGAGGTGGAGGTGGAGGTGGAGGTGGAGGTGGAGGTGGAGGTGGAGGCGGCGGAGCCGGAGAAACGAAGGCTCCCTCTAGCGCTCCCTCGAAGGCTCCCTCTAGCGCTCCCTCGAACGCTCCAACTCACACCCCAATTGACCCCGGAACCGAAAACGACAACGAAAACGATAATACGAACCATAATACGAACCCAGAAACAAGCAAAAATTTGCTACAAGAGGGAGAGAAGTGGGCCAAGAACAATCAACTCGAGGCAGGTCTGGCAAGCGGGGGAATTCTGCTCGTGCTGCTGAGTTTCCTTGTGGTCTGCTGCCGCAAATGCAAGAATAGTAACAATAGTAGAAACAGCCGTGATAATAGGAACAAGAGACCGGCGGGAATGAAAAGCTCGCAATATCGGCGCGCTTCCCAGAGGCCCGGGGGGGGGGTCGAGATGAAAATGAAGAAAAAGCAGAGCAAGAGGGGAAGTTCGGTACCAGCAACAAACTTGTACAATACCAACAAATTCAAGTCAGTGGGCACCAAGGCTCCATATACTCCACCTCGACCCCCGCCAAGGAAAAAATAAATTAGAAAAAATCTGTTTTCTATAGCGCTGCAATTACTTGCACCTCAACGAGAATGCTTGGCCGCGCCATTGCGGATTCAACACAAGCGCGAACCCCTTTCTTGTCACCTATACCCCCAACCCAGTCGTTCCACACCACGTTCATGGGGCCAAAGTGCGTTGAAACGTCCTTTACCCAAATTTGCGTGCTTAAAATTTTCGACCTTGAAGATCCTGCTTCAAAAAGAAGCATATCTATTTTTGCCAGTGCTTGCTCTGTTTGCTCGGTGATGTCACCCTTGAGAGTTCCGTCAGCGTCGTCGATTGTTCCAACCTGGCCAGACAAGTACACCGTTCCATTGTGAACAGTCGATTGCGCCGCGCGAGCGGATACCCCTCTATGTATTATGAGACTTTTTCTTCGCTGCAAAAGATGTGATGCAATGGCTCCGCCCGCTAAGCCTAATGCCACAATGGCAGTCCACGATGTCAATGTTGCTGGGGGGCATTTGGTCATTTTGTTGTGTTGTGTCAGTCTACCAGTATCTTTGTCGACAAAAGTTGAAAGTTGTGAAGAAAAAAACAAAACAAAAACATCTGAAAACAAACATTTTTTACACACACATACATAATAACACACACAACATAATAATAGCATCGCATAGATTGCACTTCATGAAGTAATTTTTCCTCTGCATTCAAATGACTAGCAACTCTGCCAGCGTTCAGTCGATCTCCCGAGCCCTCCTTAAAGCTGGAGGTGCCTCTTCGTCTTCTCACCCTCAGCATCAGCATGTAATCCGCGAGATAAAAAATCTCCAGGCCACCCTTGACCAACCGCTACATCCACTAAGTTCCCCCACCTCTCCTTCTCCCTCTCATTCTTCCTCCTCTTCCTCCTCCTCCTCCTCCTCCTCCCCCCCCTCTCCTCCACTTATCAATTACGTGGATTTGGCAATGGCCGTCCTCTCCCTTGAGTCCACCCTGCCAAACCTAAAATCGAAGCTCCTCTCTGCCGGAAACCTCGGATTCACCGTTTCCGATGCCGCCGGTCCCATCCCCCCTCTCCCTCCAAGCCCCACAGCAGCTCGCCGTGGCAGTCTCTCCGGCAAAAGCAACCTCCTCGTTCATTCCCAATCCTCCGACTCCTCAGCTGCAGCTGACCCCCAGCTCTCGCACCTCATCGTCACGATACTCAAGTGTCTCGTCTCCATTTCTAGACGCGTCATATCCCTCCCCCCTTCCGCACCCGAAGGTTCGGACAAGGACTCAGCAAACAACAAGTTGAAACGACAGATTTACAAGTTTTTAGACAAGGCTGGTCGCTTTGCAATAATGCTCGACGAAAAAGCAAATGCGACCGCAAAGGCTGAGGCAGCGAAATTGAAATCCTTGCAGTTTTCGTCCCCTCCCCCTTCCGCCTATGCTTCCTCTAACCTCTGCCCTCCCCCTCAAATGACCCTCTCGAAATTTGACCACACTTCCAATTCCAGTTTCAATACCAACAACAACAACAACACAACAAATATAAAACTCCACACAAAGAACTTGGTTTCCTTCTCCCACGAGATCCAGCGTGAGTGTAGCTTAATCCTCTTCCTTGAGCCCAATTCAACGGTCCACCAAGCCGCTGACATTGCCCTAATTTTCAACGAGTTTGCCTATTCTTGGGTGTCGAAGCTCGCTGCTGAGACGGTCACCTACCGTTCTCAATCTCATCAAATGGCAACGGCAACGGTGACAACTCTATCGCCAGTTCCAACTCCATCCCACTCTCCAACCCCCGAACAGCAATCTTCCGACTCGAACATTTACAATTCCGGCACGTCCTTGTTAGTTTCGGTGGGAAACAGCAACGCCCCCACCCCCAATACTCCAACGTCGCCGAACCGTCGGCGCCGCTCTCCGTGGAGCAAGCTCTCATCCCTCTCTCGATCCTTGTCCAGCTTAATTCAAAATTCATGCTGGTCACCCTCTGCCACCCCCGAAGGTTTGCGGGTGCTATCGCTTTTGATCGAGCTGGTCGACCGCGCATTGCGCAACGACAACGACAACGACAACGTCAACGACAGCGACAACAACAACAACAACAACATCAACAACAACAGCGCGAGTACCGACAGCGAACACGCTTCCACAACACCACCACGCGCCACTTTCTCAGCAATAACCCCCAACTCCTCACGGCACTACTTCATCGTTGAAGTGCTGCACCTCCTTGACGACACCACCAAAGGTAATGGGCTCCCCCCGTCCCTCCTAGATTCAATCATTTCCACTTTGTGCTTCGCAGTAAACATCGAGTCCCAAGCGGCATGGTTCGTCATGCGCACGATCATTTCCAACGACACCATGACCGCGATGAGGGCAATTTTGAGCCTTCTCGACAAAATGCTGAGAAGCACCAACAATGCCGAGAACTTGGTGATCTGCCGCGGTGTAATATTCACCTTGGGCATGGCATTATGGGGAAGTGGGCGCATCCCGAGCATACGAATTTACTGGGTTGACGCCTTAGAAAAACTTGCAGAGAACACTGGAAACAAAACACCCATTTCAATTGCGTTTGAGATGGCCCTTTCGATTCACCGACTAATCCGGAAGTACGGCTCGGACGTCCACATGAATGAGATGTCTCCACTTATCCAAATCATCTCCAACCTGCTCTTTTGGTGAGTGGCGAGTGGTGGCGATACATTTCGCTGTATCTTTTTTTTAACCCAACATACACCACCTCACCTCCATTTATTTGCTCGGCGCAGGCTCGACGATTCCCACTCCCTCCCGCACAACAAAATCCACTCCAACATTCCACTTCTGAACCGTCTGCGTCACGAGATCATCCAGACGCTCTCCTCCCTTGCTCATATTATGAAAGAAGACCCTCTCTCCCTCTCCTCGATTCCAAGTCAGTCTCTCCGCGAGATATTCGTCTATTCCGCCCACTACCTTCCTCAAGAAATTGCGATTAAAAATTGCCTTTCGTGCTACAAGTTCCATTGGCAGCCGTTGACATTGCCCCACCAGAGTAAATGGACCCAGAATGTCAGTACTCTGTTGCGAGAGTACTTTGCGACGTTCGATCATCATCATCATGGACAACCAACCCACCACCCGAGCGTTCGCCTAGAGATACTGAAGCATCTAACCTCTGCCGGGGGTCTCTTAGAAAACACCATGAATGTGAGAGAGTGGCACAACGACTTGTTGGCGGTGCTGATTCCGGTCGTGAGCGAGATTGCGATGGGTGAGCGAGCGAAGCGAGGCGAGGCGAGCGGCGAGCGAAGCCGCAACTACTTAACTAACATTACATTATTCCACTCAAATTCACGGCTTAGGTAAGAAGGTGTCGAATCGCAAAATCACACAGTACATCGGCAACAAAAAATTCCAGTTTGAAGAGAGCGAGGAGCTCAGCGTTCGGCTGTACGCAATAGATCTCCTGGGTCTGTTTTCCCTCTACGTCACCACTGAGCACAGGCACCGATCAACGTGCTTAGTAGTGTTGGAGGGGGTTGGAATTTCGGGAATAGACAGTTTGGGCGGCGAGGCGAGCATCCGTGCGATTTGGAATATCTCGAGGTGTTTAAGGAGCTCCTTCGGGACTCTCCCCCACGCGCACTCGAGCGCAACGACCTTGTTGGGCATGCTCAGGAAAATTGCAGATTACTTTGGGTCAGGAGCCAACGCTGCGAAAACTTTGAGTGACGAGAGCAGGTGAGCGAGCGAAGCGAGCGAGCCTTGGTGAAGACGAGAATACTGGCGATGAATCCCGCGAAATGGCTACAGACATAATGGCTACATCCACTACTAAACTAACATTAATCACTCGTTTATTTTGACTCGCTTCATTCGTTTTGCTCTTGCTTCATTAAAAATGTGCCTCGCTTCGCTCGGCGCAGAATGGTCTTCACCCTTTGTGCTGTCCTCCCCCTCGCTTCCCTTCGAGCCTCACAGTCAGGTCACGGAGTTTTTCTCGGCAGTTGCGACTTGAAGGTGAGTCTCACTCAGTCTCCGCTCGCCATGATGAAGACGAGCATACTCGCGATGAATCCCGCGAAATGAAATGGCCACAGACATAATGGCTACATCCACTACTAAACTAACATTAATCCACTCAATTCTTTTGACTCGCTTCATTCGTTTTACTCTTGCTTCATTAAAAATGTGCCTCGCTTCGCGCTCGGCGCAGAATATTTTTAAACTTTCCCCGGAAATCCTGGCGAAGATCAACCACACAAACAACAAAAACAATAATTCCCTCACGGCTGCTTTCGTGTACGTAGGCGGCGACGAGCAGCGCTACGGCACGGTCGTCCATCTCACTCCAATCGTGTCCACAATGACGCAGATCCTTCAAGCAAATTCGACCGCCCAAATAAATGTGAAGGAAACTTCCAGCGAGGCTCGAAACGCAGTCATGTCACTTTGCTACTCGACTCAGCAGATGTTCTTGCTTTCTGGGTACGCTTTGAAGAGAAACTTATCCGTGCCGGAGCTCCTCTGCTGCGCTCATATATTTACCAATAGCGACCAAACATCGCGACAGTCAGCAGCTGTTGCTGAGAAGGCGGCAGAGATGGTTGCGGCGCTGGCTGGCAATGTTTCGTTGTCGGCGAGCACTCGTCGGTCGGAGGACTTGGGTAAGATTGCAGCAAAGCTGCTTGATTGCTGCAAGAGTGGAAATTCGAATTTAGTGAGCATTGGGGCCAGAGGGTTGATCTGCTTGCTGGCACCCCCGGAGTCGGAGGAAGAGGAGGAAGAAGAGGGCTACTTCGAGTGGAAGGAAAAGGTCTGCAAAACAATTCTGGAGAGGCTCGAGACAATTCACGCAAATTTCTACCAGCCAACGTCGAGGATAAACAACAGGCGAGACCCGAATCCGCTCAACAGCGTCAAATTGCTGAGCGTAATTTTTGACATTTTCTCCAGCACGAAACTGGTGGCGCCGCCAAGTCCGGTTATGAAGTTAAAGGCCTTGTTGCTGTGTAACAAGATCTGTGGAAGCGGTGAGGTGACGTTCCAGGGTGCTGGGGAGAAGCAGGTGAGTGAGCAAGCGAGCCATTTACTTTTATCTAAACTGAAACAAAACTAACATACACTCGATTCGTTTTCGTATTAAGCGCAGCGCATCATGTTGTCACTTCAAGTGGCTGCTGTTGTTCTCCGTTGCATGACCACCGACGAAGCTCGCAGTGCGGCAGCTAAGTGCAACACGGGAAGCGAAACTGACAGCATGGTGAGTGAGAGTGAGTGAGTGAGTGAGTGAGTGAGTGAGTGAGTGAGTGAGTGAGTGAGTGAGTGAGTGAGTGAGTGAGTGAGTGAGTGAGTGAGTGAGTGAGTGAGTAAGTGAGCGAGTGAGCGAGTGAGCGAGTGAGCGAGTGAGTGAGTGAGTGAGTGAGCGAAGGAGGCGAAACTAAAACTAAAAACTAAAACTAACATATTTCTCGGCGCAGCTCAGCATCGTGTTCCACGACCTGCTCATGAGAGCGCCAGGGATCCAAAACTCTCAAGGTGGAACCCAAATTACCACCTCCACCACCCCGTTCCCCCACGAAATGTACAAGAAGGAGACGGAGGCCATTGAGAAATTCAAGTATAGTCAGTTTGGAGCCTGGCTGAGCGGGAACGCGCTGGTGTCGTGCCGCGTGGGTCTCGCGGGGACAAGGTACGAGAGCTTGACCGAAATCGTCGTTAGGAGCAGCACGGGGAGGGTTCGGTGGCTGATGGGACTAGCGCAGAATGCTGG
>Ga0302116_1000646_pt1 | contig 21257 bp, 25 predicted proteins | sample AG5_SCM_MG_FD_203124 | JGI IMG/M metagenome (GOLD analysis project Ga0302116, IMG submission 203124) | Marine microbial communities from Western Arctic Ocean, Canada - AG5_SCM | ecosystem: Environmental > Aquatic > Marine > Oceanic | place: Canada: Western Arctic Ocean | collected 2017-10-01 | reverse complement strand
GTGAGGGCCTGTAGATTCCAGCAAATCGACTGCACGCCCACATAGGCAAGAGCATGTGTGTGTGTCTGAGCTTTCGCTGCCATCCAATGATGTGGCAGTCGTCCATGCTCATCTCTCTCCCCGTACTTTCTCTCAAGCAAATCATCATCTCGATCTTGGTGAAGCATGGCATGTTCTATCTCGGGCCATTCACGCTGCTTGAGCCACTCGTGGTGCTCATTGGTTGCCATATTGGGTCCGTTAAATGGTCAAAAGATGGGACGTGATTGGAAGAATGTATTACAAATTACAAATCCAGAGCCATTCAAGAAATCTATTCATTATCATGGTTCAGTCGACGATTCACCTGGGATTTAACCGTCGAATCACGGTTGCTGACCTGCTCGATTTATGCTCCCAGAATGCTTTCCTAGAGATTCACGAAAACGATCTTCTCAAAAACCACATTCACTCTCCTCCTCTCCCTGAATCGTACAGCTTCCCCTCCTCCACACCGCTAACCGCTGGTGTTGAACATTCCAATTCCCTAACGTTCCCGGAGGTGTGTGCTTACTTGGCTATAGTCTCGAACCACCTGCTCCAGAAAAGGTGGCAAGCTGAGAAACCAAAGGGAGGCAATAAAAAAGCCGATGCCCTTCCTCCTCCTCCGACCACAACATCCTCCTCCTGTCCCTCCACTCCCTCTGTCCCTTTAACCTACAGCGACTCTGAAACCCTAGAAGCTGCCCAGCACCTCACGACAATTGTCAATCATCTAATCTCCCTATCCACTCCACCAACCTCATTTCCACTCTTCTCCCTCACCAATCCTTCTGCTTGCCTCTCTACCCTCCTATCCCTTCTCCCTTCTTCCTCCCTGTCCCTCCCCCTGTACTTGACCACAACCCTCCCTTCCCTAATTTCTGCGGCCCTTACAACCGCTAGAGTTTCAAACTTGCTTCCCATCTCTCTCGTTGGCTCGACTCTTTCCCTTGAGCACATTCCCTCCACGACCAAGGACATGGTTGAGGCTTTTTCTGAGGTCCAGTTTGAGGCCCGTCGCCCCCATAGAGGACAAGTTGAATGTGGAAATAAAGTCCGAGCTCTGCTACAAGGTTCAAAAATGTTTGGGCAGGTTGACAGCCCTCCCTCCCCCCCCTCCGAATCGTTGGCTGCAGCTCACGCTGCTAGCATCTCGATCGTGAGTACGTTCGGTCCTGCTGCCGAATCGATTAAATCCGCTGCTACGACGCTCTCCACCGAGCTCAACGTGTTGGGCGTAGGTTCCACCCTCACAGACACCGGCACGGGCGGTTTGCAGGTTGGCATGGTGATCGCCTCGGCCATATCAGCCGTTGGCACCCTCGATTCCGCTGCCCGAGCTCGTCTCCAGCTAACTGCTTCTCCTTCCTCTTCTTCTCCTTCCACTTTTACTTCCACTTCCGCCTCCACCAACTCGAACCTGGCGATGGTCTACAGGCAGACCGCTGAGAATTGGGAAACGAGTGTGCTTCTCGAGGTGAACAAGGGTGCTGAATTTATCACAGTCGAGACAAAGAAGGCCGAGGAAGAAGCAGCAGTTGCCTCTTCCTCCGCCTCCACCTCCGCCTCTGTCCAAAACCCAAACCAGCCGACAAAGCAGGAGGACAACTTCGAGGGCATGAGCGAGGCTCAAGTGAGTCAATGGCATCCACATCCACATCCACTGCTAAGCTAACCCACCCACCCACCCACCCACCCTATCCGTTCCGTTCCGATTTGTTCAGATCGCCAAGGTTATGAAGAAGCGAGCTGAGAAGGAGGCGAAGGCTGCGGCTAAGCTTGCCAAGAAGGGCGGCAAGAGCAAAGGATCCGCCCAGTTTGGATCGGGCAACACGAAGTACGTGTCGCTGTTCACCTCCCTCCTCCCCGGTGATACAATATCAAACTCTCCAAGTTTGTCCGCGTCCTGCTTGGACTTGATGGACAAGGTTCTTTCGGGCGGCGTGCGGCGCAAGCCCAAGATTGCCAAGGGCACGAGGGACTACATGCCCAGTCAGATGGCGATTAGGGATCAGGCGTTCCAGGCCATTCGGCGGGTTTTCAACCGTCACGGCGCTGTGGAGATCGACACGCCGGTGTTTGAGCTCAAGGAGACGCTGACGGGGAAGTACGGCGAGGACAGCAAGTTGATCTACGACTTGGCCGATCAGGGGGGCGAGATTCTAGCCCTGAGGTACGATCTGACCGTCCCGTTTGCCCGCTTCCTCGCCCTCAATTCCGTTGGCAACATCAAGCGCTTCCACATCGGGAAGGTTTACCGCAGGGACAATCCGGCCATGGCCAAGGGCCGCTACAGGTGAGCGAGCGAACGAGCGGAAAATTGCTACTAACAAACACAAACAAAAACACAAACACAAACACAAACACCCCAATAAACATCCACTAACAACATAAACTCTTCGCTCGGCGCAGAGAGTTCTACCAGTGCGACTTTGACATTGCTGGCGACTACGGGAGGATGGTTTGCGACTCTGAGGTTGTGAGCGTTGTCACTGAGATCCTTGGGAGTTTGCCGATCGGCGACTTTGTGATAAAATTGAACCACAGGAGACTGCTGGATGCAATCTTGGACATCAGCGGTGTGCCGGCTGACAAATTCAGGAGCATTTGCTCGGCCGTGGACAAGTTGGACAAGGAGGATTGGGAGGTTGTGAAGCGGGAGATGATCGACAAGGGAATCAGTGGCGGAGTAGCGGACAAAATCGGCAAGTTCGTCCTCCGCAAGGGTGCTCCGTGGGAGATGTATCGTGCGCTTATCGACGAGAAGGCCTTTGGGGACCACGCCGGAGCGGCGGAGGCCATGGAGGTGAGCAAAACAATTTTTACCTTTATAAATAAATACACTCCACTCCATTATTTTATTTTATATCCTCTAATTCACTCATTCGCTCGCTTTCACAGGACCTTCGCATCCTGTTCACCTACCTCGAGAGCATGAAGAAGCTCCACCTCCTCTCGTTCGACCTCTCCCTTGCCAGGGGGCTCGACTACTACACGGGCCTCATTTACGAGGCGGTCTGCGTCCAGGAAGGGTGCCAGGTCGGGTCGATCGGCGGAGGCGGGCGGTACGACAACTTGGTGTCCATGTTCCAGGCCAGCGGGAAGGTGACGCCCTGCGTTGGCGTTTCCGTCGGCATCGAGCGCGTGTTCACGCTGATGGAGGCGAACCTCGCCAAGGAGAGGGGGGGCAAGGGGCTCAAGAAGCCGGACGTCAACGTGCTGGTTGCTAGCGTGGGGAAAGACATGATGCAGCACAGGATGAGCCTCACGAACTCACTATGGGAAGCAAACATCAGCGCGGAGTTCACCCAGAGGGAGGGCAACGTGCTGAAGAGGGAAATCACGGCAGCGCTCGAGAGGGAAATTCCCTTCATGGTGATTTTGGGGGAGGAGGAGCTGAAGGAGGGCATGGTAATTATCAAGGATCTCGTGGGGAGGGAAGAAAAGAAAGTGTTAATTGGCGATGTGGCGAGGGCGCTCACTAAGGATTTTGGAGTTGTGCGGGTTGGGTGCGAGTTCGCTGCTGAGGTCGAGAAGAACGAGATGGCTGCTGCGAAAATGATGAAGGGAGTGAAAATTTAAAACTAAAGCAAGGCCCACAATTCGAATTCCTAATACTTTTTCGTCCCACCATCAGCAAACTTTTTCATGTAGAGCTTCGAGTCGAGATCTACTTCAATCATCTCCCCCTGTTCGACGAAACCGGGGACAGTCAAAATCGCCCCATTGGCGACTGTGGCTGGCTTCGTTACGCCCTGAGCCGAATTTCCCTTCACATTTGGGTCGGTTCGAATCACTTCATACACGTACTTGCTTGGGAAATCGAAACCAATCGCTTTTTCCTCGTAGCAGATAAGTGTGACCTCCATACCCTCCTCCAACCATAAACCGTCGTCTTTGACGACTTCATCACTGACCGACTGCTCTTCGTAGCTCTCCGAGTCCATGAAATTCCAGAGACCGTTCTCAGTGAAGGTGTACTGAGCCTTCTTCCTCTCAATTATTGCAGGGTCGAAGGTCTCACTGGCCTTCACTGTCCTCTCGAGCGTGGTCCCAGTGAGAAGGTTCTTGAACTTTGTTTTGGTTGAAGCGGATGCGCGCGCAGTTTTTGAATGAGAGAAGTCTACTATCTTAGTGGGAACGCCATCGAGATTCACTGTCAACCCAGTTTTAAAATCTTTAGGAGCTATCGATCCATTAAGAGCGGAAAACGTAACCACCCTACCCCTAGTCGTTGGGGTGAAGGCCAGAGCACCGAGGAATGAGGTTAGGAGGAGGAGAACAATCATCTTTTCACCTTTACAAAAAAATTACAAATTTATGACCAAGCAATTTATAGCATTGCCTTCGCATTCTCAAAGCTTTTATTTTACAGCTCACCACCAGTACCAGTATGATGAAGGTAATCGCGCTAGTTTTGGCCACCCCAGCACTTTCATTTACCGTCTCACCGTTGGTAAAGTTACAGTCCATCGGTTCTTCTCTATTTTCTGCCACCTCATCCATACCGGAATCCTCTCGAATCACTGTATCTTCGGTGTTCGCACGTACTGTGTTAGATTCCCGTGGTAACCCCACCGTCGAAGTAGACCTCACCGACTCCAACGGCTCCCTTTTCCGTGCTTCTGTGCCTTCTGGTGCCAGCACCGGGGCCTATGAGGCTTATGAGTTAAGAGACGGCGGTTCGTTGTATGGCGGAAAGGGCGTGCTCAAGGCGTGCGCCAATGTCAACGGTCCGCTCAACGATGCAATTTCCTCAAAGAGTTTGGATGTCCGCGACCAGCAAGGCATTGATGACCTGATGATCTCCATCGATGGCACTGAGAATAAGCAAAACATGGGAGCGAACGCTCTCCTCGGCATCTCCCTTGCGGTCTCCAAGGCTGGCGCGGCTGCCAGTAAGCTGCCCCTCTACAAGTACTACGCGAAGCTTGCGGGTGCTGAGGTCAAGACCACCGTGATGCCAGTTCCTTGCTTCAATGTCATCAACGGTGGAAGTCACGCTGGCAACAAGCTGGCCTTCCAGGAGTACTTTGTCATTCCCACCGGAGCGTCATCTTTCAAGGAGGCCCTCCGAATTGGCACTGAGGTGAGCGTGAAACTATAATTTTGGCAAACAGGCCTCCTCCACATTCACGTCCACATCCACGTCCACATCCATGTCCCACTACACTTCAATACAATACATAACTTACCATATCATGCGCCTCGCTTCATTTTGCTCGTCGCCAGGTCTACCACGTCCTTGGGAAGATCATCAAGGAGCGCTACGGTGGTGACGCAACCCTAATCGGTGATGAGGGCGGCTTTGCTCCCCCGTGCGACAACCGCCAGGGTGTCGAGCTCGTGATGGAGGCCATTACCAAGGCCGGCTACGAAGGCATCTGCGACATTGGCCTTGACGTTGCCGCCTCTGAGTTCAAGATCAAGGGCGAAGACGCCTACGACTTGGATTTCAAGGGAGCAGGCCAGAAGATCACGGGGCAGGCGCTCGGAGAGCTGTACGAGAGCTTGGCGGCTGATTTCCCCATCGTATCGATTGAGGATGCGTTCGACGAGGACGACTGGGCTTCCTGGTCCGCGTTCACCGCGCGCAACGGGGACAAGTTCCAGGTGGTCGGCGACGACCTCACCGTCACCAACCCGGTCAAGATCGACCGTGCCATCAAGGAGAAAGCCTGCAACGCCCTTCTCCTCAAGGTTAACCAGGTGAGTGAGAAATTAGTGAGAAATTAGTGAGAGTGAGTGAGTGTGTAAATGAAATAATGAGTGAGTGAGGGAGCCAACTAACTCATTAAACGCGCAGATCGGAACAATTTCGGAGGCAATCGATGCCGTCTCCAAGAGCAAGAAGGAGGGCGGCTGGGGCATTATGACTTCCCACAGGTCCGGCGAAACGGAAGACACGTACATCGCCGACCTCGCCGTTGGTCTCTGCACAGGTCAGATCAAGACCGGGGCGCCGTGCCGAGGAGAGAGGACAGCCAAGTACAACCAGGTGAGTGAGTGAGCGAGCGAGCGAGCAAGCGAGCGGGGGGGGGGGGGTATGGAAGACTCGAGTTAAATAAAAGGCTTATAAACTCACCCGCTCAACACAGCTTCTCAGGATCGAGGAGGAGTTGGAGCGAAACGGAGAGAGCTACACGTTTGCCGGCAAGTCTTTCAGGAGCACCGAGTGGATGGGAAATTAACTCACGAAAAAAGAAAAGTAACAGAAAAGTACAGGAATTGCAAGGAAATAAGATTAGGACTGACTATTGAAGAACAAAAAAGGATTTTATGCATTAAACCCCTACCCCAACCCTACTCTTGGTGTCAAAGGTCGGTATTCCAGCACGACGCGCATCGTTTCCAACGCGTCAAATCTCTCGCACCAGCCGTGACGTTGCTCGCAAGACGCACGACCACACCTGTGTGACCCAGATACTGGGCCGTGTGCCATCTCGTTACTTCGCGATCTTTTTGAAAACAACTTCAATAGCAACCAAGCCATGCACACAATTCCGCGCGACATGTTCCGTAGTGTTGTGGTGGAGTTCCTGTTGCCAGGTCCAGCCTGTTGGGAAATAAAATAAAAAAAACAATCTATCCTTCTAGTCACTCTATTTTTTATTATACAACTTTGCCTACCTCGGTATATTTCCCACGGTAAAATTCAACCTGCTTTTGAACAGCCTTTAACTCTTTCTCAGACATACCGCTGAAATCGTCGGTCATATCCTCCTCTTCTAAGCTGCCAATAGTAAGAGCCTTGGCGCACGATTTGCCCGCAAACACTTTGTAGGGCCCCTTTGGTCCGTAAAAGTTGGTGCCTTCAGTCACATCGAAAATGATGCTGTCTAGAGCAAGCAGGAGCGGTCGAGGACAGTGGGCAAGGGCGGGATCCGGGTGGGGTAAGGATGGATCGGTGTATTGGGAGAGCTGCTCAAGGGTCAGCTTCAGAGGGGGCTCTGGACACTTCAACATTTCTCTGAGGGTCTGGTCGGCAGTGACTGCGGGTGTGCTCACCAACGAAGAAGAAGAGGGATAATCGCTAGCACCTGCCTTGAACCGTGTCGAGGGCAACGATAGAGAGTCAAATGCAGATTTCACCATCTCAATGTGGAGCACGATGACGTGAACAGGAACGTAATTGATCACCAGAGGGATAGCTACACTAACAATAAGAATTACCAGTGTCAATAACTTGGTACAGAGTTTCATAACAATGCAATCGTGCCCACCAAATTTAACAAATTTGATAAATTTATCAATGCTATAGCATAGCACGTGTATAGCATAATATTTGTCCTCGAAACTACTCTGGACATGAGACTTTGCCTATTTCTCTCTCTCCTCCTGTCAACTACTCTTGCGACAAACATCAAATTCCACGAAAACCCAGACAATAAAAATCTCGATGCTGTGAGAGCCCCGCGGTCCCAAAAATACTGGGACAAGCACAATATAAAGCGACCAGACTATGCCAAGTCTGATCAAGAAATCCTCGTGGAGCGAATAGAGCACTTCAAAGCTAACCTTCAGTCCCTCCTCTCCAACAAACCGCTTCTCCTTGTAGTCTTTGTGTCGATTTCTCTCTTCTTATATTACACATTAACTATCCTCCGGCCCCGTCCGGCCCCCTGCTTAACCCCAGAGGATCGAGAGCGAATGCGCTTAGAGATGCTTGCTGCTGCAGAGCTGCGCCAATCTCAGTCAGCTTCCGCTCCAGCTCCAGCTCCAACCCAACCCCTGTCCTATGCAGAGATAATGAAGGAATCAGGCTATCCTCAAAACGATAAACACAACGAAAAACAGAAACAGAATTAGACTAAATCTCTCAAACAAATTCGTCTTCAACACTAATGCTAGCCATTTCCACCTGGGTGTGTCCGTCGTCGACACCCCCCATCTTCCCCCCCCCTTCCCCCCCCTCCTCCTCGTCCTCCTCTTCCTCCTCGAAAAGCATTTTGTCGGCCATGTCTATCACCTTTGGCCCCCGCCAAATCTCCGCCCACTCGTTCCTTCTCTTCCCCAACACCATCATGACTCCAAGCGTGCACGGTACCAAGTAAAGCAGCGCGGGTTGTCCCATTTGCATCCAGTAGACCGCAATATTCGCACACATCAGTCCGACCGCATAGCCAATGCACACGAACAAAAAATATCCCTTGCCCCCGCAGACGCAGATGTTCGTGTTTTTCCTTGCCCCCCTGGTCGTATCCTCCGTCTCCCCTTTCTCGTCGTCGCTCGCCACGTCCGCAGTGAGTCCCACGAAGATTTTGCTCAAGTCTAGTCGAAAGGCGAAGCTTTTGTTTTATTGTTTTATTTTATTTTTGTTGGTATTTGTTGTTGCGTTGTGTTTGGTGTTTGTGTATGTGTGGGTTGGTTTGGTGTATCACGGTTTGTGGCTCGCTGCTCGCTTCGCTCGCTGCTCACCTCAACAACAATCCAGGCAAAACAATATCACCCAAGCCAAGCAAACTCATGCCTCCCTGATAGTCCCCAATCCTAGGCAGGGCAAACAGCATGGGCAACGCATTCCCCCCCTTGCAACCATCCGTGTCTGGGTATTTTTCGCACGTCAGCTCGTCCAACGTTGGCCCGCCGCCTCCAGTCGCCACGTCTATCATGATGCTCTTGCTAAAGATATACGGGGTGACGAAGACGAAGAAGATATCGTAGAAAAAGGCGGCAATGAGCAAGTAGCCCGCAACCCTCACGCTCGGCAGCTTCACAACGCTCAAAAATAGCACGCACATGCTCGCCCCAAACACATCCTGCACTATCCAGTACACAGTGTAATTCGCCGCGTCGTCGCCCAGAGCAATGATGAGCCACACCCCGCCAACCGCGTAGCTCGTTAGAAACCCGATAGCCTCCAGCCTCGAGCACGGTCCAATGTCCATCGGCTTGAAATTTGAATTAGTAGGTGTTGAAAGAGATCTTTTAAGGTGTTGAATCACTTTGAATTGTGCGTGGCACGCACTCACTCACCAGCGTGCACAAAATCTCGTCCCAATAAGTATCCTCCTGTCCATTACTATTATTATTATTATTATTTCCGTTCAGCAACCTAGTGTAAAGCGGAATGAAAATCAGCTGGGCGGTCGCGTTGCTGCACCCGAACGCGTACATCACAGTGACGAAGCTGTACGCCTTGACGAAGAAAAGGGTAAACAGCACGATCGAGGACATGCAAAGGAATAAAATTGCGTGCTTGGGCGTCAGCTCCAAGCTCTCCCCGGCCGCAATCCCATCCTCCCTCCTCAGCTTTCCCCCCTTCCCCCTTCCCCTTCGAGGATCCTCACCGATCAACACCCACGTCCCATTCCTCCTGCGCTCCAGCTCCCTAACGCCGCTCAGCAGTTCGCTTCCACTAATGAAAGCAGCCCCACACGCCACCGCCACCCCGAGCAACCAAATCAAAAAAGAGCTCAGATTGATTTCCGGTCGGTACCTGTTCTCCAGCCTCATGCTCAAGCTCCCCGACTCCATTGCAGCTACCTCCTCAAATTGCCTCAAGGTAATAAATGCAGAGGGGATCGTAACCTCCTCGCCGTGCTCAGCGAAAGGATTGCCGTACATGACCTGGTTCAGATCCCAAGCGCAGCACACCTTGCTCAGCTCGCCAAGCTTCTCACCGGTCAGGACGCACTTGCGCGAACCGCACTGCGTGGGGGAGACCGAGGTGACACAAGCGGATTCCTCCCCGACAAATCGTCGTTCCAAGTTGGCTTCATCCACGTAAGCCTCGCCGTTCGAGCACTCGTAGTCGAGCTTGTCGATCGGGTAGGTGGTGTTCGGCCGGTTATACATTGATTCAATTGTATTGTAGATTATTACAGCTTGCGCGTTAGCGCGCTGCGCGTTTAGAACTTTTGTTGCAAAGCTGCAATTGCCTCGGGGGACGAAAAGAATCGCGGACGCCAAATCAGCATCAGCATCAGTGGAAGGGGGTGGCTGGCAGTAGTTGCTGGTGGCAGCATGGTATGTGAGGAGTGGGGAGGAAGAGGGGGCGGAGGACGAAGGTGCCATCAAAGGCCAAGGTCCAAAAACAGCATGAGTTCCATAGATGATTGTGTTCGGTTGGTTTGGAAATGTCAATTGGTGCACAGCCGTTATTGTTGAGTGGGCGACCCCAGTGAGGAGCGCCAAAACAAGAAACATGCTACTAAATTTGGGGCTTTTTGGTCTCCATTGCACAATAATGATAGAAGAATTTGAAAATTATATGCTCATTTTCACGAGTTCACAACACATTTAGCCCCTCACCCCACCCTCCCTTTGAATTCTGATGAGTCCATGCAGCGACTTCACATCCTGTGTCAGTTGCTACAGCAATTCCACAGCGTGCCACTGGTGCTCGTTCGACCAAGAATGTCATGCCATTGGTTCCTATTATGGCTGTGCGTATGGTGAAACGTGTTACAATATAGACAGCTGCTTTCGAGCTGAACCCCAAAAGATTTCATCGTCCTCACAAATTTCTGACGACGTGTCAATTTCCCCCAAAATATGCATCTTAATCATATTCATCACTTTGACATTAATCACTTGCTGCAGCTGCGGTCTGTGCGTCGCACGGCAAGTGAAGCTTGCATTCGAATCAATGTTGGACGACATTAACCGTCCTCCCGACTCGCCCACGGATTACGAGATGCAGAGACTCCAACCTTCCCACAAAAAGCCTCGGACGCGTTCTCTCGATGATGACGATTCAAATGCGTCATATGATGAGCTGGTTCCTTTTCCTTCTGCGACGACGCTTGGCTCAAATACAAGTTCAAATACAAATACAACCTCAAAATATCACGTCTCCTGTCTCTACAACAGTTGCAAGGCGTTTTACCTGTTTTCAATAGCATGTTTGATCGCAGTCGCAACCACTCTCCTGATCGTCTACCCGACTGCTCCGATTTACAACATTTGTTCGGATGAGATGGATTGGAAGAGGTGAGCGAGCGGCCGTCCCTGAAAAACAACAACAACAGCCTCGCACAAAAAAATGCGCCTGGCCGAACCCGCCACCGTGTCCAATTCATTGCTTCTAAAACCTCCATAAGTTGAATAAGTTGAAGCTAGGGTTGATTCAGTGATTCGCCGTTTTTTTTTTTTTATAGCTTTCCACGGCCACCCACCCACCTCAACTACTAAACTAACCCACCAAATTTACTTCGCACCTTCCTTCTTCGCTCGCCGCTTCGCTTCGCTTCGCTTGCTTGGCGCAGCATCGTGGATGGCATGGCGTCCCTCAAACTGCAGACCAACTACCAACTTCTCGTTTCAATTTACAACCCAAACTACTTCTCGGCGGAGATTCTCTCCGGCACAGGCACATTCCAGTACGACGGGGCGTTCGTTGGAACGATGAACTTCGGCTCGCTTGAGGGTGAGAAACCTGTAAATATCGCGGCCAACGCCGTCACGGACCTCCTCGTTACCACTACCTTTTCTCCAGACAAGTGGCAGATCATGGAGCTGACCGCCGAATACTACGAGGGCAAATTAGAATTTGTAATTTCCAGTCAGTCAACGATAAAGGTGCCGGCGATCGACTACACCTTCACAACCAAGGTAGAGGGGATGAAGATCAAGATTGGTAGCTTCGGGGATCGGCACTTGTGTGCTTGTCCGCTGTGGGGTTGAAAACTTTTTGGATTGTTGTATCTCAAAATTCAAAATTTTAATTTAAAGCGGCACCATTATAAATTGCAGCAGCAAGCAGACCGCCCACGTGACGAGTAAAAACAAGCTATACGTCCGGTAGGGCCCCAGCAACTCAATCTCGTTATCGTGCTGTTTCTCTCTCATTTTCTTGCAAATTAACCCAAACCTCACCCCGTCGTACTCCATTTTCGGTTCGTAGAAGCAGCTGAACCTGCTCATCGCGCACATCACCAACGACGCAAACAAGCAGTTGGATATTTCCCTTTCCCTCGCTTTGCCGCTCAGTGCCGCGCAAAACGCCCCGTATGCCATCAGCACTCCGACCCAAATCCTCGTGTGCACCCGCCCGATGAACAAATCCTCGTGGTTCCCTTTCCCCCCCTCCCTCGGTGCTTCGAAGAAAACGTAGTGGATTGCAACACCAACCACCGCGTGTTGCCAATCAATTAGGCTGTTCGAAAATATAAGGCCAAACCTCAAGCCGAAGCTACGCCGTCAAAAGATTTGAGTGGGTTAGATTAGCTGTGGCTCGCTCACCTCCTCACCTCGCCCCCCGCACCGCTCCGCTCCGCACCGCGCACCGCTCCGCTCGCTCACCTAGCAGCCTTCAAATTCTTGACCGTTAGCTTCTCCTCCTCCTCATCTTCCTTCCTTTCCCCGAGCATGCCGTCCAAACAGCCCACCAAATAATTCGGCAACCCCAAACCAATCATCAACAAGAAGTAAACGCAGATTTGATCCTCTATCGTGTAGAGCCTCATATAGCTGATTGAGGAGAGCAACAAGCACAGCGCAGTCACCGTTTGCGGTGCGGGCTCCGATGGCCCGCACCAGATGAAATCCTTGAATGATTTTGGAATTAAAGATTTGATGTGCGAGGAAGCGCACTCACTAACGGGTCGGTCAAAAAATTTTGTCGGAACCTCAGCCTTGCACTCGCCAACAGCCTTGAAAAACGAGATCAGGTAGAACGATCCCCACAGCAGCACGTTAATCTTTTTCAGCATTAGCCTGTCCAGCGCCTCATCCATCTTCTCTCCAGCCATCCCCCCATCCACCAAGAACGCTATGTCTCTGGCTCCTTTCTTCCTCACGACGTATTGGAACCCGTTGAACACCGCAAGCCAGACGCTCAGACCCATGACAAGGTACGGCAGCAAGGACGCAAGGACCACTGTCCAAAGTCCTCCTTGGAAACTCTCCCCCGCCACTTTTCTCTTCAAGGTGTTTTCCTTCAAATAAAGGTTCCACTCCTTTTTCAAAACAACCTTCCATTCCCTGTTTCCGTTCTGGTTGTGCTGGATTTCCCTCTCGAAGAACCTGTTCTGATCTACGCAAAGGTTGTACCAGAAGCTGGCAATAGTGAAAATCCCAGCATTCTACAGATTGGGTTTAGGAGTGGGTTTAGGAGTGGGTTAGGAGTGGGTTAGGAGTGGGTTAGGAGTGGGTGGTCGCTTCGCTCGCGGCTCACCTGCCGATCCGCGACAGATACGTTCTTCAGCTTTTTCACTTCGTTTTCCAACTGCCTGACCAAAAACAGAGTTTTCCCCGATGTAGCTTGCAAGTTGTTGACCACCGGGAGGATGTACCCGCCCTGCGCCGCCCGCATGTTCACGCAGTCCTCGACGAGAAAATTCGTTCTACTCTCAGTTTGGCGTATCATTTTGACCAGCGTTTGCACCCTGTGGAGCTCACAGACGTTCAAATGTTCCAAGTTATCTGCTCTGTTTCCGACGAAGGAGCAACCGAACGTATTGTACTTGCACTTGAACAGCGCGAATGCGCACGTATTTGCATGCTCCTTCATCTCGCCCAGCTTGACAACCTCGTTGCAGAGAGGGTTCTCGCAAACGGCGGTGCCCTCCTCCAGAGCGGGGTCCGAGATTGGCTCGATATCGGTCTGGGTGAAGGGGGCCCGACACAGAGGGCATTTGTGCTGCGGCTGCGGCTGCGACTGCATGCTTGAGCCGTGTGTTGCTGCTTTGACGAGAGAGTCGAGGCACTCGGAGCAGAAAACGCAGCCACAAGTGAGCTTCACGGGGCTGCAGAAAAACTCCATGCAAATTGAGCAAAGGCTGTCTTGCTGTTTCGTGCTGCCCTCCACCTTTATTTTTGGCAGGGGAGCGGGCTGTGAGACTAGGGGGTCTACTATGATTGCTGAGAGACTCCGAGGGTGCCGCATGGCGTGAGAGATGTGTGCGTGCTGGTTTAGAATTTGTCTATGATGGTGGGGATTCTCGATATGATTGTGTTGTGGTTGTTGTTGCTGTCGATGTTGTTGTGCCCTTCGTTGTTGTTGTAGATGCTGTTGTTGTAGATGCTGTTGTTGATGTTGTTGTTGTTGTTGTTGTTGTTGTTGTTGTTGTTGTTGTTGTTGTTGTTGCTGTTGATGTTGCTGTTGCTGTTGCTGTTGCTGTTGCTGTTGGTGTTGGTGTTGTTGCCCTTGCCCTTGCCCTTGCCCTTGCCCTTGCCCTTGCCCTTGCCCTTGCCCTTGCCCTTGCCCTTGCCCTTGCAATTGCCCTTGCCCTTGTCCTTGCCCTTGCCCTTGCCCCGCAGACCCTTCGATGAAAAAACTCCCCCCACCAGCCCCAGGCTGCCCATTTTGAGTGCCGAGCTGCTGAACCACGGCAGTGTGACCTCCAATTTCCACAAGCATTGTTAAGTCAATCTTCCTCTGTCTTCCTCCTCTCTCCTCCCGCTCTCTGCGAACGAAATTTTCCTCCGAGTTGTCCACAACAATGTGCACATCAGCGACGTTCAGTATCCTCCCGCTTCCCTCTCTTGTGGCAGTTTTCACCGTTTCCTTCAGATCCCTGCCTCCACCTATAGCATAGCTGTCTACACTCCTCACGTCAACCTCCTTCCATTCCCCAACTTCGTCTGCAACAACAGTTGGAGCCTCTTGAGAGTGCAAGTGCGCCAGCACAAGCCCTCCCAGGTGGTGCATCACTTGCTCTCTGGATCCGATCTTTGACTGGAATCCAGCCGGAGGAAGAATGACCCTTGGGTCGAAGGGTTGATTGCCAGTGTTCTGGAGCAACAGGAACAGGCCGCCCGGGCTGAGGTCGGGAGGGGTGGGGGAACTTTGAAGTGTCCGGATCACGGCAACAGTGCCCCTCACAAGCTCAGTCACTAAAAGGGGGGGCAACCGGAGGAAAGCCGAAGTTTCAGTTGTATCCAACTGTGGCGCAGCGCCTGTTTGTGTTGGATCGCACACAGACATGGAGAATTTATCAATTCTTAGCACGAGGTTGTTCTTGTATGACAGGCTCAAATTTGGACCCATTGAACCAGACAGATGCATTATAAGCGGGATCGGGAGAGCAACCACTAAAGGTAGGTCTTCCGATGATTGGGCGGGAGCAGCCAGGTTCATGAGTTGGCGTGTTATGCTATAAATGAGTATAAATATCTAATTATTAAACTAAAGGTGTTGGAAGGGCAAACAAAGCACGAAATGTTTGATGTTAAAAAGTTGTTTAGAGTTTGACGACGAAGTAACTGAATGTCTGACTACGAAGTAACCACTCTGGCGAAAGCCAGATCATCCTATCGTTGGCTTGTTTTGCTGAACTGCATTCACCCTTTTGGATATGGCGCATTTGCGGTTGTACTTTATGAGTTTGTACTCATTGCCATAGCTGAGAACGACATTGCCTTCGCAACGGGCATTTGGGGTGCTGCGAATGTTATCGGAAAAGCGGTTCGCATAATAATATCTCCAATAATTGGCCAAGTAGTAGATACTCTCGGCCGTCGCAAAATGTTCATGATAAACTTCGCGAGGTGAGCGAGCGAGCCTTGATGAAGACGAGAATACTCGCGATGAATCAACACCCGCGAAATGGCTACAGACATAATGGCTACATCCACTACTGAACTAACATTATTCCACTCAAAAACTTCGTCAGCGCAATCCTCCTCGTTGTCCTGATTTTTTTTATCCCCTCGCCAGGAACATTTTTTCTCGGCATCATACTGGACAACCTCCTAAACACTCCTGACGTTCCCACTATGGCGACCATTGCAGACATTGGCATGGTTTACGCATTCCACAAAGACGATAAAGGTGACAAAAAGGTGGTTCCCGAGGGCGAAACCTCCAACTCCACGGCTGCGAGTACGAGTGCGAGTGCGAGTGCTTTGAGTTGCGTCTCGGTCAAGCAGCGAATGGCGGTGGAAACTACAAAGCTGTTTGGGCACATGAGCGCGTGCTGGGTTCTTGCCACCGGAGTCATGACGGTGGCCTCCGCTATCATGATAGATATCAACAAATCTGCTGCGCTCGACGAGCTCGAGCTGCTGCTGAACTCCACAACCAGCGCCAAAAACAACTCGACCAACAATTCTACTACTGACTGCAAGGACGAGCAGCTCGAGCTAACGACGATTGACTACTTGAATCCGGTCGTCTTCATGTGCATCGGTTTCCTCTTGGCGGGCCTCGGGTTGACAATTTTTTTTATTACCGAGTCCAAGGACTGGGACAAGGCCATTTTCAAGAAGGATGTGACCGCTGGAACAAATAAAAACCTCGGCGTCGTTGACTCGGTTAGGTTCATTCTAACCTCTCCGTGGTTGAGCTGCCTTGCTTTTGGTTTAATTTTTGTTGAGGGGTGCCAGATTGGCACTATTTCTGGCCTCTATTTTTTCATGAAGTATCAGTTCAACAGCACCGCGACGGAATTCTCCCTTGTGCTGCTTTGGGCTCTGTTCTGCACAGCAGTCGCTAACACAGCAGGCCTAAAGTTCTTCGTCAAGAGGTTAGGCTTGTGGCCTGCATTATACATGTCCTGCTTTGCCGGAGCAATTGGCCTCACTGTGATTGGCCTAGCTGGGCAACTAGGCTCCGGGTGGTGCTTCGTAGGAATATCGGCATCTCTATTCAACGTTGCCAAACCAATCCTCCGCGGGAAATTCTGTGCTGAGTTCTCCAATGACGAGCAGGGTAAAGCACAGGGCTGCTTATACGTAGCCTTGTCCTTCGGCGGAATGCTGGGCACATTCCTAGCAACCTCTCTCCTGACGTTTGCGATATACGCCGAAACGGGGGTTGAGGACATAAAAACGGACTGTGCGCTGGAGGGGGAGCGGACCTTACTAAGCGGCCTCAGCTTTTTCTCATTGAGTTTGCTCTCTTTGCTTGGCTTTGCGTTTGCTCTTTTCGCAAAAACGAAGGAGCCGTTGGAGGACGTAGCCAACCGGAACGTCGGTTACTAAAAATAGATAAATAAAAATAATGTGTTGTGGTGGTAAAGGTTGTGTTGAAGCTTCTTCTCCTCCCCACTAGCAGCCCTCTCGTTACTCTTGACTCCCCTAATCAACACCATCTTTTTCTACACCACACCCTGGGACAAGTTTTCTTTCTCAAGTCTTTCAAAAATGGAGTCTACCTTGGAGATTCCACGCAAGTCCAGCACCACAACCGCCCCCTCCTCACCCTCACCCTCGTCCTCTCTCTCGTCCATTCTATCTTCCATCGCTTCCTTCTCCTTCTCCTCCACCCTTTCCTTCTCCTCCTTCTCTCTCTTGACCTTAAGCTCCTCAAACGTAATCCCATGCACAACCTCCCACTCCTTCTCGTCCATTCCCCTCACACACAAATCTACGACCCTCGCCAGCTTCGCAGTCAACACATCGCGAACCTGTCGGACACACGTGTGAGTATTAGGTAGTGCTGCTAATTCCGTCACGCGGCTCTTGCTCACCGTGGGACTCTTGAAAATTTGTCCATCAACAATGTAATAGATATTAAGCAGCACAATATCACCAATCTTATCGCTATTACGCCGAGAGTGCTTGATTACAAAGACAACCTGTGGCAAACCCTTGGGATCGCTCTCATTCTCAAAGGACACAGCCTCGGTTGTGTACTGCTCGCCGACCATCCGGGTGAGCTCGCGGGCAACAACGTGAGGCTCGTGATCAACAAGGCGGTCATTTGTAGTTGTGTTTTTGGTTCGGAATGGATTGCTTGGGTGAAGAAAGTATTGAACAGCTGTTTCTTTTGAGAGGCCATAAGTCGCCAAATAAACGGTGTCAATCCAGCACAGGGAGCAGCTCATCTCCTGCACGTGTGTCCTGGGCTGGAATCTCCTGCACGTGTGTCCTGGGCTGGATTGAATTTCTTTTTTTGCACTTAAAATTATAAATTAAGCACTTTTAAATATCATGATGTCCCCCCTAAAACCACCCCCTCCTCCTACACCTCCAACAAGCAATGTAGAAGTTATTTGCAGGATTCGGCCACCCCCCACAGCTACCGACATCTCCCTCCTTCAGGCAGATGAAAATCTCATCAACTCTTATGCATCTCCCTCTTCCCCCCACCCATCAAAAACGTTCAGGTTTACTTCCGCCTATTCCCCCACCTCCCAAACATCCGCGCTGTTCACGAATCATGTGAAAACCAAGCTCATCGATGAAATGGTCTTCAAGGGTTACAATGCCACGGTGATGGCCTATGGGCAGACTGGATCTGGGAAGACACACACGATGGGTACAAATTTCGGCAATGGTGACAATGGTATAATCCCCTCCTCGATCAACCACATTTTCTCGACCACAGACACTTTCCCTCCCTCCTCCAAGGCCACTGTCAAGATGAGTTACCTCGAGATCCACAATGAGGAGCTCCGGGACCTTCTGTCCACCACCGCCCCCCCGCCCCCGCTAACAATCTCCGATGGAGGCGGCCAAACAATTGTCCAGAACCTCATCATTCTTCCTGTCACTTCCCCCCTTGCCGTGTTTGAGCTGATGAAGACAGCGTCGAGTCGCCGTGTCACAGCAGCAACTGGAATGAATGAAACCTCTTCTCGTTCCCACGCAATTTGTACCGTCTACGTTTCTCTTGTCCACCACGACGAGTCTGACGTGGACGTGGACATGGACATGGACATGGACGTGGCAGCAACAGCAACAGCAACAGCAACAACAACAACAGCAACAGCAACAGCAACAACAATATCAAGCAAATTTACGCTCGTCGATTTAGCTGGCAGCGAGCGCTTGAAACGCACTGGCGCCGAAGGCGTCCGCAAAAAGGAGGGAATAAACATCAACAAGGGCCTGTTCGTGCTGGGTCAGGTCGTCTCGGCGCTCAGCTCCATGAACTTGAACGCAAATGACAGTGCCAACAATGGCAACAATAGCAACAATGACACTGACGACAAAACCAACAACAACAACATCAGCAACAACAACAACAGCGACCCCCCCCCCCCACCACCACCAAAACACAACCCATACCGCGACACCAAAATCACCCGGCTCCTCTCTGCCTCGCTGGGTGGGAACTCCCACACGCTGCTTATCGCGTGTGTGTCACCCTCGTCCCAAGACTTGGATGAATCGACCAACACGCTCCGGTACGCTGAGCGTGCCCGGAACATTAAAAATGCAATCAAGAAAAATGTCAGCTACGAGGATGGTGGCCAGGAGGTGCGTGCGGAAAAACCAGTCAATCTTAAGTTATGTTTGCCTCACACTAAAACACACACACACACACACACACACACACACACACACCCCAGCTCAAAGCACTAAAACGCGAGGTGAACCGCCTTCGCGTTCTCCTCGCTGTGGAAGGCGGGAAGGCAGCAACAACCTTGGTCTCCTCCCCGAAGGGCGTCGGATCAATGCAATCTCCTTTCCAGCGCCAAACTCCCCCATCTCGGTCCCGCTTGCTCCCCGACGATTCAACAACTCGGAACCAGCTTCAGCAGATCTCCACCCTAACGGACGAGAATGAAAAGCTCAAAATGAGCAACCTCGAGCGTGAAATTGAAGTCGACGAGTGGCGGTTTAAGTACCATCAATCGCTTGAGTCGGCGAATCTCGAAAGTTTGACGACAGCTCGCGCTTACCTCTTCGAGGATGAGGAAGAGGATGAGGAAGAGGACGAGGATGAGGATGAGGATGAGGACGAGGATAAGGATGAAGATGAAGTTGAAAATAAGAACGAAGAAGAACATAGCAATAACAATAACAACGCAGATGAAAATAATAACGAAAATGAAAACAGTACCGAACTCAGGGCACTAAACGCAACGATTGTCGGCAAGGAATCCCTCATTAAAACGATCCGCAGCTCTCACGAGAAATTTTCCCAAATGAAGCTCTTGTACCAAAAACGAGTGATGGATCTTGAAAAGGCTAGGGGTCTGGCGGTCGGTGAGCGGGACATAATGTTGACAGAGATGAACAAGTTTAGCAACATTTCAACGAAAGATGGAGTGGTGTTTGGAAAATTGAAGGCGAAATTGAAAAATAAGGAGGCTGAAATTGCGCGACTAGCGAAAGAGCGTTCCGAGGTGAGTGAGTGAGGGGGGTAGCGAGCAGGGTGCGTGCGCGGCGACGACGATCGACGGCTGTTATATTTGCCTTCGTTAGTCCATTGCCGCGCTATATGAAACTTTCTATTCTTGCAGACAGTCTGTGAGTTGTCAATAACTCAATAGATTCACGTCGGACTAACATTTTCAACAAATACATACCAAAAATAAAATATATATATGTAGTTCGCCGTGCTTGCCAAGGCTGGAGAACGCCGGCAGCATGATCTCAAGCGGCTAATGTTGGACGTCTCCGAGCTGAAGGTGAGCGAAATTTAATGCTCCAAGACTGCACTACTACCTAAACTAAACTAAACCAAACCAAACCGAACCGAACCAAATCCACTCCACTCGCTAGCAACACAAGAACGTGCTTGTTCGAGATGCCGAGATTGCTCGGAAGGAGAAGGTCAAGATTGTTCGGGATAAAGACAAGAGCATCAACCAGCTGGAGAGGAAGGGCGAGCAGCTGGTGAGGGTTCAGAAGAAGTTGGAGGTGAGCGATCGAAGAGAGCGAGCTTTGAGGAAGACGAGAGTACGAGCCATTTATTTAACTAACCTTTAAATATTCCACTCAATTACAATTACAATCACAAATACAATCGTTTTGCTCACTCGCTCCCCCCCTGCTCCATTAAAAATGCGCCTCGCACCTTCTTCGCTCGGCGCAGAATGAGGTTGACTTGGTTTCGAAGATTAGCAAGGCTCGGTTGAACGAGCTATCGATCTTGCAGAGGAAGGAGAGGGAGCGGCAGAAAACGAAGAGGCTCTCCGCGCTCAGGAAGGGCGTGTTGAAACAAGAGGTGAGTGAACGATGCGAGCGAGCCTTGAGGAAGACGAGAGTACGAGCACAAAAACTAACATCCATTTTACTTAATTCCACTCATACTCGTTTGGGCAGCCGAAAACCGACGAGCGGAAGAGGGTCGAACTTCTCCTGCAGGCGCGAGTCGACATCATGCAGAACCGCGAGAAGCTTGCCGACGAGCTCGTTATTCTTTGGGGGACGCGAGAGGACCTCCTCCTTGCGCAAGAGCAAGAGACGAACGAGGCGATCGAGCTCACGCTTCGTGATGTCGAGACCTCAATTCGTCGGGTCGTCACTAAGCTGAAGAAAGAGGACGGCAATTTCTTGGGCAAAAAGGCGCAGGATGAAGCTCCTCCCCCCTTAACCCTCGACGTGGCCTTTCAAATGCTCACCAAGGCGAACCGAAAGATTGCCTCGCTGAAAGATCAGCAGCGAAAACCGCC
>Ga0302116_1000644_pt1 | contig 21274 bp, 18 predicted proteins | sample AG5_SCM_MG_FD_203124 | JGI IMG/M metagenome (GOLD analysis project Ga0302116, IMG submission 203124) | Marine microbial communities from Western Arctic Ocean, Canada - AG5_SCM | ecosystem: Environmental > Aquatic > Marine > Oceanic | place: Canada: Western Arctic Ocean | collected 2017-10-01 | reverse complement strand
AGGGTGGAGGGTGAGGGTTGGTTAGAGTTTTGTTTATCGGCGTTGGCTTTTGCTTTTGGCTTTTACTCGTTATCTCTCACTCCTATCACTCCGCTAACCTCTCACACTCCTCTCATCACTCCGCTACCACTCCGCTACCACTCCGCTACCACTCCGCTACCACTCACCTCCAGTCCCGTGCCCAACAGTAACAGCCCCTCCACCCATCAAATCCCCCACCTGGGGAAACGGCAGCTCCTTCCCGACAGTTTCCTCCCCGTTATCTTCAGGCGTGGCACTGATCGCTGACAGCTCAAACACCTCGTTCCCTCTTGTTCCCACCGCGACCCGAGTTCCGTCGGGGGAAAGCACCGCGGAAGCAACGGACGGGTTCCTCGACAGGAAGGCACTTCCAGTCGCCCGGACGTCGAGGGACGCCGTCACAGTCAGGGTTCGGAGGGAGGGGTCGACGTGGAGGAGCTTGACCGTTCCGTCCGACCCGCCGGAAACGAGCACGGAGCTCGAGGCGGAGTAGCTCAAGCTCGCGACGTGCGGCGCGGCGAGCCCCGAAGCGCGCCCAGAGTGGACGGAGGGAACGGCCAGGGAGAGGTTCCTGCTGGACCAAATTATTATCCCCCCTGAGGCCGTTCCTGTCGCCAGCGCCTCCAAAGCGGGAGCCCCGAGGGGGGTGACGCAGGTCAGCCCAACCGGGGCAGTCGACGGCCCGAAGATTCCCTTTTTAGCGCTCCACAATGGGGAACCTTTTGGGGAAACTTTCGAGCTCGAGCTCGAGCTCGATCTCGAGCTCGCGCGGACGTGGAAGGTAATCGGCTTCGTTCCCGTCGCCTTGTTCCCTGGCCCGACGGTCGCGAGGGTGGGGGAAGTTCCGCAGGAGTTGAAGGCCAATCCGAAGATTGGGGTCTTTGAAGTTTTTGCCGTGTGGAGGATCTCCACGCTCGAAGCTGACCACTTGGCCGCCCCTGCCCCTGCCTTGCCCACTGCCTTGCCCCCTGCCTTGCCTACTGCCTTGGCGCCGGTCACATCCATGACGACCACCGTGTGATCAGTGTCGTTCCCGCTGCAAGCTAGGAGGTTTCCGTCACCACCGCTGAAGGCTAGGTGGCCTACTCCGACCTTGGAGGACCGGAGGAAGTTCCCGAGAGGGATCCCGAGGAGGGAGCCGTCCACGGCGCTCCAGACAAACACCTCTCCGGTTGTGGATCCGGTCGCGACCCTAGTTCCGCAGGGGGAAATCGCCTGGGAGAGGATCGGCCCGGAGTGGAAATTGAAGAAGAGCTGACTCTTGCTCGGTCTCGCTTCGACAAGCTCCGCCCCCTCCCCTGACTCCTCGCAGGGGGCACGGTGGAGAACCCCAACGGTCGCGGCGGGGTAGACTAGGAACCCCCGCGAGGAGTAGCCGACGTTGTTCCGGCACGAGGAGCCGTTGTAGCCGTGGATCCACTCGAGGCTGAGCTGGGAGTTTGGTTTCGACACCGACACTACTGCAGCCGAGGGAGGGACGGGCGGTGACGACTCAGCCAAAGGGAGGGCGGGAATGGGGGCGGGGGGGGCGTAGTTTGTCGAGGGCGAAGGGGTCGTTTCTGCCTCGAAGTGCTTGTCCAACCAACCAGCAGTGGACTTGGCCGCTTCCTGGCCTTCTTCCTGTTCCTGTTCCTGGGCCGGATCAGCCTCGACCATATCCTCGTCTGCATCGAGGTCGTCGTAAGCGCTGACCCACGAGGCGGAGGTTGGGTTGGAGGTGATGTAGGCTAGAAACTCCTCGGAGGAGATTGTCGAGGCTGAGTCCTTTGATGCTGAACTGAAGGCGAGCGAAGCTATTAGCTCAAAGTCGCCGAGGGAGGGGACGGGGAGGCCGGAAATCTGGACACAACCAGAAGGCCAGAAGGGCGAAGGGCGAATGGGGTTGGAGTTAGTTATATATACCATTATGTAAATTGATCCTTTTTCTCAATCATACCTTGCACAAGCCCGTGACCGTAGATTTGAGGGAGAGGGTCATCTCATCCAAGGACAGCTCCCCGGACTCGTCAAAGTCGTAGCAGGTGAAGACGAAGTTCATCTTCTCCAGCGGGGTCATGCTCGAGACCATTGCGAGCGTCGCTAGCGCCTCCAGCCCGTCGACAATTTTGTTCTGCACCCACCGAAGCGAAAGGTTAGTTAATGTTAGTTCAGTTCAGTAGTGGATGTAGCCATTATATTATGTTTGTCGCCATTTTGCGGGGTTTTATTCATAGCATAGAGTAGTATGCTCGTCTTCATCAAGGCTAGCTCGCTTCAATCGCTCACTCACTCACCTCATCAGTGTCTAGGGTTAGGAAGAGAGCAGCGGACCGGGCAGCCGAGCTCTCCCCCTGCTGGAGGGATTCGAGGATGGTGGAGAAAAGGGAGGAGTTAATTCCCCAACCGTCGGCGTTTAGGTTGAACGACTGCCAGAGCTTTCTTATCGAAGTTGAGGAGAGGTTTACATAGGGACAAACTGAAGGGGCGAAGGACGCCTTTCCAAACGCTTGGCCCATTTATTTTATTTCGTTAGGGAAAATAAGTTGGAGTGGGTAGGGGGTAGTATTTTTAGAGTGGAAGTGTGGTCGTGAAGAGATTTCGGTTATCCAACTCTTAAAAATCCAAAAAAAAATTTTAACCTCCCAAGTCGTGCAATCTCCCCATTTTTATAACATGGTTGGCATGAGGAGGAACTCATTTAGTGAAACTAAACTAAATGAGCTTTCGCAGGATCAAACAAGGGGTGCAGATCTCAGCTATGTTGCGCAGCCAGCTTCGGACAAGGCAAAACAAAAGCGAGTGAAACCTTTTTTCCCAACATCGCTGTATCCTGAAATAGAGCCAAACTCACATGGAATGCTGGGTGTCGGGGATGGGCACACCATCTACTACGAGGAGTGTGGCCAGACAACCCCAGAAGCTCCCGTTGCGCTGTTCCTTCACGGCGGGCCTGGGGGAGGTGCCTCAATGAAGTCCCGGCAGTTCTTCGACCCAAAGTTTTATAGGATCATAATTTTAGACCAGCGCGGCTGCGGACGATCGACGCCCAACGCTGCTGACGACTGGGAGCTGTCGCTGTTTGAGAATAACACACAAAAACTCGTGAGCGACTTGGAAAAGTTGCGGCAGCACCTTTCCGTTGAGCAGTTTTACGTGGTGTTGGGAGGGTCGTGGGGATCGACTCTCGCGCTCGCGTACGCGGAAGCCCACCCTAGTTCCATGAAGCACTTGGTGCTCCGCGGGGTATTTCTGTTTTCGCCTGATGAGGTTGACGCTCTTTTCCAGAATGGGAGCACTTCGGGCCAGAATCCGGAAGCTTGGGAGAAGTACGTCCAGTTCATTGAGGACACTAGCGACGACATCAACGCGGAGCGGACCAATTACTTGGGGGCTTACTTTAAGCGGTTGCGGGACGACAAGTACAGGGTTGCTGCTGCATCTGCCTTCGTTGGCTACGAGTTGTCAATAAGTAAGAGCTTCATCGATATTGCAGCAATCATTGAGGACCTTTCGTGCCCATCTCGACTGATCCCGTTTGCTCTCTTTGAAGTCGTGTACATGCTGAACGCCGGTTTTATGCGACGAGGGCAACTCTTAGACGAGCTATCGCAAATAATCGACGCAGGGCACTCTGTTAGTATTATCCACGGGAGGGCCGACTACGTTTGTCAGCCCAAGGCAGCATACATCTTGTCGCAGGCTTTAAAAAAGGGAGGAGCGAAAAGCGTGAATTTGGAGTTCGTAGCTGGTGCGGGACACAGCGACTCGGAGCCTGGTCTGCAGTGCGCCATCGTAGAAGCAACCGATCGTCTCAAAGATGCCTTTTTGGAAAGTTCGTTTGAGAGTTCGTTCAAGGGCATGCCACTGAGCCGAATAAATAGTCTTAATTTATGATAAATATTTACAAGCCCCGAAACAGCATAACGGATTGTTTGGAATTTAGGGATTTTTTTTTTCAATCCGCTCGTCAGCTCCGGGCTTGTAATATTGTTAATGCCTAATAATCATGCAAGTCAAAAAAAGCCCGTCTTGAATTGATTTTCTTCCTCTTCTCTTTTTTGTGGGAAGATTCCATTGCGGATGCCCAAAAGCGTGAAGCTGCTTGCTTCCAGTGCCCCTCCCAACGGCGCCAACACTGCAATTGGAACGGCCCGTATTGCCGCCTTTGTCGTTTGTTTCAAGTCCCCACGTGTGCTCTTGTACACTTCAGGTATGGCAAACACGGTGCTCTTCGCGGTACTGAAACCTCGATTCACGCTTTTGCGCGCGGAGTTGAAACTCTCCGTCACGTTTCTCGGCTGTTTGGCCCCCATCACCTCCCCTCCCACCCCTCCCCTTCGAATTCCGACGATGTTATCGTTAATTGCGTTGCTCACCGCGCCGGTAACTGATTTCCCGACACTCAGCGCCTCCAGTCCAACTTTCTCGCCGAATGAGTCTATTCCTTCCCGCACCCCCTTCACAAGACTTCCTCTTGATCGATCCTTTCTGTACCGCTCCATCGGTAGCAATATCAAGTCCGCCATCCCCTCGCCGATGTTGTTGAGGGTGTTTATTGGAGGCGCGGATGTTACGAACTTGTGCATTTGATTGGTCGTGATGTTGCCGATCCACGATTTGAAAATTTCGTTGAACACGCTCCCCCAGCCTGTCAAATTCTTCAACCTCAAGGGGTCCAGCTCAAGCTTGAGCTCCTCCAACGGGAAAATATTTAAAAGCTCCACGTAGCTCCCGGCCCGGAGAGCGGGAAAGTTGATCCCGACGGGTTCGTAGTCAACCATCATTTTGAACGAGTTTATGTTGGCCGATTGAAAGAAAGAATTCGCCTTCTCAATAAGTTCATCGTCCTTGGTGTCCATGTCCATGTCCTTATCCTTATTCTTGTCTTTGTCTTTATCTTCATCTTCATCGTCACCCTCACCCTCGCCCTTCTTCTCACCCTCAACCTTCTTCTCAGAAAAGAAATCCGAAACAAAGTGGATCACCTTCTGATCAATGTGGCAACGCAACGGGAGCAGCTTAATCGCCAAGCGACACTCGTCGCTCAACAGCTCGCCGCCCTCTACTGTACGCTTGTTGGTGGGGTGAAACGAAATAAGTTTCATCATGAGCATTCCGTCGTCAACATCCCTCGGGTGAAGCTTCGGATTGAGCCACTCGCCGACCATTTTCTTCAATCGATTGGTTGTAATCTTTTCCGAAAAGTGAATGTCGTTAATGTTCACGTCCAGGCAGCTGGCGAGCTTGTGTGCTCGTACCTCTTCAAAAGTGTCCGATCGCAGCTTCACACCCCGCAGCGTGCAGTCAAAGAACTTTGTGGACGAACGATGGCTGCGCTTTCGTATTTTGTTGGCGTTTTTCATTCTCGCGGGGGAACCGGGATTAGACTCAGTTTCCAGGAGCGCCCCTAGCAGTGTTGAGGGGGGCGGTGGCTTGCTGATCGAGGTCCAGGAACTGTTCTCGTCCTCGTCGTCGTCAACAGGCACAAAATCTGAACCATCGAAAAGACGGCAGACAGCCGTTATCTCATTCACGATGGTGCGCATGTGCACGTGAGGCGCAACCTTGGTCTTGGCGAACGTCGCTGCGTCCATGTCTCCCTTTGTCATGGGGTGTTCTGAAGTTGGAATGGCCACGTGCTGCACCGGAGAATGATTGAGTGGATTAGTTTAAGTTAAAAGAGTTGGATTAGCCGACTCGACTCGACTCACCTGGGGGAAAATTTGAATTCCGTCGCCTGTTTTACTTTTGTTCTTGCTCTCCTCTCCCCCCCCTCCATCGTACCAGTTCGCGCCCTCTTGCTCGTTTGCGTAGCTAGCAAAATCATCCACCACCCAAGACTTTTCCAGAGCTGCTGTTTTTTCGTCCGTCGCGTCGAAGGCGACATCCTCTATTTCGTCTTCCTCGATTTTTAGCGTTTGGAGAGGGTGGGGTGTTTCGTTGTTCCTTTCGCCACCAAATGCGGTCGCAACTCCGCTAGCAGTGTCTATCGTATAGTAGTTCTCAATTAGCAGCGACCTGGCCAAATCTATTGCCGTATCGTCGAAAATTTTCGTGTGAGTTTTCATAATTCTGTACTTCTCCCGAAGCTCCGTGGCGGACAGCGAGCTATCCGCCACGGAAGACGAAGGTGAAGGCGAAGTTGGTGGTTGGGATTTTGTTTGTGTTGGTGGTTGGACCCGTGTCTGCGTGCTGCTCTGCAACAAATTCAACTCGTTTTGAATAGAGAAAAAACCATGGTCAATTATTTCCAGGATTGAATCGCCCCTGCTGAACCTGACTGCGGCGGAGAGGCTGATTTTATTCTTATCGTCATTATCATCATCATCATCATCATCATCATTATTATTATGTTTAGGTGAGTTATTCCCGTCCGCCGAGGCTGAATCGTACACCATCGCGGAGGTCTCGAATTCCGGATCGAAAAACACGTCGCGAGAGGAGATTTTTTCTCTTCTGTCTCTTCTTCTTCTTCTTCTTCTTCTTCTTCTTCTTCTTCTTCTTCTTCTTCTTCTTCTTCTTCTTCTTCTTCTTCTTCTTCTTCTTCTTCTTCTTCTTCTCCCTCTTTCACTTTCACTTCCACTTCCACTTCATCTTCATTCTCTTCCTCTTGAGGCTGAGAAAAAATTAACCACCACTCGGAAAACGTATTGTTCAGCGTTGACCAAGAGTCGCTGCAGCAACCCACACGCACCGAGCCTGATGACACGTTCAGCGTTATATTGGGCTGCTTCATGAGCTCCGACCCCCTGGTGTTTATGCTGGCGAAGAGCTCGATGCTAAGGATCGAGCAGACGGACACGAAGCCGTTGTATTCGAGAAAGATGTTGAACGCCATTGTGATAGGAGGTGGCACAGATTTCTTCATAACCAACCCGGCGCAGCTTATTTGCCCGTCGTCGAACAAGCTGTAGCTAATTCTCTCGTTGCAGAGGTGCACAACGGAGTTCGAAATGGTGATTTTGTAACTCTGGACAAACGCCTTGTCGATCAAGTTGGATGCAATTCTAATGTTTGAGATTTGAACCAGCAGGCGCGAGTCGTAGAAACTCGAAGGAGGCATGTAGTCGACGATGACGTCGTTGAAATTTATAAACAGTTTCATGACGGTAATTCTCTCCTTCGGGGTGAGTTTTATTTTAGTCGTAGGAGTGGTCGAAGGAGCGGTGAAAAACGAAATCATACTTGAAAGCCACCACGACTTGACGTCATAGCGGAGTGTCGTGTGCGACAAGGTACCGTGGAAACTGGCGTCGCCGGAACTTGACTTTTCGTAATCCAAGAGCAATACGGATTGCTGCGAGGATGATCGTTCGTCACTCGGCGGTGCGCAAACGTTGCTATTTGCAAACACCGACCTGTAGAAAACCGGCCGCGGGAATTTCATTGAGCTGAGACCTCGGTCCAGGAGATTCCGGATTTTTGACGACGAGTTGTTGTAGTTGTTGGTGTCGGGGGAGAAGGTGGTGGTAGATTGATTGGAATTTTTGATGCTTGCGCCGTCCTCAAAAAGTGTCAAGTCTTGGGAAGTGATGCGGCTCTGGACGAAGCCGATGGAAGAGCCAAAAACGGTGTGGGAGGTCAATTCGTCAACGACGAAAACCATTGCAGTTGCGTGTCGTCGTGTATTTGTATCGGATTTGGTCTCGTCGTTGTGTAACATTACAATTAGCTGTTCACAGTCGACCTTACAGCCAGTTCGGCGTTGGTTCGTTTCATTATCATTATCATTATCATTACCATTATCATTATCATTATCATTGTCGTCAAAAAAATCACTTTCGTTTTCGTTCTCAATATTGCTATTTAAGCTCGGAAGCACCAACTTGGCGGATCGCAAGGACGCAATTTCAGACATTGTGACATTCACGGCGATGGACGGAATTCCAACCATAATTTGTTGGCCGCACTTGCCGGCCTGCTCCTTGAAGCGCGTTTGGCGCCCGCCGTGCTCTTTGTCGATGGCCTTTTGTTCGGCGCTGCGCCGAGCGAAGCGAGGCGCATTTTTAACGAAGCACGAGAGCAAGAGTGAATTAGGAGATGGTTAGTCGCTTCACACACTTCTGTCACAAGGCTCGCTCGCTTCGCTCGCTCACCTGCTAAGGTTCAACGTGTTTTGGAAACTTTGGGCTGCCGCCGTGGCTGAAACTGACGACTCAAATTTCAACGATACGGTTGAATCTGACGAGAGCGAGTCGTTCGCCGACGCAACGAAAAACGTCTTGCCGTTCATCGCTAGATCGATCAAATTCGCACTAAATCCGATTTTTGTTTCACTATCTAGTTCCGCGGTTACATTGATTTTTCGAACTTGGAGGAGAAGGTTCACTAGGGTGGGGATGGGGACGGGGGTGGGGGTAGACGAGGCGGAGACGAACGGGATTTCGCACGTGAACATTGGGCACAGAAATAATACTGTCGTCTTCGATGCCTTCTCCTCTTCTTCCGTGATTACTATGGAATTTGTTTTTACTTTTTTGGGGAACTTTGATTTTATTGTTTCGACCAGGTGAATAGATGATTGTAGTTCGTCTGTAATTGTCACGTTGATTGGAGAGAGGTATACGTCAATTGTTGTGTTGGAGGTGTTGTTTATGGTATATTCTATTGTGATGCTGGGGTTGTTTTGGGATGAGGCACTTTCGCTGGAGAGGTCGGAGAAACTCAAAATTGGTTTGTTTCGAGGGTAACCGTCGGCAGCACAGTGGTCTGCTGTAAAAATGTACCGAGCGTCATTTTTGGACACTCGAACGTCCCCCAATACTAGCTGAATTGTTTCTGTTGGGGTGAGATTGACGGTGAACGAAAATTCAAGAATATGGAAATTGATTTTGAGTTTCGGATTGGTGTTGTTGTTGCTATTGGGGTTGGTGCTGCTTGTTCTTGTTACGTCAAAGAAAATTGACTTTGCTCCGCCCTCAATGGCACTGTAAAAACCGCTTTCGTCATTTACCGACGAAGCTGTAAAGGATGCAAAGAGGCCATTCATCGCTTCTTTTTTGAGCAGATCAGTTCTTGCCTTGCTGTACATATCCAAAATTGATTCGAGGCGGTTGAAGTCTATGTCCGAAGGGTGGTTGGCTGAGGTGGAGGTTGGAGGTGGAGGTAAAGCGAAAACTGATATCCCGCCGTACGTAGCCGACTCAAACAACGTTTGGTTACCCAATTTGTTTCCAGCAATCGTACCTTCATCATCGTCGGAGTCAAAGTTACTTTCATCATCGGTGTCAAACAGCCGCAAACTGTTCAGCACAGTAAGCAGATCGACAGCAGAATCGTGGTGCAGATTCGCGTCAACGCGAATAATGGAGACTTTCAGGTCTGTGTCGGTGACACCGATTGGGTTGGGGCTCATCTTCAGCAAAATCGAATTGTTGCCCTTGATTTTGAATATTTCAGACGAGGAGGTCGAAACGGACAGGTCGGTGAATTTGAACAGCTTGACGATTGTGGCCGGCGGCGGAATCGACATCGACGCTAAATCTAAATCTAAACTCTCGCTCTCGTCACAGAATAGCATCTCACCAATCTTGGCGGTCACAGAAGAGGGAGAGAGAGAACGAGGGTCACCAGAAACACCTCCAGAAATCATGACGATCTCCACATCTTTGCAACTAACGCACATGCGCGAAAGGACTACGTCGACCCAAATCGCTATGCGTGAGGTGAATGATGAGCTGCTTGGAGGGGTGGCGGGGGAAGAGGTGGAAGTGGGAGTGGGAATCGGAGCGGGGGAATCACCGTCAGCATCAGGATCTGCAGCAACGTGAATGTCGCGTTTCGAAGTTGCCCGAGCCTCCATTCGCACACCCTCAGTCTCTATTCGCAAACAATCAGATAGCTTCATTTTTGAACCATAGTGTATTCGCACTTTTAGCATTCGGACACTAACCTTTGTCAACTCTGCCACACACAGCTTTGCTGGCAGCTTGGAGTTCAGAACATCCACATCGAGCTGTATATTGCGGAGGGTCACTTCTCCCGAACGGTGAGAAACTGCTAGTGACGAGAAGTCAATTCCCAGAGGTCGGAAGATTCGAGCAAGAATGACCGAGTAGAGCCTTGTAACTGTATGAGTTTTCAGTTGGTCGAACAAACTTGCAAACATGTCTCAATGAATAATGAGACGAGGGCTGAAGGGGTTATTGGTATTTTTTGAGGTGGATTTAGCGAGCTGTGCACAGGGGAGGATCCCAGCGAAGTTGGAATATCGTGAAAAGATCGCAAGAGAGTCAGATCTCTTTGGGGTGGCCCACTGAACCAACACACAGACTCTCCTCCCTCCACCCCACCCCCTCCTCGTCTCTAATGAGAATGCACCATGTTTTCGTCCTTCTCCTCCTCTCCCTTTATCCACTTGCCCTTGGCTCGAAATACAAATACAAGAACTACCCCGAAATGGTTAACGCCATGACCGAACTCTCGGCCGGGCCAACCAATTCGAAGCTAAACACGTTGAAAACAACACAGGTCGAATTTGGCCTCCCGACCGTGGGCACCTGCCCCGATCCAGCTTCCTCCTCCACCTCCTCCCCCAAAGTCAAGTGCCTGAACTACTACATGACCCTGACATCCGGGGGCTACGAGGAGCAAGGCAACAAAGTGAAAATTACCAATGATCCTCTTCCTGAGGTGTTTTTCTCCGGTGAGGTGCATGGTAACGAGCAGGTTGGGCCTCACGCCGTGCTGGAGGCTGCCAGGATCCTCCTTCTCGCCTCCGAGTGCGTCCAGCTGCGCCGCGAGAATCCTCAGCAAGAAGACGCTTCGGAATGCTGGCCGTACGACGACTATTCATTGTTTTGGCTCTCCCGCCTAGTTGCCACGAGGCGCAGTGTAATCTCCCCAATGTCCAACGCGATGGGATTTTCCGACATTGTCCGAGTCGAGAACCGCATAGACCCGAACCGCGACTTTGCCTACGATCCGAAGTCCCCCAATACGTGCATGCAGACGATTGCGGCGCGGCATATAAATGAAATTTTTCGTTCGGTGAGCGAGCGAAGCGAGCTAGCCAAGTGAAATTCGAGAAAAACGAGCAACTACTAAACCATTAAACCATTAAACCCACTCGACTCATACTCGCTTCGCTCGGCGCAGCACCTGTTCCAGCTGGCTATTACTTTTCATGGTGGTATGACTGCGATTGCTTACGAGTGGGGCAGTCCCGGGAGGAACGTTGGCAACAAGAAGTCCCCCGACGACAGTGCGCAGAGAGAAATTGCCCATGGAATGAGCGAAATTGGCGGAACGTTTGCGAGCGAGGTCAAGTATCCGTACGGAACAATGAACAACGTGGTGTACGAGGTTCACGGTGGAATGGAAGACTGGGGTTATGCAGGTGAGCGAGCGGAGCGGGGGGAGAAGTTGTGGAAACGATTTAAAACTAACAAAATTAACATTTATTCGCTCGGCGCAGGTTCATGGGACACGCAATACGCCGTGTCGCCAAAGGCTGGTGAGGGAGGATGCACTCCCTCCACCTACGGTGGCTACAGCACCGACAAGACGTTCTACAATGGCGCGGTGTTGCGCGCTTTCAACGTGTTGGTGGAGGCATCACGAATAAAAAAACCGGCCGAATCTCACTTGGGCGATTCGGAGGATTTGTTCAATCCCGCGTCGGCTAATAACGGTCACGTGCCGAGAAATGTCCGACTGGTTTTGTTAATGATTGACGTGGTTGAGCCGTATCTGAGATTTGCGAGTGTGAGGGCGGGGAGCGATGAGGTGGAGTTGCTGTCCCACGATCTCGCCCCGTTGACCACCCAGACGGCCTCGTCGTGCTTATCAACACACGCGGTTGAAGCCAAGAAGGGGGACGAACTGAAAACCTTCACCGTCGAGTGGGAGGTTGGAGGGGGGTTTTCTGTGGACAACACAAACCTTTTTTACGGAAAGGTGAGCGAACAAAGCGAACGAGCTTTGCTTTGAGAGAAGACGAGTATCAATACCCGCGAAATGGCTACAGACATAATGGCTACATCCACTACTGAACTAACATTAACATTAACATTAACATTAACATAAACATTATTCCGCTCAATTCGTTTGACTCGCTTGGTTCGCTCGTGCTTCATTAAAAATGCGCTCTTGCTTCGCTCGACGCGCAGCTCTCCGAAGTTAAGGACGCTGGCGCGTTTTCGTGCAACCCCCGCGAACTCGACAGTAGCTCGCTCGATGCCCTCACCACCAAAACATCACACAAACTAGACGGGAAAACGCGTTGGAGCGACTCGAACGCGGCCGAATATTCCCACACGGCAAGGCCAACGTTCACGGAAACTATAGATTTGTCGCGTTTCGAGGTCAATGACGAAATTGTAATTTTCGCTAGATGTACGATCGACAAGAAAGAGTGGACCAAGCAAGAAACGACTCCGTTGCCCGACTTGCCACCTCAGAGCCACGTTGTTAACGCTCGCACAAACGAAGATTGGGATATGGCGAGCGGAGGAAAGATGGTCAAGGGCAGATTGGACTGGTTCTCCGTTCCGATTGTGGTAAAAATTGTGGCTGGGGGTGCGTCAGTGGAAGACGCGAGCTCGTACACGATGAGGGATTCGTTCGACAATAACGACTGCACCGTAGACTGCGACGGCGAGGGGAAGAGCCAGGGAGGAGATTACGGCAGCGACGACGACTTGCAGGACGGTTTGATCGACGACATTCTAAGCGGCGGAATCGATCCATTGATTCCGGTTGCATGTCTGCTAATGGTCATCGGGTTGTACTGCATGTGCTGTGCAAAGGGGAAAATGCGAGGGACGGCTAACTCTGCCTTGGTCGGTAGTGGTGGGGCGGGGGTGGAAATGGGAACAACAAAATACCTTGAGGTGGCGGGAGAGGAGGACGAAACTGGAATATAATTTATTCTATTCTAAGTTTAAGTTTGTGATCTTTTGCAACGTCTTTTGCAACGTCTTTTGCAACGAACAAATGAGAAACCTGGAAAGGGTTGGTCCGTTTTTTTTTCGTGTGCATCACGGGCCTTGATGCCAGCGCGATTTTGTCCCTAATCCGCTTTTTGAAAACTTCGGATGTGTTCTTAGCACTCATGTAGCGCCCCCTCGTGCTAGTACTGTCGCTCGTGCCACCCGAGGTGACAGATTTTTGCTTCAGGGAGAAGCTCGAAATAGACCCGATGTTGCTTGCCAAGTCGAATTCTAAATCTTCGGTCGAATTTAGGGAGGCAGAAGTGTTGCTGCTGCTGCGCATAAAGCCAGTATCGTTTGCTGTGTGAATGCGCAAGCTAGGGAGGGTCATGCTGGCAGATGAATACGCTTTTGTATTTGAATTTGAATTTGAAACTTTCGACGATTCTAGAGTTCTGTCATCTGCGTCCGTTGAAGAGTCTCCCATCGCTGTCTGCTGCTTTTCTCGCAACCGCTGTATTCGGCTCTTGACAGTCTTCCTAGTGGCTGTGCTGGCTCGCATTCCGGTTGACGACGTTTGGCGGCTTGACAAGCTCAAGCGCCCACTTTTCTGACTATTTTCGTCTCCGTCGCCGTCGCCGTCTACCTGAAATTGCTGGTTCCACCAATGCTTCGATTCGGGAATCAGACTGGGAACGTCTACCAGGTTGTTTTCTGTGGCCACCACGTTCCTGGCACGCAGCATGTTCTCCTTTCCGAGGCTGCTCGGTATGCATAGCTGGTAAATAATCTCGTACGTGTCAGCCATTCTACTTTTGCATATCAACAATTTGTCACCATGTTTCATGTGCATGTCGCCATCAACCATGCTTGTCAAGCCTTGACTTTTGCTCACCCCATTCTTACTAAGCCAGTAGGTGCCGTTGGTGGTTTTATTGTCCCGAACAAAAATCTCCACGCTATTGTCGGCCTTCCACTGCGTGTACACAAGCATGTGAATCTTTCCAATCATGTGCAAGTTCACCATCGGGGCCAACACTACGTCCGCCAGTTCGCTCCTCCCAACCCTTATCAAATTCTTATTCAAGTAGAAGATTTGGGGAAGGGACTCAGAGGGGATGGCGTGGGTGCTAACGAGCTTGAAGAACGGAGCGTTGTAGTTATCGTCGTCAATCACACGCGCGTTCTCTAGTTGTTTGATGGCGTCGTCTAGCTGCATGCATGAGTGGTGGGTGGTGGGTGGTGAGGGTGGGTTAGTTTGAGGCGGGTTTGGCCAAAAACGCATTTCTTTTTGTTCGAGGGGGTTGGTCGTAACTCCAGTATACGACCGATTAAGACGCTCAAAATTTGAAACAAAGGCGGTTTTGGCAAAGCGCCTCTTTTTTGCTCAAAGCGATTTTTCAGGGACTCAACAAAAATGGGGGCCATTCATTATCGTCTTCCACAAGGCTCGCTCGCTTCGTTCGCGTATTTATATCGGCTCGCTCACCTCAATTCCTTCGACGGAGCTTCTGGCGGAGAGGAAGTCCTGCTCGCTCTGCTGAAATCTTGCTGACAAGAAATCCTGCTCGCTGCCAAACTCGTCGGTAAGTGTTGAGGTGATTGTGCTGTCGTCCAAGAGGAAGGATCGCTGAGAGAGGAGACTGTCCGCCTTGTAAACGGAGTTAATGTTAGCCAGTAACATTCTGTCCTCCTCGAGTTGCAGCAATTGCACGTCTATTGTTTGTGGCTCTGATTGTGTTTGGATTTGTGGAGTTTGGAGCGTTGGAGCAAGGGTTTCAAGGGGGCGTTTTTTTTCAAGGAATAAGGTTGGGATGGAAGGAGATGCCGGTCGCTCCATGATGTGTGAGATGTGCTGCTGGAACGATGTGGGCGAGGTGGCTCGGAAGAAGTCGTCCACCTCTTCTCCGTATATGGAGTACTTCTTTTTGGAAACGATTGGGATTTGAACGTCTTCGTCGTCAGACAAAGAAGCAAAAGACCGGTCGTCACTGTTGCCAATAACCTCGTCGTAGATTTCGTTTTCGTCCTCTTCGGCGAGGGAATGGAGCACAGAGCTGAGATCCGAGTCCGAGTTTTCGAAATTGGTTTCGAAATTTATGTCTTGCGCAAGATCAAGCTGGGAACACAAAACGTCGTCCGCAACTGAAGCAAGCGATGTCGAAGATGAATTACTCGTCGAGGGGACATTGGCGCTTAAGGTTTTGACTAGTTGGCCGCTCACAACGGTCCATTTGAAATCTCTAATTTTTTCATTCATTTTGGTCTTCTTCTTTTTCGTGGAAAACTGACTGCGACTGCTGGTTGTGGAATCATCAACAGTAGAAGCATCCACCTCATTCTCCTCCTCCCCCCCCCCCTCTGCCAATTCCAATTTCTCCCTCCTCTCCATGCTCAGCTCCTCCAAAAAAACCTTTTCATTTGCCAACCGAATTTTGGCCTTCCGCTGCTTCTCCAACAAGATCTTCTTCACCTTCATGTCGGCGTTGTAGTGCATCTTCTCGTGAAGCTGAAACAGGTTTCTCTTCTTGAAAATTCGGCCCTCGCATCCTTTCCTACTACAGGTGAACTGATTGTTCTTATTGAATTGTTCTAATCGTGCTCTCATTTCCTCTTTTAGTTCTTCCATTGCCTTCTTACCCTTTGCGTTCCTAATTCGCTCTTCTTCGATTCTGACCATGTGGGTGTGGGCTTGCTCCTGCTTCGTTTTATTATCAAAGTCCAGCTCGGCTTGAATGATTCTGGCCTGCTTCCTCGCCCGCCATATGCGAACGATTTTCTTCCCTGCTGCTTTGATTTTGTGGCGCCTAATCAAGGAGTACTCCTTCAAGAATGTTTTGACCTCCTCCTCGATATCCGCAAAAGTTATATAGAGAAGGGCGACGTCGATCCTGCCGTCGGTGATGGTCTGCTTCATTCGCTGCGCCGAGCGGAAGTTGAATAATAATAATAATGGTAGTTAGTTAGTGGCCTCGAAAATCTCGTCTTCCTCACTTCTTCGCTCGCTCACTTCTAGCCTCCTCTCCTTGTACTTGACGATCGACGCAACTGTCAATTCCTCCGTCCTCTTCCTCGCAAAGAATATTCGATGGATTGCATAAGTTTGCTGCAGGAACGCCGAGCACCCGTCGAACAGAGAGTACTGGGCAATTGCAATTGCGTTCGTGATTTTTTTGATTTTCGAAATTGTTGCATGAATTTCCACTTCAACGTAGTGCAAGGTGTAGTCTCGAGTGAGAAGTGCAACGATCTTCGTTTTGGGGTTGTGAATGTACGTGTACCACATGGGGGTGTTCTTCAGCAGCCTGTACTGGCAACTTTTGCAAAAACCTGTTATGTCGTGCTGCGCCCGGGGATGAGCGAAGCGAGGCGGGATTGAGTTAGTTGCTTCGCACTCTTGTCACAACCAGTGTTTGGCTCACCTTGAAGGCGGCCGGACAGGTGAACGTTTGCTCCACCAGAGCCTTTTCCTTGGAGAGAGATTTGAGACGGAATTCGAGGTCAACGAGTAGGTCGATGTTGGCGCGCCAAACCACCCACTTTGACCTGCTGAAAGAATTCGTGCGCTTGTATTTAACGAGAAGGTGGTAAAACTCCATGTCGTGGAAGGACTTGGGGAGGGGGAGGGTGGTGGTGATGGCTTCGGCAAGCTGTGCAAATTAAATCGAGTGAGTTAGGTTGGTTCAGTTGTGGAGGGTGGAGTGAGTGAGTAGGCACAGACAGCAACTAGCGCTCACCTTGTCGAAAATTGTCAGTGTCCGGGGAGCCTCTACCTCTGCGGACAGTGAGGACAGTGCTGTTGCAGCAACTTCGCCCTTCTTCAGCTTGAAGGACTTTGGCCGCAGCAGCGAAGTTCTCCTTGCTGCTTTCTTCGCCATTTCGATCTTTTGCTCCGCCAGGTATTGTTCATGCTCGAACTGCGCCGGGAGAAGAAGGTGCGAAGCGAATTGAGTGGGTTAGTTCAGTAGTGGATGTAGCCATTATATTATGTCTGTTGCCATTTCGCGGGAGTTGATTCATCGCGAAGTATTCTCGTCGTGTGAGCGAAGCGAGCTGTGAGCGAAGCGAGCTGTGAGCGAAGCGAGCCAGCAACACCTACACTAGTTGCGACTAGCTCGCTTCGCTTGCTGCTCGCTTCGCTCGCTCACCTGCTTACGGTAAACGGGGTCGGAGGTCAAGCGGTGCTCGAGAGTCTTGTTGGCCACGAAGACCTTAACGGCTTCCTCCAACAGTGTCTCTTGTAGGTTCCAACTGGTGAACCACAGCTTTTTGTCGTGGTACACTTTCCTGGTTAGCTCGGAGAGAACGATGCGCTTTAGCTCGTGGGTCTTCTGCCGCTGGTTCCTGTGCTGCTTCAAATTTTGACGGGTGAAGAACAAAACTTTGTGGTAGGTCAGATTGTTCTGCTTGGGAGGCTTGCGGGATGGAGGGAGGGATTTACGTTTTTTCTTAGATTTTGGATTCTCGTCGTCAGATTCGTAAATTTGATCATCGTCGGATTCAACCACAGGCACAAGGGGATTTGTGTTGATGTTGGAGGGGTTGTTGTTGTTGTTGCTGTCGCTGTCATTGAGGGCAAGAGACATTTGGAACAAAGCTGAGGTGCCAGGCCCCTTGGAGGTCTTGCTTTCGTCAACATTGATAATGCTGAGCATGATCTCAGTGTTCGTTGGGGGAAGGTTCTCATCCTTTTTAACCTTTGCACGAATAATTGCTTGCTCCTCGTTTTGAAAGGACATGCGCTGCTTGCGCTTTTCGCCAGCAACGTCAATGTTAAGGAACAACATGATCATCTCTTCTAGGGCAAGACGGTATATCTGAATAGGGGCCAAAATATCTTTTGTCTTGGTAATAGAACAGAAAGCTCCACCACCAGCGGTCTTCTGAATAGACCAATCTTTTGCAACGAACTTCTTTGGCTTTTCGAAGGTTTCATTTAGGGGGACAGGGGGCGGGGCTGGAGTTTTTGTCATATAGTGCTCTGGCCAAAGGTTCTGCTTTCGAATGAGTTCTGCTCTCTCAAAATAGTTCATTTGTTGCTCAGTGGCACCGAGGGATATTTCAGCGAGGAGGTTCATCGTCCTAAACCAATTGTGAAAAAAAGGGGGCTAGGTAATGCCTGTAACCTGCTAATATTTTGTAATATTTTAAAAAATGTTTCAAAATTGAATTTGCTATTTGGGTTTTAAATTTGGCGACAGCCCAGAAATTGTCTCTCAACTTGGCAGCCAGCCCAAAGAGTCAACCACTGAAAGAAAAATATTGGTTCATTGATCAACAAAATCAAATCATCATCTCATCATCATCTCATCATGCTTTCATTCCTCCTCTTGACCTGTATTCTTATTGGCTACAGTGTAGTCCAAGCCCAACCAGGTGAACCAATAGCATTCACTATTCTTCACCTCACGCCAAGATTCCCCTTGAATAGATGAGCGTGGACGACTGCCACATCATTGGTTCGCAGCGAAAGCTCAGACACACACACATGTTCTTGCCTTTGTGGGCGTGCGGTCGATTTGCTTGAATCCAGAGGCCCTCACCACACGAGACAATTAATGCGAAACTCCCATCGACATTGCCAGTAGGAGTGGAGCCTGTGCTGAGATCATCGGCTTGCTCTCCCTCACTCCCGAGGAAGCTCGTTCGTTGGGTGGTAAGGAGATGTTCCGCTTGCACGCACCAGTGGGTTATTGGCAGGATGAGATGGTTTTATGGATCGACTCACGATCGTGGGCAGACTGTCACAAGTTCATCGATGAGCACGATGACGAGTTGGTGCGTGAAGTGCTCAAATACATAAATTCTAATCTTCTTTGAGAGCTTGCTTGCAATAGCCAGGTTTACAGCGACTCGCTCATGTTTCTAGCTCTTCGAATGATCCATCGGCACCCACTTTCTCTTACACTAAAATTGTTTTGGACTCACACCCCTCCAGGGTGCCGAACTTCCCCAATTCACTGCGTGCAAAGAGATCGTAAAAGTCCTCCGGCTCACCCCCAAGGACATCTCCTCCACCCCCTTCCCCACCCTCCTCCGACAACACCTCCCCAAACAGTTCGTCGACGAGGAGGTCGTCCTCAAGCCGACCCGCAAGTGCGACGTCTGCAAGACCGCCACGACGAAAACGTGCAAGGGGTGCAGATCCACTTCCTTCTGCTCCATTGAGTGCCAGCAGTTAGTTTGGAAGAAGCACAAGAAGACGTGCAAAGCCCCGACCACCCCTCCAGCCACCGAGGCAGACCCACAAGTGTGGTATTTGATTTCTTGAGAAACGACTCGGCGGCGTAGATTTTCGAAGCAGCTTCCACAAGTAAATCTTCTTTTATCATCATTTTATAATTTAAATTCCTTTTCCTTTTACACTCGTAACATCAACCTCTCGAAATGCTTCCTCGCACCGAGGATATTGATTCTTGTCGTAGCCGTCTCAATGTTTGGATTGCTCATGATAACCATTATATACGTGTTGTCGGTGAACTCGTCAATGAACGCACTAAACAAACTGTTCTTGACCTCCATCCCCTGGAACTGAGCCTGGGTCTTCCCGCAGCTCAGTTTGAACTGCTTAATAATATTGCTGATCTTCTCGAACCTGTGTGCGTCGAAGTTCGTCTGGGCGTGGTTGTGGCTCGCGTGGCTGATGACTAAGAAGGTAGAACGCTCGAATAACACAACCTCGTCGGCATCTGAAATTCGGCAGAACTCGTCCAAGTGTGAGGTGAGAAGCTCAATGTTCGGAATGAGGTTGGTGACTATTTGAGACCATGCCTGCAAAAGTAGTGTGAGTATTTCATTTCATATCATTTCAGCTCATTTCAGCTCACTTCATTTCATTTCGTGGCTCACCTTGTACAACGACTCGTCCCAAATTGAAGTCGCGAAGCAAGTTACTGAGAGGCCCCGGGACTGCTCGAGAATTAGCTGCTCGCGATCCTCGAATATTAGCTGACGCTCCTCTTCCGCGACCAAGTCCATCTTGTGGATCAGCACGAATACCCGCGCGTCAGGAGAATTCTCCTCAATAGCTTCAAGGACACCGCCAAAGTGCTCAAAGTCTTTCTCGGGATTGTCCGATTCTATGTCGAACACGTAGATGAGCAGCTCCACAGACCGGAAGATCGTCTCCCTGTCTCGCTCAAAGTACGACTCGTAGAAAGCATCCTGGCCACCGCAGTCCCACAAATTCAGCACCAAATTTCCAAGAAAACGAACGTGGTGATGTTCCACATCCAGAGTGGGGGAAAGTCTCATTGTGTCGCGAGCCAAATAGTTCGCAAATATTATTGACCGCATCGATGTTTTGCCACTGTGGGCCTTGCCCTGCGAGAAGATTATATTTGTGTTAGACATGGCAAGGGTGGGGGAGAGAGGGTGAGGATAAACAATTGCCATCTTTTTTTAGTTTGGATCTCTGGGGAGATGGGGAGGGAGGGCAAATTGTTGTGTCCGACCAGCCGTACCATGAGCAAAACCTTTTTCTTCATATTTTGTTATAGCTGGACTGTCGTAGAGTGTGAACGAAGAATTTCATTTTCTTGCAATTTTGAAGACACATATTTTCTTGCCAGGAACGGCGCAATACTTAATGTCCGTTTCCATCCTCACAGCTAAGAAATGTATCACGAAAACTATCATAGAGCTCTCGCGAAAATCACAAAAATCAACTATTTTGCTCACTTCCAACGACCCCATAACTGTCCCCACTCCCTTCACTTCCCACCTTCACGGCACTCTTGCCCTTCAACACAACATCCCAACCTTCACGAAGAGCATCCCTTCTGCGTTCGTGACGTCCGAGCATGCCGAAGAGTGCAAAGCAATTATGGCACGAACTTCAACCAGAACTTGTGTTGCAGCTGGCAGTACGTCTGTCATAGACGCTGGCAAACTGCTTGGTGCGATGGGGAAGCTCGACACTTTAATTTTAGTTCCCACAACATTAAACGCCATCCTGTCGTCGTGCTCCGTGGGCGGATTGTTTCTCGACGTGAAAGAAGAGGTCCTCATGCCCTTCGGCTGCGGAAACTTGTACGGCGTGGATCGAACTGTTTGCTTGGATCCAAGTGTGATCACCACGAATAACAATTACACCAAGTCGTATTACGAGCTAGCAGCAATGGCAACAGCCACGATTTGTCTCGATGCTTTGATCAACAATCAAGAGAAAGAGAAAGAGAACGAAAAATGGAACATGCTGATAGCAATAGCCACAACAAACGCCCACGAAATTATTTTCGGCGACGGCGGTAGCGATAATGCGATCGCCGCAGTGCTTCACTCTGCGCAACTGTTGAAGTACGGTGGAGGAGGAGGTGGCGACAATTTTCGCTCGGCAAGTGTAAAAATCGCAAGCCCTTACTTGCCCTTGTATTTTCCGAAAAGCAATCTGGTGGAGGTCT
>Ga0302116_1000643_pt1 | contig 21276 bp, 23 predicted proteins | sample AG5_SCM_MG_FD_203124 | JGI IMG/M metagenome (GOLD analysis project Ga0302116, IMG submission 203124) | Marine microbial communities from Western Arctic Ocean, Canada - AG5_SCM | ecosystem: Environmental > Aquatic > Marine > Oceanic | place: Canada: Western Arctic Ocean | collected 2017-10-01 | reverse complement strand
AGAACCGCAACCTGGTGATCAATGGTTGTTAATCAACAGCCTTGGCTGCCGGACGATCAGCCAAGTGAATGGAGAACCACTCACGAATCACGGAAATGGAGAAGCTTTTTGGAAATCCTTATTGCTCTGTCATCCTGAGAATTCATTGCCATCCTGAGCACAGCAACAAGCGATTGGTGATATGGAATTACGGCGTGACTTAAGCCTCAAAAGCCTCACCCTGACCGTCGTCACCGGAACCATTGGCTCGGGATGGTTGTTTGCCTCCTATTACGCCGCTCGCATAGCTGGACCCGCAAGCCTGCCCGCCTGGCTGCTAGGGGGATTGGTTTCCTTCCTGCTCGCTCTGGTATTTGCGGAGTTGGGCTCACTCATCAACAGTTCCGGAGCACTGGCCCAGATTCCACTTCTCAGTCATGGGCGCTTGTCTGGCTTCATCGGTGGTTGGAGCATCTGGATCAGCTACTTGTGCGTCCCAACGATCGAGCTAATAGCCATGCTCGATTATCTGGATAGCAGCCTGCCCTGGCTCACGCAGGATCAGAACGGCACGCAAGTTCTCAGCGGAGGCGGTCTGGCTGTCGCCATCGTGTTGATGGTGTTCTTCACCTGGATCAACCTCAACGGCGTGAAGGGCCTGGCCCGCTGGATCGACAACCTCACCATCTGGAAGTTGATCGTGCCGCTTCTGGTGGCGAGTGTGTTGATGCTGCTCAGTCAGCACTGGGGGAATCTGAGCATCCCGGTCACGATTGGCAGCGACCCATCTGCCATCAAAGCTGGTAGCGGTACGGAACTTGTGAATGCCGTAGGAAGCGGCGGCATCCTGTTCTGCCTCCTTGGCTTTCGCACAGCCGTTGACCTCGCTGGAGAAGCGCGCAACCCCCAACGCAATGTGCCGTTAGCCATGGGTCTAGGGCTAGGCATCAGCTTGCTGATTTACCTCGTACTGCAGTGGTCTTTCCTGGTGAGCGTGCCACCGGAAGCCCTCCAACAGGGGTGGGGCCAACTCAGCCTCAGCCAACATGGCGGTCCGCTTGCAGCCATCGCCCTTGGTCTTGGGCTCAGCTGGATGGTGGTGCTCTTACTCATCGACGCAGCACTTTCCCCAAGCACAACAGCAATGGCTTATCTAGGGGTATCGGCTCGAGTGAGCTGGATGATGGGTCGCTGCAAACTGCTCCCTGAGTCCCTGAATCGGGTCAACAGAAATGGAGTGCCGGATGTTGCCGTCGTCAGCAGCTTGGTGGTCGGCTGCACCCTGTTCTTGATCGGTCCAGGCTGGCAACAAGTTGTGGCCTTCCTCACTGCAGCCCAAATGATCGCCCTAGCCATGGGGCCAGCAAGCTTGTTAGCCCTGCGCCAACAACTCCCGAAAGAGAGAGGCCATTTTCAGATTCCGTATCCCACGGCCTTGAGTGCCTTGGCCTTCGTGATGGCGACATGGGCGACGAACTGGTGTGGGCGCACAGCATTAGAGGGAGCGGTGCTCGCCATCGGAATCCCAAGCCTGCTCTTTGCGCTTCACAACTGGAGGAAACACCAGCCGATTGAAACCAAAGAAGGCCTGTGGTGGGGCCTTTATTTAGGCCTTCTTGTTTTGGATATGGAGCTATTCAGCAAAGGACAACCACTGGAGCTCACGAACCTGGCCCATCTCGCAGTCTTGGCGGGGATGGCCCTTCTGGTGCTGCCCATCGCGGTCAACAGCGCTCTTCCGGAGGTTTCACTCCATGCGCTCACACACTTAAAAACCGATCCACCACATCTTGGCTGAGCTCAGACGTGGAGCCACTTGCGACAATTCCTCCGCGCTGCATGGCGTAATAGCGATCCGCCTGTCGAACGAAATGCAAATGCTGCTCAACAAGCAAAACGCCAATCCCTTTCTCCGCAATAATTCGCTGGACGGCAGCTTCAATATCCTGGACAATATTGGGCTGAATACCCTCAGTAGGCTCATCAAGAAGCAACAATTTAGGCTGACCTAAAAGAGCACGAGCAATAGCAAGCTGCTGCTGCTGACCACCTGAAAGATCTCCACCTTTACGTGAAAGAAACTCCTGAAGAATTGGGAAAAGTTCGTAGACAAAAGAATCGATACGACGATTTCGAGCAAGACCTCCTGGTAGAGCCTCCATCCCCAACATCAAATTCTCTTCAACAGTTAATTGAGGAATGATTTCCCTCCCCTGAGGCACATAACCAAGCCCTGACCTTGCACGCTGATGAGGAGGCTGACGCTCGATTCCATTACCCTCAAAAATAATCTCACCGGACCGTGGTTTAAGCAAACCAATCAGAGACTTAAGAAGCGTGGTCTTACCCACCCCATTCCGACCGATAAGGCAAACCATTTCACCAGCAAGGACCCTCAGATCAACATCTCGAAGGATATGGCTCTCGCCGTAATAAGTATTGAGGCCACGAATCTCGAGCATTGTCATTGGGCTTCGTCCTCCGTAGTTCCCAAATAAACCTCGATCACTCGAGGATCCTGTTGCACCTGGTCCATCGAGCCCTCACAAAGTACATGGCCTTGGTGCAGCACGGTCACCGGACTCTCAAGACGACGAATGAATTCCATATCGTGCTCAATGACCAAAACAGTGTGATCTCCAGCCAAAGACTTCAGCAAATCAGCCGTAAGGTCGGTTTCCTCATCCGTAAGGCCTGCAACCGGCTCATCCACCAGCAGGAGGTCAGGATCCTGACCAACCAACATCGCAATTTCTAACCACTGCTTCTGTCCATGAGACAGAGCTCCAGCTCTCCTGTCGGCGCGAGATTGAAGATTAACGATGTTCATGAGATGGTGAACTTGGTCGCGCTGTTCTGCACTGATACGACCAAAAAGCAAGGTCAAAGGCTGCTTAGACCGACTAACAGCCAATGCCAAGTTGTCCTTAACCGTTAAATCTTCAAACACACGCGGGCTTTGGAATTTGCGACCGATTCCAAGTCGAGCAATGCGATGTTCAGGGATTCCAACCAGAGAGCGACCTTTGAAGAGGACGCCTCCTGAGCTAGGCGCAACCTTTCCAGTGATGACATCTAGAAACGTGGTCTTCCCAGCTCCATTGGGACCTATGACCGCTCGTAGCTCTCCTGATTGCAAGCTGAGGTTGAGATCTCGAAGAGCAAGAAAGCCATCGAAACTCACCGTAATGTCCTTGAGCTCCAGCAATGCTCTGGAACCAGAAACAATATTGCTCATGGCTGCACCTCGTCATTGCCATCAACTTCAAGTTGCGGATAAGTACCAATCGGCCGAATAAAGCCCATACGGGACATCAGATTCCTCGGTCCTTCTCCTTGGAACCAACCAATCACCCCCTCAGGCAGTGCCGTCACGACAAGAATGAATAAACCGCCTTGGATGAAAAGCCAAGTTTCAGGCAATGCTTCGCTCACCAGACTTTTGGCATACATGATTGAAACAGAACCAAGAATCGCTCCAACTAATGTTCCACGACCACCAACAGCGACCCAAATCACCATTTCGATCGAAAACGGGACAGTCATGAATTGCGGCGAAACGATGCCTGATTGCACGGTGTAGAGCGCCCCACCAATACCCGCCAATCCCCCAGCAATTGCAAACACAATTGTTTTAAATAGCGTGGGGTTATACCCAGCAAAGCGAAGCCGCGGCTCATCATCACGGATTGCAATTAGAACGTTTCCAAAGCGACCATGCACAACCCAACGTAGAAAGATCCACACCAAGATCACAACGACAGCCGTCAACCAAAAGAAACCACGCTGCATCTCTGCCGATCCCAACTCGAGCTGCCCAAACAGAACAGTGACATCCGTTTTGAGACCATTGGTCCCATTAATCAGCTTTTGCTGTCCATTGAAGAAGTTAAAAAAGGCCAACAGAGCAGCCTGGGTCAAAATCGAAAAATAAACCCCCTTAATCCGATTACGAAACACCAAGTTCCCCAATACAGCTGCGAGCAAAGCAGGGACTAGCCAAATTGCAATGAGCGTAAAGACAGGAGAACGAAAAGGCTCCCAAAACAATGGCAACCGATCAACTCCATACAAACTGAAGAATTCAGGAATAGAATTGGGCATATCAATAGAACTCCTCAGTTGGAGATACATCGCAGCGGCATAACCTCCAAGAGCAAAGAAAATTCCCTGACCAAGACTCAGAAGACCTGTAAAGCCCCAAATCAAATCAATCCCAAGCGCCACAATCGCTAGCGATAGAAACCGACCCAACAGGTTCAGACGGAAAACAGGAAGAACCGATGGAGCGGCAACGATTACCGCGATGATCAACACCCAAACAGCCACCGAGAGCCATGGACGCTGTTGAAACGAACGAAACATCAGTTCAAGCCTCAACCATGCGGCCTTTTTGCGGGAACAGGCCTGAAGGACGGAACTGAAGGAACACCACAATGAGGGCAAACACCATCACCTGAGCCATGCTCGTGGTCGCAAAAAATTCAACGCCACCAGCCAGTGGCCCAGGCATATCGGGCCAAATCGTGAGCAGCCGCCCCGCTCCAATCAGATCAGTTAACAAGCCGATCGCAAATGAAGCCAAGACGGTGCCGAAAAGATTGCCAACACCACCGAGCACCACAACCATGAAACAGCCCACGATGTAAGACGTTCCAACGTTGGGACCTACCGAACCCAACAACGACACTGCAACTCCAGCCACCCCAGCCAAACCAGAACCGATCCCAAAGGTGAGGACATCAACGGTGTCAGTCGGAATGCCGAGGCAGTCGCTCATCGAACGATTCTGAGTGACTGCCCGAATCCGAATACCCCAAACACTGCGGTTAAGGAACCAGATCACCCCAACGACTGCGATCAACGTCATCACGATGATCACAAGACGTGGCACCGGAAATGTGAGATCCATCCACTCGAGGCCACCGCGCATCCACTTCGGAGCGGTGACGTCCACATTGCGAGATGTCGCCTTAGCAATCCGGCTAATTTGCGAGGCCAATCCACCCGCAAATAACACTCCAATGAAAGCGGAAACAGCCCAACCACCTAATCGCACAAACCGGGATTGACGTCCCTCCAATAAGTGCTTCGGAAGAAACAACGGAACGCTGAATCCGAACACGAGAAACAGAACCATTCCTGCCGCATAAGCAAGCGGAACGCTGCGCACAAACTGCTGCAGAATCAAACTGACACCCCACGTAGCAAGCAACGTCTCCAGTGGACTCCCATAGAGACGTCGTATCACTGTGCGCTCAAGCAAAATGCCAACAACACCGCTTACAACGAAGGCGCATGGAATAGCAACCAATACGTAGGCGTTGTAAATAGGTGCAAGTAGGGGAAGTTTGAAAATGAGCTGCACCACATAGGTGGTGTAGGCACCAAGCATGATTAATTCGCCATGAGCGAGATTAATCACACCCATCAAGCCAAACACAATTGCCAGTCCAAGGGCGGCCATCAGCAACACAGAGCCGATGGCCACACCGTTGAACAGACTTTCGAAAAGCAGTTGCACGGGGGGGGGTCTAGTAAGCGAAACAAAGAAAAAGAGGAGCCCCCAAGGGACCCCTCCTACAGCAGTCCATCAATCGATGGAGCTATCGATGATCAGAGCTTGTACTTCTCTCCCTTGCTGGGATCAGACCAATCGCAAGCGAAACCCTTGGATGTGGGCTCAAACTGGTTCCAGGTCTGAGGATCAATTGGGCTGTCCGACTCTTCTACGATTTCAAACTGACCATCTGCAGTGATCTCTCCGATCCGAACGATTTGAGAGATGTGATGGTTAGGACGAACCTCGATGGGTCCTTGAGGAGCATCAAACTTGATACCAATCAGGGCTTCACGTACTTTGTCGTCATCGAAAGTACCGGCTTTTTCAACAGCCTGCTTCCAGAGGTAAACCATGTTGTATGCAGACTCTTGAGGGTCAGCGACAACACGATCAGCTCCATACTTGGCCTTGAAATCAGCAGCAAACTTCTTAGAGGCAGGAGTATCAATCGACATCATGTAATTCCAAGCTCCGTAGTGGCCTTCAAGGAACTCTGGTCCAATTGTGCTGATTTCTTCTTCAGCAATGGAGTAGCTCATCACGTAGTAACCCTTTTCAGGAGTGATGCCAGCATCCTGAATCTGCTTGAAGAAAGCGACATTTTGGTCACCATTCAAGGTGTTGATGATCACACCACCGTCAGGCAAAGCTCTCTTGATCTTCGCAATGATCGGAGCAACTTCCGTATTACCAAGAGGCAAATAGTCTTCACCAACGACTTTTCCACCCAGAGACTTCACTTGCTCCTTGGTGATGGTATTTGAAGTACGAGGGAACACATAGTCAGAGCCCACTAAATAGAAAGGCTTTCCGGCAGCAGGCGACTTCTCGAACATGAAGCTGGTTGCTGGCTCGGACTGCTGGTTAGGAGTCGCGCCGGTGTAAAAGATATTCTTCGAACACTCTTGACCTTCGTACTGAATCGGGTAATAGAGAAAAGCATCCTTTGATTCGTAAACCGGAAGCATGGCCTTGCGGCTAGCAGAGGTCCAGCCACCAAACACAACAGGAACTTTGTCCTGATCAATGAGTTTTTTGGACTTCTCGGCGAAGGTGGGCCAATCAGAAGCACCATCTTCAACGATGTAGTCAATTTTGTAATTCTTGCCGTCTACCTCAACACCACCAGCTGCATTGATTTCGTCAATGGCCATCTTCTCTGTATCCACCAAGGTGGACTCAGAAATCGCCATCGTGCCCGTCAGGGAATGAAGGATCCCAACAGTGACGCTGTCGTCATATTCGACGCTGGAGGCCTTCTCATCGCCACCACCGCACGCAGTGACGGCAAGACCCAGTGACGCTGCGGCCATGCCGGCAAAGAGACGCTTGGACAATGATGAACTCATGAATACCAAAAACAAGTGAATCGACGTTTCAACGCCGGAGCTCGAAAGGTACAGATCAAGAGATCTGAGTTCCTGTATCAAGAAAGACAATTTGCCTAATAGCCAACCAAATACGCGTCAAATTGGTATCTGTTGCAACACAAATGCTTCGACAAGATTGAGTCCTTCTCCCGTCCGAAGGTTGGTAAAACACCAGGGTCGATCTCCGCGCATCCTCAATGTGTCCTGTTCCATCACGCCCAAATCGGCACCAACGAGGGGAGCTAAATCAATCTTGTTAATGACCAATAAATCGGACCGTGTAATTCCAGGTCCGCCCTTACGAGGAATCTTGTCCCCAGCCGCTACATCAATCACGTAAATACAAAGGTCCACTAATTCTGGACTAAAACTGGCCGCAAGATTGTCACCGCCGCTTTCAACCATCACCAGATCAAGCCCGGGAAATTGCTGCTCCAGTTCACTCACAGCAGCTCGATTGATGGAGCAGTCTTCTCGTATCGCCGTATGCGGGCACCCCCCGGTTTCAACACCACGGATACGCTCAGGCTCCAATGCACCTGAGCGCGTGAGGAATTGGGCATCCTCTTGCGTGTAAATGTCATTGGTCACAACCGCTAATTGCAGACGATCACGCAATCGCCTGCAGAGCGCTTCCACGAGCGCTGTTTTGCCTGAGCCCACCGGGCCGGCGACGCCAAGCCTGAGTTTGCTGCTCATCAGCTTCGGAACAAACGTGAATACAACTCAGCATGAGCCAACTGGGCGAGCCCTGCACCAGCACCACCACACCAAAGTGTGCGCGGATCTTGATCCTTCAAAACACTCGCCTGATCACGAATCATCGGCAACAGTTGCTGCTGGATCCGTTGAGCCGTGGTGGGACCAAGCGGCACCAAGCGGACCGCCGCACTGAGCTGATTCGCAACCCAGCCATAGAGATAACCCTCCACCATCTCCAGCTCAGAAATCTTCAACGACAAGGCAGCCCAAGCCCAGGCCGCTGGCCAAGCCAAAGCCAATGGCTGAGGTAATGAATGTCCAAGATCAGCCATCAATTCCAACAACGAACCGCCCATCTGTTTTTGCTGGGCACGCATCTCTGCCGACTCCCTCAAAGCCAGCAACCAGCCATCCAAAGAGATCAACTCAGTTGGCCTCTCTGACTGTTTGTCCTCCCAGCTTTGAAACTGAACACGCAAGGGGTTTAACGCCGCAGCCTCCAACCTCAATGCACCCCTTTGAAGCTCGGCTTCAATCCAATCTTGAAGATCGAATGCATCGATCAGAGAACCGTTTTGGATCAAAACTTCAAGACCCTCGGAATAACTAAACGCGCCAACGGGCAAGGCAGGACTCACCAACTGCAACAACGCAAGCGATGTCATGAGTGCTGATGGCCGATGTAGGCGCCACCTTCGGGCATGAATGGACGACAACACCGCGTCAGCTTCAATCCACGACCGTTGAGCATGGTGACGAGTACGGAGTCGTTGAGCAACAACAGCTCATCCTCATGCAACTCAAGCGCCACGTGGCGGTTGCCTAAGTGATACGCAGCCTCCAGCAATGCCAGCGACGTTGCTGCCTCCACTCGCAATAACTCCTCAGCAGCAGCGGTCACCAACACATGCACCTGCTCATATGAATCGGTGAGGCGATCACCAGGCATCAGGGCTCGCTCGCGCGGCAGCTGCAACAACACCTCTCGACCACAGGCTGTGCGACGACGGCCGCGCAGCACCGTGCGCTGATCCGCGCTCAGCGGCAACTCCATCATCGCGGGGGTGGAGTTCGGCAATAACTTCTCAGACAAGAAGCGATGGTCCAACACGATCAAGCCAACATCCAAGAGTTCAGACAACCAACGAGATCACACAACAAAGAGTGCCCAAACAGCACACCATCGTTTGGTAGTGCTTGCTACAGAGCCGAGGAGAGTTGGCGTCGAGCGTGCATCCATGCATCGACTTGATCCATGGCACGGCACCTGCAACCTGCAGTTTTTTGCAAGCAGCAGCGGCAGTCAATTTCAAGGGGGCTGCACCGCCCCCTTGAAATTGATGCGCGCCGAACGGGGTGTGAACGGGCGTTGCGAGCTTCCCCTGCTTCACACCGCTGGCGGTCTTGTGGGGGGAGACCAATTGAGCATCAACCTCGGCTTGAGGCCAAACAGTCGCTGCTTGCTCACCAGCGTGGCCGCGCAAAAGGTTTATGGATCAGTGGGTCGCAGCCAGCTCCATCCCCAGGGAGCTTGGGCCCGCCAACAGGTCTTGGCAGAGCTTGATGCCGAGGCCGATCTGGAGTGGCTTCCCCAAGAACTTGTTCTCTATGCCGATGCTCTGTATGAACAAAACCTCAGCGTCACCTTGCCGATGGATGGTTCGTTTCTCAGCGCAGAAATTGTGCGTCTCGGACGCACCGCCGCAAACGAAACATTGGGCCGCGGATGCTGGAGATCAGGCCTTCAAATCCAACGCCAAACCTCTGAGGGAAGACGCTGGGAACTTGTTGATCGGCTCGAAATCACCGACGAAGCGCTGAAGGCAATCCATGGACTCAATCAACAACCCGTCTTCGGCACCTTGGTTTGGGCGGCACCCTTCCCTCTCCCAACAGACAAGCTCAACTCCCTTCTCGATGACGTTCGCCAGGATCGAAAGGGGCTCGAAGGAACCATGCATTGCGGCGTTCTCCCCCAGGGACTGATCGCCCGTTACAGCGGCGAGTCAAGCCGTGATGCCCGTTTTTGGTTCAGCAGGATTTGGGCTCGCACCCGTCAAGCAAGAAACCTGGCAGCGCCGCAGATTCCTAGGGTCTGGCCCTTACAAGAACATCCATTGAGGACCTAAGCGTTCAAATTGAACATTCCGTTGGCCCAGGAAGATAGAAACTAAAATGAGTGCAAGGTCACCATGCACCTCAGCCCCCAGGAAAAAGACAAGCTACTGATCGTCACGGCTGCGCTTTTGGCAGAACGTCGACTCCAGCGCGGCCTCAAGCTCAACCACCCGGAAGCTGTGGCATGGCTCAGCTTCTTGGTTTTAGAGGGAGCACGCGATGGGAAGAATGTGGCAGACCTTATGCAGGAAGGCAGCACTTGGCTAAGCCGCGACCAGGTGATGGAGGGCATTCCAGAGTTGGTCGATGAAGTCCAAATCGAGGCTGTGTTTCCCGATGGAACCAAGCTCGTGACCCTGCATGACCCCATTCGCTAAGGCTTCCTCTGATGGCACCCCTCATCCCCGGTGAATTGATACCGGAACCCGGCGAACTGGAACTCAACGCCAATAAAGAGGTCACAACCCTCAGCGTTGCCAACAGTGGCGACCGCCCCGTACAGGTGGGATCCCACTTCCATTTCCAAGAAGCCAATGCTGCTCTGATCTTTGACCGTGACGCTGCACGCGGTCAAAGGCTTGACATTCCAGCCGGTACGGCCATTCGCTTCGAGCCCGGTGACAACCGCGACGTGAATCTGATCCCGTTTTCTGGAGCACGCCGCGTGGTGGGCTTCAACGGACAAATCAACGGACCCCTCGACGCCTGATTCATGCCCTATCGCATCTCCCGCCAGGCCTACGCCGAAACCTACGGGCCAACCACTGGAGACCGGATTCGCCTAGCGGATACCGATCTCATCCTCGAAGTGGAGAAGGACTTCACCACCTACGGCGATGAAGTGAAGTTCGGCGGCGGAAAGGTGATTCGCGATGGGATGGGCCAATCCCAAACCTCGCGGGCTGGAGGAGCCGTTGACACCGTCATTACCAATGCCCTCATCCTTGATTGGTGGGGCATCGTCAAGGCAGATATCGGCCTAAAAGATGGCCGCATCGTTGGCATCGGCAAGGCCGGCAACCCCGACATCCAAGAGGGCGTCACCATCGTGATCGGACCCGGTACCGAAGCGATTGCCGGTGAAGGGCACATCCTCACCGCTGGGGGAATCGACACCCACATCCATTTCATCTGTCCACAGCAGATCGAAACGGCGCTCGCCAGTGGTGTGACCACCTTGATGGGCGGCGGCACCGGACCGGCCACCGGGACCAATGCCACCACCTGCACCCCTGGTGCATTTCATATCAGCCGAATGCTCCAGGCCGCCGAGGGGCTGCCCGTCAACCTGGGATTTTTCGGGAAAGGAAACGCCAGCACGCCTGAAGCACTTGAGGAGCAAGTGCGCGCGGGTGCCTGTGGGCTCAAGTTGCATGAGGATTGGGGCACAACACCGGCCGCCATTGATGCCTGCCTGTCGGTAGCCGATCAAATGGATGTGCAAGTTTGCATTCACACCGACACGCTCAACGAAGCCGGCTTCGTTGAAGACACCATCGCCGCGATCAAAGGCCGCACGATCCATACCTTTCACACAGAGGGTGCAGGCGGCGGCCATGCACCAGACATCATCAAAATCTGCGGCGAAGAAAACGTGCTTCCCAGCAGCACCAATCCCACCCGGCCCTACACCCGCAACACGCTCGAAGAACACCTCGACATGTTGATGGTGTGCCATCACCTCGACCCAAAAATCCCAGAAGACGTGGCCTTTGCGGAATCACGCATCCGCCGCGAAACCATCGCTGCTGAAGACATCCTTCACGACATGGGCGCTTTCTCGATCATCGCCAGCGACTCCCAAGCGATGGGAAGGGTGGGAGAAGTGATCACACGCACCTTCCAAACAGCCCACAAAATGAAGGTTCAACGCGGCGCCTTACCCGAGGACTCAAGCCGAAACGACAACCACCGCCTGAAGCGCTACATCGCAAAAGTAACGATCAATCCAGCAATCGCCCATGGCATCAGCAGTCAGGTGGGGTCAGTAGAGACAGGCAAACTTGCCGATCTGGTGCTCTGGAAGCCAGGATTCTTTGGGATACGCCCTCAACTCATTGTGAAAGGCGGTTCGATCGTCTGGGCCCAAATGGGTGATGCCAACGCCTCAATCCCCACACCAGGTCCAGTGCATGGACGACCGATGTTTGCGGCCTTCGGCAAAGCCCTTGCCCCAAGTTGCCTCACCTTCATGAGCGATGCTGCCATGAACGACAACATCCAAAGCAAACTTGGGCTGGAACGCACCTGCATTGCCGTAGAAAACACGCGTAACGTTGGCAAAAGCGCTCTCAAACTCAACTCAGCACTTCCAAAGATGAGCGTGGATCCACAGACCTACGAGGTATTCGCCGATGGTGAGCTTCTGACCTGCGAACCAGCAGAAGTTTTGCCACTCGCCCAGCGCTATCTACTGCTTTGATCACAAACGCCCCCACCTTGCTGGTGGTGCAGCACGTCGATCGAGAAGGCCCTGATCTCATTGCGGAAATAGCAATGGAGCAAGGGATGGCCATTCAAACAATCCGCCCTGATCAGGGGGAGCCTCTCCCAAACCCCACGAGCACTCAAAACACAATTGCACTGCTGCTAGGTGGTCCGATGAGTGTTGGGGAGCGACATCAAGATTCGCTGGCATGGATGCAACGGGAGTTGGACTGGCTCACTGTTTGGCATCAGCACAACAAGCCAGTTCTGGGAATCTGCCTCGGCGCACAATTTTTGGCGGTCGCTGCCGGTGGAGACGTACAACCCTTGCAAGTGGGATTGCCGTCTCAACCCTTGAAAGAAGTTGGCTATGGAGCCATTCATTGGCTCATGAAGCCAAGCAGTGAACCACTCTTAATGGGATTACAACCCAGTGAATTGGTGTTGCATTGGCATGGTGATCGCATCAAGCTTCCTCCAACAGCAACCTTGTTGGGCTCATCGCTGCAGTGCCCAGAACAGGTGTTCCGAATTGCCAACCATGCCATTGGCTTGCAATGTCATATGGAGCTAACGACAAGAAATCTCGAGCAATGGATTCGAGAAGACCACAACTACATCGTGAGCGCGATGGGGCCGGATGGGCCCGAGCGATTACGACAAGATGGTGAACGATTCGGTGACTTGCTTGAACGCCAAGGACGCCGTTTTATCAGCAATGCATTGGCATTCCTTACCACCCAATAAACTTAAATGATAAACAAATATAAGAATGCTCATTTTGCAGCTTATTCGGCATTAATTTACTCCCTTCAAGGTCAAGGATGTAATTCAATATTGAGTATCAATCTAGCTATCTAGCATCTTACTACCATGACATTCCGTTGCTGACTCTTTCAGCAATAGGCCAAAAAGCACAATCTCTCATTCTCACTTCAAGGATGGGCACGTGAAACGCCACTGAACAGGAAAGGCGAGAAACATTTAAATTTGACATTAGCCTTCATACCTCCGCAGACAGCGGCAAGAAAGCAAAGCGATTAAGAGTACTCATATGTAACCAAACAGACAAAAATACTGATCCAAAGCTTGCGCAAAAAAAACAATTTAGAAATCAGTAACAAACAACACCGGTACAGCTGTGTGCAAGCGATTGGATGGATTCGATCAGAAGCAATACAGGCGATGTTCAAGGATTACCAGCCATCGCATGGGTACGACGAATATTTCTGCAGGAAACAGGCTGCTCCCCGCAAAGATCTGGGGCCTCTGCTCAACTCACTCGGTGACATCGGCCTTGCAGAACTCCAACGCAACCATGCCTCTGCCAGCAATCTGTTAAGACGCCTTGGAGCCACATTCCGAATCAACGGCTCAGGGTCTCTCGAAGCCGAAAAAATCCTTCCTTTTGATCCCCTACCCAGATTGATTCATAAAAGTGAATGGAGCACCTTGGAAGAGGGTCTACTACAACGCCTTGATGCAATTGATCATTTTCTAGCAGACATTTATGGGCCACAACACATTCTCCACGATGGGACAATCCCTCGGGAAGACGTTGAAAGTTCTCAGGGTTGGCGGCCAGAAATGCAAGATATCAAATTACCTTTGGGACGCTGGTGTCATATATCTGGGCTTGACCTAATCAGAGATGGAGACGGCAACTGGCGTGTCCTAGAAGACAACTTGCGTTGCCCCTCAGGAGTGGCTTATTTCCTCGAAAACCGTCGTGTCATGAAACGGTTGTTCCCGAGTCTTTTTGAGGGACGCCAGATCCAAGCAATCGATGATTACCCCTCTCACTTACTGCGGACACTACAAGACTTAGCCCCCTGGAGTGATACTCCACGCGTGGCACTTCTCACTCCAGGAGTGTTCAACAGCGCCTATTTCGAACACAGTTATCTCGCCCAGCAGATGGGAGTCACGCTCGTGGAAGGCAGAGACTTGATCTGCGAAAACAGTCATGTATGGATGCGCAGCACAGAGGGATTGCAGCGAATTGATGTGATCTATCGACGGATTGACGATGACTTCCTCGATCCCAATGTTTTCCGCCGAGATTCCATCCTTGGAGTGCCTGGTCTCATGGACGCGATGCGCAAGGGCAACGTCGCTATCGCCAATGCGCCAGGAACAGGCGTTGCCGACGACAAGCTCATTTACGCCTACGTGCCCAAGATGATTCGCTACTACCTAGGGCAGGAACCAATCATCGAAAACGTTCCCACCTATCTCTGCTCAAGGCCAGATGACCTGACCTACGTGCTGGAACACCTCAAATCACTCGTGGTGAAATCGGTCGCTGAAGCAGGGGGCTACGGAATGTTGATCGGTCCCCATGCCTCAACAAGTGAAATCGAGGCCTTTGCCGCAAAGATCAAGGCTCATCCACGAAATTTCATCGCACAGCCCACATTGCAGCTCTCCACCGTTCCATCTCTCAGTGATGGTGAGCTCTATCCATGCCATGTGGACTTACGTCCTTATGTACTGCGTGGAAAAAGTAGCTGGGTCAGTCCAGGTGGACTCACTCGCGTCGCCTTAAGACGTGGGTCTTTAGTGGTGAATTCCTCCCAAGGTGGCGGTTGCAAAGACACCTGGGTGGTGAGTGATCGACAAGCACCGATTGAACATCTGGAGGCCATGCCGTGTTGAGCCGCGTCGCGGACTCCCTCTATTGGATCAACCGTTTTGTAGAGCGCGCCGAAAACATCTCTCGCTTTCTCGAGGTAAGCAATGCGATGGCTTTAGACAATCCCAGCGGCAACGCTGAACCCTGGTTGCCTTTAATCGATGCGAATGGTGATCGCCAGCACTTTGATCAAAGCTATCCGCGTCGATCGTCAAAAGATGTCAGAGATTTTTTGCTCCTAGACCTCGACAACCCCAACAGCATTGTGAGCTGCATCTCGAATGCACGCGAGAACGCCCGCCAAATCCGTGATGTGATCTCTACTGAAATGTGGGAACACATCAACGATCTCTTTTGGAGTCTTCAAGACGGAGAAGTTCTATGGAGGGAACCAGACCAAGAGCAACTTCGAACGATTCGTCGCGGTTGCCAACTGTTCTATGGCATCACTGACGTCACACTCAGCCGCGATCAAGCCTGGTTGTTTAGCCGTCTAGGCCGGCTCATTGAAAGAGCCGATAAAACCTCCCGAATCCTTGATGTGAAGTACTTTCTGCTGTTACCAGTCCCCAGCGCAGTGGGGGGAGTTCTGGATGAGCTGCAATGGATTGCTCTTCTCCGTACCGCTGGGGCTTACCAGATGTATCGGCAGAGCGTCCAACAAGCAATCAGTCCCATTTCAGTGGCACGTTTTCTTCTGCTGGATCCGATTTTTCCAAGGTCCGTAAGGTTTTGCTTGCAAGAGATCAACGACACCCTCGAGCAAATTCAACACAAGCCCATTCCAGGTTCACCTGACGACCTCGAATGCCTGCGCGGTCAGCTCGTAGCCAAATGGAGTTACGTCCGCATTGAGTCTCTGATCGACCGCGGTTTGCATGAAGTGATTGATCAACTGCAGACCGATCTCAATCAACTGCATGGGCTCATTCAGAAAAGCTATTTCCCCACCGCCGATCTCACACCGCAGGACCTCTCAACCATTTCGACAGACCCATCATGCTCGTTGAGCTGACCCACACCCTTACGTATCAATACGACGCACCCATCAGTCTTGGAGCACACCGCCTGTGCCTCCAACCAAGAGGTCACGGTCATCAGCGGCTCCTTGAGCACGAGCTGATCGTGTCTCCAGAACCAAGCCATCAGCATGCTCTCGTAGCAGCCAGTGGAGATGAGATTCAACGGATCTGCTTTCAAGGCACAACGAGTCATTTGTGCATCGAGGCTCACAGCAAAGTGGAAACCCAAGCTGCAAGGCCACTTGAAGAATGCTTCAACCCACTTAATCCTCCGCTCCCTTACCCCCGCGGACATCTCAATCGTGATCTACACGGTGCGCTTGAAGGCTGGTTGCCCAACGGTCAGCACGATCCCTCAGCCGTAGCCCTAGCCCAAGACGCCTTGATGGGAGGAAACCAGCAAACCTTGCCGTTTTTGCGCGAACTGATGGCGACCATTCAAGACCGGGTGAAATACACCGAGCGACATTTAGGTCGAGCCTGGCCAGCCGGCAGAACCCTGAGAGAAAGGGTGGGTTCTTGCCGAGATTTAGCCATGTTGATGGTGGAATGTTGTAGGAGCGTTGGTCTGCCTGCACGGTTCACAAGCGGGTATCAACTCACCGATCCAGCCCCTACTGACTATGACCTTCATGCCTGGGCCGAGATCTATCTTCCTGGAGCAGGTTGGCGTGGTTTTGACCCCAGCGCTGGATGCGAAATCAGCGAGCGCTACATCGTGCTAGCCAGCTCCTCAAATCCAGAACTAACCGCTGCAGTTTCAGGCGATTTCAAAGGTCCACCCAACACCATCAGCAACCTCAACTGGACGATCAAGGCACAGGTCTTAAGTTGGCCGCCCGAGAGCACGGCTCAAGAAACAACTCACGCTGCCTGAAGGACAGGTGCAAGTCCATGCAATAGAGGACGCGCAGCCGCTTTTGAAGTGACTTGATAGAGCTTTGGAATCTTCAGGCTGTTGTAAACACGGAACTCTCTATCTACACATACATTGGAATTCCGTTTGGCCTGATTAAGAACAACAGATCCATCGGGATCAGACAAAGACCGATGAAATGTACCTCTTGGGATATTAAGAATGTCCCCCCCACTGTCCAAGCGAACGATATGAAAAGGATGTTCCCAAGCCAAATTAACCAAATAAAAGGTTCGTCCCCCACTGGCGGCAAGAAGATTATCGTCTTGGTGAGGATGCAGATAAAACTGCCATGCCCCACTCTCTTCAGCATCCGGTGGACTCACCGCTGGTCCACGATGAGTAACTAGATCACGCGCATTCGAATCAGGAATGGTGATATCAAAAAACCGAACAGCTGGAGTATCGCGAAATCGCGTATACGGAATAAGTTCAAACATTTCAATGCCAGTGATTTAGCGATTCATGATCTCTAGCCCTGATAGTTAGCTGAATCCGTATCGGATGCCACCCAGACATAGAAACCCAATTGTTGCCTGAGCAGTGAACGCCTCCCTAGCTGCATTCATCAGGGATTCTTCATCACCAACAACGTCAATCAACACGCTTCAGAATGGAATCGGCATGGTCACCGCCGCGGGCTCAGGCGCACAGGCAGCCACTTGTTGGTTCACCACATCTCCCACCACCACGATGGCCGGAGAAGCAAATTTTTCAGCCCGCGTCGCGGCAGCCACCTCCCGCAAAGGTGCCTTCAAGCAACGCTGACCAGCAACCGTGCCTTGCTGAACAACAGCAACAGGGGTCTCTCCGTCCAAACCACCAGCGATCAATTCCTCGGCAATTCGCGGGAGATTATGCAAGCCCATGTAAATCACCAAACCATCACTCGCCGTGGCAAGAGCACGCCAATTCACAGATGGACGACGCTTGTCAATCTCCTCATGACCCGTCACGAAGGTGACTGAGGAGCCTGCTCGACGATGCGTTACAGGTATTCCGGCATAGGCCGGAGCTGCAATCCCGGCCGTGACGCCCGGCACAACCTCAACAGCAATGCCATGGGAAACGAGATGGGCTGCTTCCTCTCCACCACGACCAAACAGGAAAGGATCTCCACCTTTTAAGCGAACCACCGTTTGATGACGCTGACCCAAGGCAACAAGGACTGAGTTTGTGCTGGGCTGCGGCACTGAATGGTGACCGCGACGTTTGCCGACAAAGTGACGTTCACAAGAGTCTGGAACGAGATTAAGGACCTCACTTGGTACGAGCGAGTCGTAGACGAGGGCATCGCAACACTGCAGTAGACGATGAGCTTTCACCGTAAGCAGATCTGGATCTCCAGGTCCAGCTCCAACGAGATAGACAGTGCCCGTCATGGTCGAGTCAGTCACGGCAATAGGGCAAGACAATGAATAAGTCCCTGCCGAAGCTGGGGATCTTCAAGGAGGGATGGCAGACCACCAGCCTGACGCAACGCCTCGGACATCCGATTAGGCGCTAACGAAAGAGGTAATGGAACCACGTTGGGATGGTCACTAGCAAACTGGTCCCAGGCATCAAAGGGCACCACAGGCAAGTCAAAGCGACGCTGAATTGAAGCGAGGAAACGATCTGAAATCCCTGGCCTCAATGGATGATGAACCAGCGCCAGAGAGGAATTCTTAGCAGCAACATCCTCAATCCAACGCGTCATCAAAATCCACCAACAATTCCAGGCGCCAAGAAAAGGAAGCGACTTCACGACAACGCCCTCAGCCTTCAAACGATCACGAATCAGCGGTACGTCACTACGTGCATGACTTCCAGGCAGCAGAAGCAAAGGAACAAGCCACTGGCTGTCGCACTGCACTGGCGACGGATGCTCTGAAGTCAGCACTTCCAATTCAACTGGAGCCGCTCTACTCGCAGCGACCGCATCCACAATTTGGAGCAAGCATGGCGGTACAACTCCACCTGAACGTCCATGGATCACAAGACGAAGAGCAGTTCCCCCACTCAATTCACCACGTTTACGTAACAACGGCCACGGATCTGAAGCCCCTGGTACTGATCTAGTCAGGTGGTTTTCATTCATGCATGCATGACTAACTACCGCAAGAGGCATTCTCGCGCTCCCATGCAGTCAACTGCTCGCAGCAACCGAACACCACAGCGCTTTAAAAATGACTTTGATCGCGATCTAGCCGCTATGGCAAGGGTTTGGTCGATGATCCGCCATGGGGCTGTTCGCTGGATCGGAGAAATAGGCCGCCAATACTGATTCAATTCACTGCTGTAGAGAACATTCCAATCGAGCCAGAAATCAGGATACTTCTTTGTAACGAATCAGACAAAAATCTGAGCTTGTTGTCAGCATTTTGGTTCTACCCGATACCGAATTATCAACCCATAGATTGCTATAAACCTTTTCTCAGCATTCACATTTCTGATCTGCTGGATATTTCGCTACCTGACGAGTTCCCATTACCAGGAATCAATGCCATGAGCATTCAAGTCCCCACCAGACCATTCCTCGAGAATAAAAAGCTCAACAAAATTGAGCAAAACAAAGCCGCTAAGGATGGATTGCTTGTTGGCAATGAAATCGAAGAGTTTGCAAGAATTGGCTGGGAAGAGGTTGACGAAACCGATCTTCAGCTTCGACTGAAGTGGTACGGAATGTTTTGGCGACCCAAAACACCTGGAAAGTTCATGCTGCGTTTGCGCATACCTAACGGCGTAATCAGCCACAAGCAGCTTCGCGTTGTGGCCTCAATCGTGGAGCGTTACGGAGAGAATGGAAGCTGCGACATCACAACACGCCAAAACTTGCAACTTCGCGGCGTTTTACTTGATGATTTGCCAGATATTCTTAAACGCCTAAAGGATGCTGGACTGAGTTCAATCCAATCAGGCTTTGACAACCCTAGAAATGTAACCGGCAATCCCCTTGCAGGAATTGATCCAAACGAAATCATCGATACACGTCCATTTACGACTGAACTTCAAAATTTCCTAACTAACCATTGCGAAGGGAATCCAGAGTTTTCCAACCTTCCGCGTAAATGGAATACGGCTGTTGCTGGGGCAAAAGATAACTTTCTACTCCACAACGACATCGTCTTTCACCCGGTTGAACGAGATGGTGTTTTGGGGTTTGGCGTGTGGGTCGGAGGGATCCTCTCGTCACAAATGAATGCTTACGCCATTCCCTTGAATGTCTGGGTAAAGCAGGATGAAATTTGCAGAATGACTGATTGCGTTATTCGCCTCTGGCGTGACAACGGCGAGCGCGACAAGCGCCCCAAAGGCCGCTTCCGAATGTATCTCGACCAGCTCGGTATCGATGCATTCAGGAGTGAAGTGGAAAGCCTCTTTGGTCCTCTCATAGAGGATCCAGGATCAGTTTTTAATTCCACACCACGTTCTCACTACGGAATCCACCCACAAAAAAATGCTGGTGAGTTTTTTGCAGGGCTCCATGTAAGCGTTGGACGACTCACAGCAACCGACCTTCACGATTTAGCCACAGCAAGTTTGGATTATGGAACTGGGGAAATTCGCCTAACAGAAGACCAAAATGTGATCATCGTGGGACTTTCAACAACCAATCTGGATCGCTTCAAAGCAGATCCATTGTTGCAACGTTTCCCTCTTGAACCAGGTGCTATTGCAGCTGGAACAGTCTCCTGCACAGGAAACACCTACTGCAGCTTTGGTCTAACCAACACAAAAGACCAAGCCATTGCAACTGCAAAACAACTCGACGCAGATCTCGAATTACCCGAAGAACTGAAGATCCATTGGACTGGTTGCCCAAATACCTGCGGCCAAGCCTTTATGGGTGCTATCGGGCTAACGGGCACCAAAGCGAAAAACAGCAAGGGAGAAATGGGTGAGGGATACACCCTGAGCATCGGAGGATCACAGGGTGAAAACCCTCAGATCGGCGAAGTCCAGCAAAAAGCAATTCCCGCAGAAGACATTCAAAACGTTCTTCGAAAGGTACTCATCGAACAATTCGGTGCAAAGCCTCGAGCTTAAGCAAACCGAATTAGGCCTACGACGTCAAACCATGGCGCTTTGTTTTGAAGCCATGGTGCAACGTCTCTAAAAGTCAAACTTTTACTTATTACATAATGACTCCCAAAGTTGATTTCCTATCACGCTTTGTCAATTGGCTCAGCGCAAGCGGTGAAGACGAAGCACCAATTTCTATAGCTTCACAGCATCAAGATGTCTTCTCACGCTTCATGAATCGCGTCAGCGGTTGATTACTTTTCTCTTACCAAACCCCCAATCATGAGTGCAACAGCGTCCCAGATGGACTATGTCCTACCTAACGAACTCGTCGACGGCATGATTGCCGCCGGCGGCAAGAAAGCAACAGTCAGCATTAAAAACCTGCTGATCCGTGGCTTTTATTCTGGTGCCATTCTTGGCCTTGCAGTCATCCTGGCCCTCACAGTAGGAATCCTGACAAAACTGCCATTCGTGGGTTCTCTCCTCTTCCCATTTGGTTTTGCCAGCATCGTCCTCTTCGGGATGGAGTTAGTAAC
>Ga0302116_1000642_pt1 | contig 21290 bp, 24 predicted proteins | sample AG5_SCM_MG_FD_203124 | JGI IMG/M metagenome (GOLD analysis project Ga0302116, IMG submission 203124) | Marine microbial communities from Western Arctic Ocean, Canada - AG5_SCM | ecosystem: Environmental > Aquatic > Marine > Oceanic | place: Canada: Western Arctic Ocean | collected 2017-10-01 | reverse complement strand
CACCCCCGGAAAAGGAATCTCCAAGAGTGCCAAGCCGTACAAGCGGGCTCCCCCTTCTTGGCTTAAAATCTCTGCGTACGATGTTGAGGAGCACGTGTGCAAACTCTCCAAGAAGGGATTGTACCCCTCGCAGATTGGCGTTATTTTGAGGGATAGTAATGGCATTGCCCAGGTTAGGTCCGTGACAGGACAAAAGATTTTGCGAATATTGAAGGCCCGTGGCCTAGCCCCTGAAATTCCCGAGGACCTTTACATGCTCATCAAGAAGGCCGTCCAGGTGCGCTCGCACTTGGAGAGGAACAGGAAGGACAAGGATTCCAAGTTCCGCCTCATTCTCATTGAATCCCGCATCCACCGATTGGCTAGGTACTACAGGATGTCCCGTAAGTTGTCCCCTAACTTCCGATATGAGAGTGCCACCGCGAACACGTTGGTTGCTTAAATAAAAGTAAAACAGAAGATTAAAAATATAACCCCATCCTAAATACTACTTTCACTTTGCACAATCCCTCGAGCAATTGCAACCCCATTTGCTATCAAACTTTCTTTTACCTCCCTGATCTTTACTTCCCCCCGGTGAAAAATTCCAGCAGCCAACGCCGCCTCACATCCAGTTTCCTTAAAAACCTCAGAAAAGTGTTCTGCCTTGCCGCAGCCACTGCTCGCAATGACTGGGATGCCCACCGCTCCCCTCACTAGATCAATCAGATCGAGGTCGAAGCCATTTCCCTGGCCATCCATGTCGATGCAATTGAGCATAATTTCGCCGGCCCCCAAGCTCTCGCAGCATTTCGCAACGGTTGCTGCATCGATGTCTCTGCGACCGACAGGATTGGTGTTGTTTTTAGTTGTTTAGTGGTTGGTGAGCTAACAACAACAACAACAACAACAACAACAACTTGTAACACCTCACTCACCTCGACTCTCTCCCCCCCTTGATCGTGCACTGGTACCAACAGTATTTTTCTCCGTTGGGGCCCAACCTGCCCGCACGCAGCGAGACAACAGCGTGCTTCTTCCCAGCCACAACCTCCGCCCTCTCCTCGCTCCTCAAGTAAACTCTCTTGGGATCGATGCTAACCACCACAGCTTGAACCCCGTACACGTTGGAGATCTGCTCGATGCTGCTTTTGCCATCACCCACCGAGTTATTAGCCAAAAATCTCTCGCTGGCAGTGACGGCATCGCTCCCAATGCTGACCTTGTCTGCACCAGCCCGAAAGTACCGGCCCGCAACTTCCAAGGCGCTGTGGCGCTTGCCACTGTCATCGACGTAATCCTTGATGCCGCCCCCAACAGTCAACGGAACGAAAACGTTCTTGCTGGTCTGCTCCAGGACTTGCAGCATTGGCAAGTCGTCGATAACTCCGCTCCTGAAACTGGTAATATTCAGGAATGCAATTTCGTCGGCACCATCTTCATAGTACTGCTTTGCCAATTGGACGGGCTTCCCCAAATTTCTCACTCCTCCCCGACCCGTCTCACCTTCCGCGTTTGCCCCCGCCCCCACTTCTTCTCTAACGTCGTACTGGTCGCCCTTGGTAACAATCAAGTCTCCCTGATCATTGCTCCTAACGTCGAGGGCCACAACGACGCGCTTCGACATGTCTTTTGGCTTTCTACCAGTACCAATTTCGCCTCCACCACCACTAACGCCACTGCCACTGTCACTGCCACTGCCACTGTCACTGACCAACACCCCCTTTTCCACAGACTCCACAAAACCCTTAATTATGTTCAACCCACCACTCCCAGACTTCTCGGGGTGAAACTGGGTCGCAACCACATTCCCATTTTGCACAGAGCTCACGAACTCATCCCCTCCGTAGCTCGTGGTCGTGAGCAACCACTTGCTCGGACACTGCTCGACAGGAATTTTGTATGAATGAACAAAATACACCAAGTCCTGTTGGTCAACGAGGTCGAAAACAGGGCAAGAACCCTTCCCCTTGCAAACAACAAACTCGTTCCACCCAATGTGCGGAACACTCGGCGGGGACGAAGACTTGCTGAAGTCAAACTTTGAGCACGCACCCTTAATTATGCCAAGTCCCTTCACACCAGGACACTCCTCGCTGCTCTCAAACAAAGTTTGCATTCCCAAGCAGATGCCAAGGTAAGGCCGCCCACTCTCAAGGTAGCTGCGAAGAGGGGCGATAAACCCCTTAACTTTCAAATTCTCCATAGCTGACCCAAAGGACCCAACTCCTGGGTAAATAATCAGCTCGGCTTTGTCGATTTCGTCAGCAGAAGTGATGGTGATAATTTCACAATCCAACGTGACAAGAGCGTTGTAAACCGATCTTACGTTCCCGCCACCGTAATCGAGCAGGGATACTTTCATGGTGCCACGAGCTGGCTAGATTTTATGATTTTTCTTTTTCCTTAAGATTTCTGTTTCCACATATAGCGAGCAACGAAGACTAATAATTACTGCAAACCATCATGCTACGGGCGTTATATTATATTTCCCTCCTGCTGTCCTTGGCTCGAACCACAGCCTTCTTCCCAGCCCACCCGGCCTCTTCCAAAATCTTCTCTTCCAAACTAAGCTCAACCAGCACCGATGCCTCGCCTGCTCCCTCCAAGAAGGAGCAGAAAAGAAAAATGATGGCCAACCCGGATTTCTTCCGCAACGGGTTCAAGGCGGTCCGCAAGGATGCTAAAGAAAGTATGAAAACCGAGTATGAGTCTTCCATCGTTGCTGAAATGAAGACAAACGATTACTTGTTGGAGAGGGGAGATGTGAAGATTTATTTGGGTGAGTGGTCGAGCTACGACCAAAAAAATATTTTACCTCTAACCCCCCCCCTCTATCCCATCCCCCCTCAGCAAAAGACTTTGGCTTCTGCTGGGGAGTTGAACGTTCGATAATGATGGCCTATGAAGCTCGTACCCACTTTCCGGACCAAACCATGCACATTACAAACGAGTTGATCCACAACCCCGAGGTTAACGACAAGCTCGGTGATCTGGGCGTCCAGTTTATTCCCAAGACGGGGGGGGATAGCAGCAGTTCAGGGTCCAACAACAATAAGGATTTCAGGTGAGCAAGCGAAGCGAGCAAGCCTTGATGAAGACGAGAATACTCGCGATGAATCCACGGCTGCATTCAATACTAAACTAACATTATTCCACTCAATTCTTTTGACTTGTTTCACTCGTTTTGCTCTTGCTTTATTAAAAATGCGAACAATCTCGCCTTAATTTCGCCCTTCGGCGACAGCAATGTTGGGGAGGGTGACGTTGTAATATTGCCTGCGTTTGGGGCATCTTTTGAGGAGATGGCCTACCTTGACAAAAAGAACGTCAAGATTATTGACACGACTTGTCCGTGGGTTAGCAAGGTGTGGAACACTGTTGACATCCACCAAAAGAAGGGTCTGTCCAGCGTCATTCACGGCCGTTATGATCATGAAGAGACGATTGCGACCACATCCTTCTGCGAAGAGTATGTTTGCGTCAAGAATATGGATGAGGCCAAATATTTGGCAAATTACATATTGAATGGTGGGGACAAGGCCGAGTTCATGCAGAAGTTTGACAAGGTGAGTTTTGCGATCTGTATTTGTGTTTTGCTTCTGCCTTGCACTAACCCTGCCCCGCCTCGCCCCGCCCCCCCTCTCTCGCAGGCCACATCAAAGAACTTCGACCCGGACACCCACTTGTCCAAGGTCGGGCTCGCCAACCAGACGACAATGTACAAGAAGGAGACGAGAGCGATTGGACAACTTTTGCAGAAGACAATGATGAGCAAGTTTGGGCCCGACAAGGTTGACGAGCATTACAAGGAATTCGACACGATCTGTGATGCTACACAGGAGCGACAAGACGCTATCCACGAGCTTGTGGAAAATCACGAGCAGGTGAGCGAGCTATGCTTGTGCCTTGTGCTTGTGCTTGAACGAGAGAAAACTAACCCCAACCACAACCCCACTCTTTCGCTCGGCGCAGCTGGGGTTAGATTTTATCCTCATCGTTGGTGGATTCGACTCGTCCAACACGCAACACCTCTTGGAAATCCCCTTGAAGGCTGGCGTGAAGTCGTACCACATCAACAGAGCAGAGTGCATCAAGGCCGACAACACCATCACCCACCGAAAGCTAAATGGAGAAATTGTCACTGAGCATTTCTTGCCGCCTAAGGAGGGGGGCAAGGTGTGTCTGGGAGTCACAAGCGGAGCGTCTACCCCAGACGCTTCGGTCCAGGATTGCCTGGATCAGATTTTCTTGTTGAAGAACGTTATGTCGTCGTGAGTAAATGAAAATAATAAATGTTGGATTTCTTTTCGTTTTGAATTGTAATAATTGTAATATTCAACATATTGCAAACAAATAAAACACACAACACGCCTCCTCTACTCCTCTACTCCTCTACGCCTCACGCATTGGGAAAGCCCATTGACTTCTTATTCGGTGGCTTGAAATTCTCTAAGTTGGCAACATCATTCATGTCCAGTGACTTTTCTTTCGGATCATTTCCTTCTCCGTAGTACCACAACGACTCCGCAAAGCTCCTTCGCTCTATCAAACCTTTGTCGCTGTAATGAGAGATCTCGCTCTTCAAGCCTCCTCCTGGTCCTCCACCCCCAAAGTCGCCGACTGAATTATTTTGATCCAAGAACGCGATGCTCGCCCCAGGGGCTGGGCTCACGCTCCGACTAAAAGTTTCCGGGTACTGCGTGCTAGTCCAGGGGCGCGTGCGCGTCGACATGCCGCCCCCCTTCGCGCGCCCCTTGAAAGTTGGGCTTTCCAGATTTGCGGTCCAGCTTTCAAAGGGTTTGAACTGGGCTGGGGGCGGCATTCCGGTCTTCGCCTGGGGCGATTGCAGCACGTTAAGCTCGTCCCACGTGATAGTGGTATCAAGAGCAAAATCTGGAATGTGATTGTGCGCTGCTGTGCTGTGTGGGTCGGCAATTTCAACCGCGGAATTGTTGTTGCTAAAATTTTGTTTGGTGGTTTGCAAACCTGCACTGGACATGCTGCGCATCAAAGCCGCATCGTTATCAATCACGCTGATACTAGTCGCTGACATTGTCCGCCCCATTGTTCGACCCATCGTTTTCTTCTTAACCTTTCGTGGCAGCGACCTTGCGTACTTTCTAGCTTCGTGCAAACCAGTCTGCAGTTCAAGTCCCTTTCCAAATTCCCTTGTGGGTGGAAATCTTGACTGCTCAGAAGCAAAAGAAGACGAACAAAAGCCTTTCTGGTTGAGCGCATCCTGAAAGGTGGAGCGTGGGAGTTTCATTATTGTGCTTGGACCCTCCTCTAACAACAACCTGTCAGCACCGTGCAGCGACAAGGTTGCCAGAGAGAAGGGAAGCGCTCGGCAATCTCTGTATCTGCGGTTGAACGTGGCCAACCTTGTTTTGGAGGGCCCTTTACTAGTTACAGAGGACTTTCCAATGCCCGGATATGATCCGGGCCCCGCAGAAGTGCCATCAGTAACACCAAGGAAATTCCCATTCGAGCTGTTGGATAATCTGCTCATAAGACTAAATTTGGGGGCATTATTATACCCTTCTGGAGCCCCAGTGAAGGAACGGGTCTGAGTTTCAGTCATGGTGTGTTCTTCTGTATTTGCTATTAAATCTCTAACTTTAATACTTCGTGTAACTTTGATACTTTGTGTGTCACTGTTGTGTCACTGTTCACGTGCTGTTGTGCAACTTCCAAAAATTTAGAAATCATTTAATAAATTGTTATGAGCATAGTGTAACTATTTTATTAACCACACTCGATTAACATTTCACCACCACTCTGATCAGCATCGCTATCATATAAAATATGGGCGCAGCAGCTGGGACCCTATCACACGAACAGCAACAGCAAATAATACAGGTGAGGTCAAAACAAACACAACTCACCAAATACGCTTACTCACACAAACATGCCCTCAATTTGTAGGACGTGTCCAAGATTTACGAAGCCAAACAGGGAACCTGCGACGAATCGGAATTGTACAGTGAGGTGAAGAATGGTTTCTTGGCAGTGCTGGAGAAACAAGAAATTGCAGAACCAAAAAAGGGGGGTCGCGAACTTCAAACGACCCTCATGCGCTCGCTCTCAATACACATAGAGATGAAGGACAACGAGTACAACTTCAAAATTGGGGACATTGTAAGTGCTAAGCCCGACGGGCAGTCAATGTGGTTTGAAGGAATAGCGGTAAATTGTTTGGAGGAAATAGTATTTGTTGATTTTGGTGACAACGAGGAACCAGCCGCGATCAGCAAAGAATACGTTTTGCGCGTGCGGAGCGGTGAATCGTTGGAAGTAGGTGATGTTGTGCAATGTAAACCTGAGGGCTCACCGGTGTATTGCATTGGCAAGATTTTGTGCTTGAACGAAGACGATGGAACATTTGATGTGGGGTACGAGGGAACAGACGAGGTGGACGAGCGGGTGGCCTCTCACTACATGAGAAAAGTGGCCAGCGGGCGATCATCAGGTTTTATCAAGCTCAAGAAGGCAATTAACAAGATCGGCATGGTTCGAGCATTTGCTAGCAATTCGGCCGGGTTTGGTCTACCAAAAGCCGCTGCCGAGAGCAAGGGCAAGTAGATGTTATGTAGTTAGGAATGAATCACAAAGTGTTTAATTTTATCTACTGCGAAAATTGTGGCTGTTCAGTTGTTGTTTCTGCTGTTTGTTGTTGTTGTTGTTGTTGTTGTTGTTGTTGTTGTTGTTCTTCTTCTTGTTGCTGTTGTTGTTGCTGCTGCCCGTCGCTCCTGCCGTAGCTGCTCTGCTGTTGCTGCGGGTCGCTCTGCCGTTGTTGTTGCGCCCTTGTGTTCTTAACACTCGCTTGGCGAGCTAAATTCCTCGCGTTCCTCAATCGTGTGTGAGGATTTGATGACATTGTGGTTGCTCCTCTTTTCTTTGCAAATTTCGAGTCGGAAAAGCTCGCCCTTGGCCGATGTATGACGTGAGTGTGCCGCGGCGGGGGTTGTGTACTTCCGTCTTCGCCCATTGGGTTACTTTTTACTAGCTCTGTAGCAACATTCATGTTTGCTTTCAACACGCCCTGATGGTTGTGGTTGGATTGGGTTGGTTTGGATTGGGTGGGAGTGAGGGGGGAGGGGGGATTTGAAAGGAAAGAGGTTAGCTTCGTTAACAATTCAACAACACAATCTTCACTTCTCACTCACCCATCTGTTTCGAGCAAAACCAGGTTTCCCACCCTCTTCACCGTGGGCCAACTGTTGCTCAATTTGAGCATTCTTTTTTTCGGTCTCACCGGCCATAGCAGCATCCAGTCCTTTGCTTATCTGTGTCAACATCTGCCCTGCTATATTTATAGGACTAGGAATGACACCGGCAATTCCAGAGCCGGACCTAGCAATGGCCCTGTTTGTTGGCGAAGATTGATTTTGGGTTGAGGATCCATTTTGGGAACCTTGTTGGGGGATGACCACACTCAACGGTTGTGGAGTGGAAGTGTGGGAAAGAGCGGGAACTACTATTTCCCGCGCATCTTGGGAAACACAAATCCCCATTGGGGAGTTTGTTTATAAAATTATAAGGTCAATCCTCAATGATCTTGTCAGTTTCGGTTGTTGTCGCTTGTAATGAATTTAAGGTTGGTGGTGTGGCTTTTGGTAGCTTAGAAGCATGGCTATTTTGTGTGTGAGTGGGATGTTCTCTCGTGATCTTATTGGTAGTTTTTTGATCATGTTGACTGTTATATAGCATATGCAAAAAAATCTTTTGTTAAATTTCACGTTCAAATTCAAGTTGATCGATATTTGTAGTGCTTCCCCGGCGTACGTCGTTCTGGCCTTCTTCCTCTCTCCCGCAGGTCTTATCTCCTTCTCCTTCTCTTTTTGCCATTTCTATCTCCCCCTTCTCGATATCTTCATCGTTGCCATACTCATCACTCTCGTCGCCACTCTCATCGTCGTCACCACTCTCATCGTCGCCAATCTCATCGTCACCAATCTCATCATCGCCACTCTCCTCCCCCATTCTATCATATCCGTCAACAATCTTTCCGTTATCCCCCCCCACAATGTACCCACTTTCGTTGTACTCGTCGAACTTTCGCCCCATGTAACGCGCGTTGATGATCAAAAATGTGGCCACAGCCATTCCGACGAGGCTCCCATTTGAAACCAGAGCCACTGTATCCTCGCTGAACGCGTCCGTCACGACGCTCCCTAAAGCCTTGCTTCCCCTCGCTCCGAAGATGTCAATCCAGCTCTTGCTCTTGTACTTGACCGCCGAGCTCGTTGGCTGGTACAAAATTTCCTTGGTAGGGTTATTTAACGCGTAGGAGAATCCTTTCAGCAGCATCATTGCGCCAAAAACGACCCATAGGGAGGGGAAATTCCGAACGGTGATGATCACCAGAAGGCACAACGACGGGAAGAGCAGCAGCGTTAGCCGCAGCCCGAAGTTGCGGATTACGGCGGAGGTGCCCAGGAGGGAGAAGACGAAGGAGAGGGAATTTGTTGCTTGGCCGAAGACACCCATAAACCTCGCGAACGCAGTGCTAGCCTCTTGGCTGAGGCCCGTAGGACCGCCCGTGTCGGAGCTCCAGCACGCCTCCCCCTCGCTGCACGGGAAGGTCTCGTCGAAGTAGTCCTTGGCCAGGCGCTTCATGGTGAAGTCGACAATTGTAACCTCGACCATGAATAGGCAGCTGCGCCGAGCGAAACGAGTGAATTGAGTGGAAGTAAGTGGTGGTGTGTCTTATTCTCGTCTTTCACAACCCAACACCCCCGACTCACTCACCTGATGGCAAAAATCCCCTTGATGTAATTGTGAGAGATGAAGAGGTGGATTCCTTCCATAACTCCGGCGCCACCGCCACCCCCACCGCCACTCTTGCCACCAGGAAACTTCGGATCGTCCTTTACTCCATATTTCCTTACATACAGGTACATGGTTAGCTGCAGAAGGAGCATGCAGCAAGCTGCTATTGAGTAGCAGACCGGCATGAAAACCTCGTACTTGTACCCTAACATTGTCGCAAAGGTAAGTATTGAAGGGCCCAAGATTGCACCCAGCTGGCTCGCGGCCACCATGAAGCCATAAGCGCTCTTGGCACTCTCCAGCGAAACGCTAGAGTTCACAAAGCTCCAAAAAAGAGACACCATTACGCTGCCGAAAGACTCTATGGAACAGTAGCTAATCCAACCAAGCCAGCGGGCAGGATCCGCAATCTTGTTCGGCAATCCAACAGTCTCGTGAGACAGAAAAAAGGCAATCGAGGAGAAGACGCAAAAGTAAAACGTCCCCAGAACGTAAAACAACTTGTGCTTCGGGAACACGTCAACTAGCTTGTTGTACACAAAAACCACGCCAAGAACGACCACGACAGAAAGCTTCTTCGCCTTGGGAATGCACTCGACACCATTGATTGAGGTCATCACAGGATCCTTCAGGCTGCGCAACAGCCAGTACCCCCCAATCATAAAGAACAGCGTCGCGGCCAAGGCCAGCACACGCTTCACCTCGCTAAAGGCAATGTCGCCATAAAGCTTTTTAAAGAGCTTGAAGAGAAAATTTCCGAGGGGAGAAGTCATCCTGGAATTGCTTCTGGAATTCAAGAGATCGTCAAACGTTTCGTCCTCATCCGAGTCAGAATCGTTATTATTTGATGTGGAGTTGGGGGTGGAGGTGGAGGAAGATGAATTGGGGGTGGAGCGGAAGAATCGAAAGCTCCTTGGTAACCTCATATATCTCCAAGCATTTTCTGCTTTTGTTCGACCAGATTCGGGAGTTGAGCTTTCCAAAGTTCGTGCCTCTGTCGAGTTCATTGGAAAGGGGTCGTGGCTCATATTAATGGTTTTGAGGCAAAGTACCCAATTTTGCTTGCTTAAAACTTCAAAACAGCCACGAACAGCCACGAATGTGATGATCCTCCTTATATTATTTATCCTCCAACTTCCGTGTATTCATTGCTTCTTACAACCACGCACTTCCTCTCCACATAACTCACAAATTCACGCAAAAATTTACACTCAAACTGAAGAAAATGAATACTACAGGCCATATCTTGTCCCCCCCCCCACCTCCTCTCCCCCACCCCTCGTCCAACTGAAAATTAGCGGAAAGCCACGGCCCCTCACTAGGCACAGAACTGGCAAAGGGTTTGTTTACAATCCTTCGGCAAAGTACCAAAAATCGTTTGTCGAGGCAGTAAAGCTTCTGCTCCCTCCCTCCTTCACCCCCTTAAAATCTTTCCTTGACTGCCAGCTAACCTTCAAGATGAACCGGCCCCGTAAGCACTTCACCGCAAACCGATGCGAAAATCTTGGCACCGAGCGACTTCGAAGCAACTCCCCGAGGCTCCTGCATTCTGGCAGGACGGATATTGACAACTTAATCAAGTTCGTTTTGGACTCGTTGAACGAGGTGGTATACGAGGACGACCGGCAGATCATATCGATCTCGTCCGTCATGGTTTATGACAACGAAGCTGACTGTGCTGGATCTATTGAAGTTATTTTGCGCAACATCAACAGCACGTCGTTTCTACGTCCAGACTTTCTGGCCTCCCCCGAGTGCCTCGAGTTCGATATAGACACACACACACAGGCACAGGTACAGGCACAGGCGCAATAGAAAAATAAAGAGCTCTTAGTCTGTAGCAAAGTTCACATATTCACGTTCAATATCGCAACATCCAAAGCACTTCGTTTCTACCGAGTGCCTCGAGCCTCCCCCGAGTGCCTCGAGTTCGATATAGACACACACACACAGGCACAGGCGCAATAGAAAATTAAGAGGCTCTTAGTCGTCTATGGCAAAGTTCACATTTCACGTTCAAAATATCGTTCACACATCATTCTTCTCGAGCGTCTTATTAAAAGCACACCTCCTCTTCTCCCACCTAGCAACATCCTCGGTGTACCTCTCACAGTTGCTCTTGTTCTTCTCCTTCAAGTGCTCGGCGTGCAGTTTATCCCACTCCTTCCTGTTGTCATCCATCACCATCACCACGGTGATCATTTTCGGGGCAATTCCAATCAGCGCGAGGAAGAACGGTGCCACGATGAAATCGCAAAAGTTCAAGCTCAGCTCGGCCTGATCCGTAGTGTCCCTGTCCATGTTCATGCTCACAGCTAGACCTTCCTCCTTCTCGACGTCACCCTGGTGGAAGAACTCCACCAGTACCCTGTCGCTCCATTCCTTCGAAAGTTCCCACGGCTTGCAGGGATTCGAAATATCGGCAACGTGCAAAAGCGACTTCAAAATAATTTCTCTGTCGCTGTCTCCTACAGTCAAATCCCCCCCCTCCATTGCGCCCCCCATTTCCATTTCCTTTTCCGTCTTGACAATTCTACCCACGCACTCGTTCAGGTCACTGATCAGACTGAAGTGGTACGTCATGTCGGTGTTTATGATTGTGGAGATGATCAACTTCCTGGCCTGTTGCCTGTTTGCCTTTTCCACCTCACTAAACACGTCGCAACCGTCCTTCCTCATTATGCTGAAGCACAGGCTGGCGTGCATGTTCTCCAGCGTGCTGGTGTCGTTGTAGCTCAAACTCAGCCGACTCTCACTGTTGTTCAAGTACGCATTAGTAAAACCTGGGTGGTCCAAGTCGTGGCACACCGCAGCAATCTCAAGGCAGAATACCTCCAGATCGGTCAGGAATCTTCCAAGCTCGAAGCTGGTGATGAACGAGCAGCAAGTTTGCATCACATCTAACGCGTGGAAGTAGTTGTGATAGCTCAACTTGTTCCTCGTCATGTAGTACCTAACGTTGCTCATCAAACCCTGAAAATTTCTCTCCACCACGTCGAAGCTCGTCGGAATGCTCAGCACGTGCATAATATCGCTTCCCATGTAGTACAAGTCGTCCGCGCTCAGTTCAAAGATGTTGAAGTCCCAACTCGTCACGTCAATCTTGAAAACGGGCCTGTTGACATTGTTCACCGCCGAGGTCCAAGTTGGCTTCAGCCGAAACTGCACCGAGCGAGCCAAACGAATGATTGGGTTAGTTCAGTAGTAGTGAATGTAGCCATTATATATGTAGCTATTTAGCTGCTCGCTCACCTTGGCAAACAGCGTGTCGGCGAATACAGCCAGCGGCACGAAGGGCTGACCTTCCCGGTTGGTCTCGCTCCTCGGCTCGCCGCCGATGCACACCAAAACCTGCTCGTGCACATACCCCGCCTCGTACCACTTGAACAGCTGAATTGCCGTGAATGGCCCCTGCGTTTTGTCGTCGTAGTCCTTGTAGTAGCACTCGATCGAATCGGCTTCAACCTCATCGTGCTCCACGTCGGCAATAAAATTCTGCAAGAAGGTTTCCGAGTCGAACGGCGACGACGCCCTGTGTCCGTTACCGTGGCCGTGACCACCACCGCCACCACCGCCGTTGCTACCAAAAGCAGCCGAATTGCGGTGATTTGGCGTTGCCCCCGCCCCCCCAAAACTGCTCCAGCTTTTCCGGCTGTTCACCAAGGACCGGTTTCGCGATCCTTGCTGGTAGCTCTTCTTATCACCGCTGCTTGAATTTCTGTTCAAGGCCACCTCTTGCTCATCGCCGGTATCCTTATAATTAAAAGTCAAGGGTTGCTCCTCCGCAATCGATTCTCTATGCGAAAAGTTCTTAGCAATCCACTCCTTTTCCTTATCGTCGACTTCTCCCCCGCTCACGAGCTTTCCAAATGTTTTTTGCTCCCCCCTCGACTGTGCAAGCTCCGAGTGCCTTCCCTCCTTCCCAAGCATGAATTTGAGCAAAACTTGGAGCTGCACGAGAACGAACGCGTCGCCACCGCTTTCTCTTTCTGCCGAAGCAGAATTATCAGATGGTGGTGACATGGCTGAACTACCCTTGGGCGAGCTGCTGCTACTTTTTCGTTGCGGTGTTTTAACCTGGTTCTTCTTCTGTTCGACCTTTTCAATCAGGTGGTGCACCTGGTCGATCGCCTCCTGGATAATGTACTCCTTCGCGTCAGCCTCAACGGAGGCCGGAAAATCGGTGTCATCAGAGAATTTGATGCTGTTCCTGCGTTCGTGTGGGGTGGTCTCAGCAAGAACGACAACAGTGGGTGCGGGGGAGGGTACAGTTGTGAGTGTGGGTGCATGCGAGGAAGAAGGCGTAGTTGCGGGAGTGTTATCCGCCGCCGTCGCCTCAACCTTTTCGTTTTCAGCGCTGTCTGCTGGTTTCGAATTGATCCTTTCCAGCGTCTTTTCTTCGTACAAGTCGATGTTCTGCTGCAACAGTTCCTTGTCTTCCATGTAGCTATTCACCGGGATGGCTTCCTGGTTGACCTTGAGTGAGGGTCCAAGTCGGAAATTTTCAGAATCTTCAGGACTTTCAGCATTTTCAACCGACGCTTCTGTTTCCAAGGCCAACACGTCGTCCAAAGGACGCACTTCGCCATTCAGAACAAACTCCCGAATGTCACTCATGTTGCCATTCAGGTGGCCGAACGTTTTCATGTGCTCCCTGCTGGCAACGAGCCAACATTGAATGTGCAACTTTCCGCGAACATTTTCCGACGGTTTTCTCGATTCCAAGTTTAGCCACATTGCTTTCCCTTTTGGCAGGCCTTCTATTTCTTTTACTATTTCCTTCTCCTTTTCTTTCTCCTTCTCCTTCTCTTTACCCTTATCCCTATCCCTCTTCTTTCCCAACTTTCCGGCCCCAAGCAGCAAGTCCATCCCTTCCTCATCATTTGTAATCTCACTCCCGAAACACTCCAGCGGTAATTTTCCAATGTCAACATTTGCCAAGCCCAAAAAGTCGTCGCTCAAGTACACGTCGCGGTTCCAAATTTGAATTTTTAACTTTGCCATCGTGGCCCACTGGTTCAGGTCAAGCGGGAAAATGAAGTTCTCGTTCCACTCTGGATCAACCGAAGCTAGCTTTGCCGACATGCTCCGGCAGTGCAAATCCTCGAGGGTCAGGATTCCGTATGGGTTGGACGTTCCAAAGTTGCCGCTGTTGATCAAGCACGCACCCCTCTTCAAACTGACCACGAGTCGAAGTTCGCCCTGCGAATTGAGTGGTATAAATATTAATATGGTAGGTTTAGCTCGTGTCGTTTCGTTTCGTTCAAAACACAACCCTCCCCCTCTCGCTCGCCTCTCTCGCTCGCTCACTCACCTCCCCCTCTAGCGTTTCAGGGTCCTCAATTTTCCAGTTCAAGGTGGGAGATTGGAAAATGCTGGTTGGGGCTTTGGCCGCAATGCCCGATATGTCCCTCTTGCTCCTTTGCTTCGACGGGGCTAGCTCCGCGTCGTTGCTAACCTTTTTGCCCGTCTGCTGGTCGATGGACTCAATGACGTAGCGCGTCATGTAGACCCAGTTGTCCATATTCGACTTGCTAGTTGCAGCAAATATGAAAGTTCTCCTCAGCTCCGATTGCTTTCCGTTCTTCTCCCATCTGCTCGCTTCCAGGCGGAAGACGTGCTTTTCGTTAAAGGCGGTTTCGGACCTCTTCTCGACCTCGGCCTTTGCCCCCTTCATCCAAATTATCTGCGTCGGGGTCGGATCGTCTTGCTCTCTGTACATGTACATCCCGTCCGGCTTCAAGACGCAAAATCGGTCCTTCCACTCGCCGCCCGTTTGGATCTTTCTTTTGAGCTTCATTGTGAGGAATGAAGTCGTGGTACGCCGCTGAATGTGGAGGGTTCCAGAGCAAAATGATAGGCCGGTGTCGTCCACCGAGGTACTCCTGTTACTCCCAGAGCTCGCCATCGCGGTTGCCATCCTCGCCATTTGCTGCGCCGAGCGAAGCGAGATTGTGCGCATTTTTAATGAAAGACGAGAGAAACGAGTGAATCGAGCCAAACGAATTGGGTGGGTTGAGCTTAGTTGTGGACGAAGCCGTCTATAGCCATTTCGCGCACATCATCGCGAGTATTCTCGTCTTCCAAAAAGCTCGCTCGCTTCGCTCGCTCACCTCCTGCCTCTTGCTCTTTTCGATGCTAGCATTGTACTTCTCCACGGCTTCTTCCAGGCTCAACTTGTGGTCCTTCAGCATCCTGAAAAGGACGACGTCGCACATTGATGTGTACGCGAAGCGAAACTCGTAGTCGACAGCGTTCGTTAGCGGGTTGGAGTAGCGACCCACCTGCATCAAAACTGCGCCGAGCGAAGAAGGTGCGAATACGGCATTGAGTGGGTTGGTTTAGTAGTGGCTCGCATATATGTCGCGTCTTCATCAAGGCTCGCTCGCTCACCTCCGCCGTCTTCCAAACTTATTAGCTCCTTCCAGAGGTGGCCCTTGTGACCTTCGACGGGGTAAACGTTCATCAAGGCGCTCCATTTGAAATTTAACGACGATTGATTCCTCTTGGAGGATAGAATTACCGCCGCAACTTTCAAAATTCCTTGTTGGCAGGAGTTGAGCCGGTCTAAACGGGAGCCAAGGAGTGTAAGAACCTTGGTGGGTTTGGGAATGTTATCGAACCTGAACCTTTTCGACAGCGAAACGAGCAAACGCGAGGTTGGGCACGCATCTTGAATGCAGTCAACCTCGCCGTTGTGGTGGTTGCCGTTGTTGATGTCGTCCAAGTCGAGGTGTTGGTCGCCGTTGCTACTGGCGGCCGTCTTTTCGGCGCTCTTTCTCTGAGGAGTGGAGGGATTGGGGACGGGAGCGGAGTCCTCGTCGCTGGTCGAGGAGTCGTCATATTTGTTCAAGTCCTTGTCGTTCTTGTCCCGATCACGAATTATGCTGCTACTCGTTGTGCCCTCCCCATCGTCGGCCTCATTGGGGCTGCTGCCGCCAAACTCCTCCCCAAAACTGTCGGAATCGTTAATTTCCTTGAATACCAATAGCTTATTGTTCACCAACGCATTTAGCAGCTCAATCGCCACGAAGGGGTTCCCCATCGCCCTCTCCTCGAGAAGTTTGAACAGCGAGTCGCTGATGCTGTCAACATTTGGCCCCAACTTGCTGCAGATGAACTCCTCGATATCCTCAGGCGGCAGGCCATCAATCTTGAGGAACTTGACAGCATCGAGTGACACAAGCTGCGAGCGAGGGACAGGATGAATTCATTAGTTAAAGTTTGGAAGTTTTTGCTTTTTTGGCTCGCACCGCTCGCTCACCTGCTCGTAGAAGGAGGATATCTTGGAGTACCTGCACTGATAGTTACCGATCGGTCGCGTCGCAAATACGATTGTCAGCGCAAGATCGACGTCGTTTGCAACTTCGTACGCGAGCTCCCAGCTGAAGTCGTCCAAGTACATTGCGTTGTCCATAATTATCAGTGATGGCCTGTAACTGCTCAATCGGTGCAGCAGCTTCATGATAATCTCCCTGACGAAATTCTTCTTGCCATCTACTTCGTTGTCAAAGTGAGCGACATTGTTGCTGCTGCTGTTGCTATTCTTTCTAGCGTCGTTTTTTCCTTCCGGGAGTGGAATCTTAATCTTGAGCAAATCGTTCATGATGTAGGCTTCGTCTAGGAGCTCGGAGGAGCAACCGGATTTTTTCAGTTCATCCATTAGAGTGTTGGCTCGGGTAATTTGGATATCGTCATCCTGATTGTTTGTTGATGTTGTTGAGTTTGGTTCATTTATGGAGGCTTTGGCCGTCAAGTCGAGATACTGCTGGATCACCGTCGCCCAAGGGCCACAGTTTGTAGCGTGCCCGAAGAACGGCGAGCCCGAGGTCACGTACACGACGGCAGTGTTGGGCAAGCACCTCGCAACGAAAGAGGCCAAAATTTCAGTTTTGCCACTTCCGGGCTCGCCCTCCAAAATCGTGATGCTCCCAATTCCTTTGTCGACTAGCTGCAACTTTTGCTCAAGCAGCGTCCGCCGAGCGACGCACAGCCTGCTCTGAACGTTGAGCATTTCCATCTCAGCAATGAACGTGAGTTCAAAAATGTTACCTTGCTGGAAGGAGGACTGGGATTTCAATAAAGATTTCCGACGAGGCGAGTTGGTGTAGACGTCGAACGAGGAGAAGTCAATTAGCATCTCATCGATCTCTTCGTCGCCCAAGTCGACGTCAAATGCGCAGGCGATGAAGGCAGGAAGGAATTTGATGTCGAAGTTTGAGGTTGGGAGAAAGGAGCGCGTTCCACTAATGTTGAGGCAGAACGCGTCGGTTCCGAGTTTTAGCTGTTCGGGGGTGAGGAGGTTTGCCTCGGCGGCAAGTTTTTTAGCATGGGACAGGAGGCCGTAAAAAGTTTTCACGTCGCTCATGTTGACTGGCTGGAGCATTGGCGAGTCTATTCTAAGATTGTCAATGCGAAGCTGCCTCGGCACTGTTATAAAAATTTTGTTTTCGTTTTGGTTTTCGTTTGGGAAGTTCTCGTTGTTGTTGTTGTTGTTGTTGTTGCTGTTGTTGTTGTTGTTGTTGTTGCTGTTGTTGTTAGTGGGAGTATTGTTGGGGGTGGGGGTTCGGCCGGGAGAGTTAAAAGGGTTTCCGCTGGTCTCAAAGTCGGACATGCGCCCAAAGCTCGATTTCCGTTCAAAAAAGTCAAAGGTATCCGAGCGATGGATGGGCTTAATCCCGGCAGGAGTCAATGTTGGGCGGTGAGTTTTTGTTTTTCGAGAAGTTGTAGAGATTGTGGGGGTGGTTTGCGCTTGAGATTGAGCTTGAGAAAAAGAATTGGAATTGGAATCTTCAGGTTTCAGGGTGATTATTGAGTTTCTCTTTGCTGACATTCGACGGCCGGCTGAAACATGGGAAGCGGTGGAGGCAGCGTCGCTCGACCTATTGTCGTCACCATTTGAAGAATAGCCTCGAGCAAACGAGAGAGAAGACTTCATTTGTTTTGAAGATTTTTTGTTGTTGTTGTTGTTGCCACTGCCATTGGTGGAGGACGTCGAGGGCTTCGTAGCAATGGAGCTGGTGTCTTCCCCTCGGACAGGAAACCTGTTCCTGGATTTGGAGTTGAATAGGGCTTGCTCCCTCTGCGCATTACGGCGGAGGAAAGCCTGCAAGAAGATGAGCGACTGTTGGGCAGCAAAGTACTCCCTTTGGCTGGTGTAAATGGGCGTGAAGAGGTTTTTGCCGCCGTGGTGGGCAGGGCTCGGGAGGGGGTAGCAATCTGGGTCAGAGGGGTAGGGACGGTAGATGTTCACTTTTTCGCTCTTGCCCTTTACGAAGATTGGATCGAGGGCCGAGAACCTCAGCGAAGTTCCGCACTGCAAATATGTGTGAACAAAAAATGCTTGTTTTTAGTTTAGTTTCAGTTTCAATGCCGTCCTGTCTCGCTCACCTCCTTGACAACTTGCTCATCGCAAAGCACCCCAACTCCCTCGAGCTTCGCCCTTTGCATCAGGCGAGCACTAAGGTTCACGCAGTCGCCCAAGACGGTGTACTCGCGCCGCACCCTAGTTCCAATTATTCCGCAGAACACCTCCCCAAAGGTCAAGCCGCAAGAAGCCGACAAGCCCATGTCAAAAAGTTGTTCGCACACGTTCAAAGCGGCCAGCACGCCCCTGGCCGCATCGTCCTCGTGCGCACCGGGGGGGAGACCGAAGCATGCAATTAGCGTCGAACCCTTGTCGTCCATGAGGAATTTGTTGATTGCGCCTTCATACTGGTAAATTGATTTCTGGACGGAGCAAAGGACCTTGTGAACGTCCTTCATGGCCTCGTCATACCTGGCCGCCGCGAGAAGCTGCGCCGAGCGAAGCGCCGAGCGAAGCGAGATTGTGCGCATTTTTTAATGGAGCAGGGAGGAGACGAGCGAGCCAAAAAATTGTGATTTTATGTTAGGTTATTAGTGGCTCTTAAAAATTTCTCGTCTTCATCAAAGCTCGCTCGCTTCGCTCGCTTACCTGCTGCTCCTTGATGCCAAGGTTGACGAACATCACGCAAACCTTGCGAAGCTCGTTTCCCCACTTCTCATCATCCGGAGCCGCGGGATTCAGGTTGGGGAGGACCGCACCGGTTATGTACTGCTTTATTTTTGATTCCAATTTTGGGTCTTCCATGTCGTTCTGGTGCATCTGCCGCATCATGTTCTTCTTGCGGATTTTTGAGGTGTGGGAGGATTTCATCCTGTCCAGGCGCTTATAGCCGTCGGAGAAAGTGTGCTCCGAAGAGAAATGGAGGCTTTGGAGAACTGACCAGCTATCCGCAGAGACAATAATTTGCCCGGCAACGGCGTGGTGCTCGGCCTGGAAGGCTGCGCGCGCGGGGGGGTTAGCATATATTGTGATTTTAAATTTGGCGAGGTAAAAAATTGAATTTACCTTGAAGGAGAGGTTCACCGACAGCCAAGTACTCAACTCGGTTCAGGACCCCACCAATGTGAAGGACGGACACATTCCCAATGCCAATCCCGCACTTCACCGATAGCTGGACATTGTTGTCCTTGTCGAGGTCCGCCATGTGAAGCTCGTTCTGGATTGCGTAGGCACACTGGACTGCGCGAAGGATGCGGGTTTTCATGTCCTCGACATCGGGCCACAGAACAATCATGGCATCTCCAGCAAACTTGAAAACATCGCCACCGTCGCTAGCAATCAACCGGCACATGACAGAGAAGTAAGAATTCAAGTGCATGGCAAGGCCTTCCGCGCCAGTGCCGGATAGTTCCATGGCCTCCGCAAGTGCAGTGAACCCAGAAACATCACAGAAGAGGCAGACTGTGTCGTAAGATTGGCGGCACGGTGGTGTTTGTTTTGCCTGTGTGGGGGTGGGGCGGGGGGTGGGGTAAACAACAGCGCACGAGTGGGTGTGTGGGTTGGGTTAGAGCAATGCATGTTTGCATGTTAGCTTGCTTGCAAGGGGCAGCCTCAGCTTCAAAGCGTCAGCGTCATCAGGATGCCGGAAGGTGGAGAATGACCGGAAACACACTTACAGCAACGGTCTCAACTAGATGGTGGACAATCAAAGAAGGCAGGTAGGACGCCAGTGTGTCTTTAAACTTCATCGGATTATGTCGACGTCTACTTGAACATGAACATGAACATGATAGAAATAGAGTTGCTGGAGACGGATATTTGTGTTTATATCAATGATTGGACTGGATGATTTCTGGTGCGAGGTACTCGGGTGACCACCAAGAAGTGTTCGGCGATTTTATTTTTGGGTTGGATTTTTCTAAGGTGCGGTAATTTAGAGACGACCTTAGGATATTACAGTTATGGGCCTACAGTACTCTGATTACCGTAAGACGACCTTACGGATATTACACAGTAGCAAAAAATAAAATATAAACAAGAATTACACGTTATTGCACTTCCCCCCAATTTTTTACTCTCCTTTCCTCTTTTGCTTTTTTTCTCTTCTGCTCTCTCTCTAGTAAGTGTCGAACTCATCAAATTGAGACTTGTCCGCGTCTGACAAGGGAATGTCGATCTGTTCCTCACTGTCTGGGTAATCGTCGAAGTTGGTCGTGTCCGCAGCTCCAGCAATCTCGGGAATAAAATGAGGTGCGATGGTGCAATTGTACGCAGCATCCCAGTCGGTCTTGGCGAACCATTTGTGGTTCTTCACGCCTTGAGCGCCGCCCTTGATGCAGCCGAGTCTCTTGGTCCGGTCTTGGGCGAGCAACTTTTTCACAATGTCCTTAGCCTTTTGGTCAATGTGACGGGGGTACTCCACTCGGCCTGCTAGAATTTTTTGGTAGATGCCAAATGGGTTCTCGTCGTAAAACGGCGGGTAACCAGCGAGCATTTCGTAAACAAGCACCCCGAGGGCCCACCAGTCAACCGACTTGCCGTGTCCCTTGGACTGGATGATTTCTGGTGCGAGGTACTCGGGTGTGCCGCACAGTGTCCAAGTTCGATCTTCGACAATTTTTGCGAAGCCAAAATCAGTAATTTTCACGTGTCCAGTAGCGGTGATGAGAAGGTTCTGATTGGGGGGGGGGGGGGAGGGAGAGGGGGGAGGGGTTAGATGGGGGAGGGAAGGAATAAGGGGAGTTGTGTGTTTTGGCTTGACATGGGCACACTCACCTCCGGCTTTAAATCTCGATAAATTATTTTCAAGTTGTGAAGGTAAGAGAAGGCCAGAACAATCTCCATGGTGTAGAACCTGGACTTCTCATCCGAAAACCGAACTTCTCGTCTCAGGTGGGAGTAAAGCTCTCCGCCCTGCACGTATTCAATGACCATGTACAGGGCCACAGGGTCCTGGAAGTGACCGACCATATTAACAATGAAAGGATTTTGGATCATGGAGAGGATCTTAACCTCGGATTGAATGTGGTCTACCTGCTTCAGGCGGAGGATGTCGGATTTCTTTAGCATTTTCAGGGCGTAGTGGGTCTCATCGGCATTGCATTTAACGAGACGGACACGGCCAAAAGTACCGGTGCCCAAGGTCTCCATTATCTCAAATTGGCCCTTGTCAAAGTTTTTCTTCTCCTTGACAACAACTTGCTCTGATGGGATCTCCTGGGAACTTTCC
>Ga0302116_1000641_pt1 | contig 21292 bp, 19 predicted proteins | sample AG5_SCM_MG_FD_203124 | JGI IMG/M metagenome (GOLD analysis project Ga0302116, IMG submission 203124) | Marine microbial communities from Western Arctic Ocean, Canada - AG5_SCM | ecosystem: Environmental > Aquatic > Marine > Oceanic | place: Canada: Western Arctic Ocean | collected 2017-10-01 | reverse complement strand
GTGACATCGGTCGACTCTGAGAACTTACTAGAGTCGTTCAAGCCAACTACGTCCTCGTCGGATTCCACAACAACCAACTACGAGGACAACTTGGAGCAAATTCAATTCTGCATCACGCAGTTCAAAATCGGATTTGGAACTGCCTCTCCGGTCCTCATTGAAACCCCGATGGACTCCCAGAAAACCCATCTTGCAATGACCGATAACATTCTCGACTGGGACCTCGTAAAAGATCCCGTTAGGGTGTTGATCAAGATCAACAACAAATTAAGTTCAAGTTCATCAAAATCAAAACAAAACACCGATCCTCCTTCCAAAGACTCGAATCCAGCCGCATACTGGATTTCCGATGGCGACAACGAAGATGATGGTGTTGAATCCCCAATCTCGGTCTCGGTCTCAATCCCCCCCCTACCGATTTTAATTTCGTTCGATTCTCTCTTCCAAATAACCTGGCTAGTTGGCTACAGTCTCAAACAAACAAAGAAGGACCCGTCATCACAGTTGGTAGCGCCGAACATGAGTCTCACCGGCTTGACTCTTATCTCGCAGAAAAACGTCCACAAGATGCAACTGGCTTTTTCAGTACCATCCATTTCAGGTGAGTGAGCGAGCGCGTGAAGTACCTTTTAATTTAAAATAGCTTCCAAAACTAACAAAACTGGACGTAGTGGTTGTAGTAGAAAACGAAAAGAGCTCAAACGACGGTGGTGGAGGTCCCCCCTCCTGGTACAAAGCCAACAGTAGCCAAAACGGCAACAAATTCGGTCCGGCGTCCAAGCACTTCTACACGCGTCCGTGGTCGCTCAACCTTCCCCCGGGTACCCCAATTATAAAAATCGTCGCCCTCGGGATTGTTCTGGAGCGCCACATGGTCACCTATGCTTCGCAGACTGACGTTTCTCTTGACACACTTAGTGTTCACGTTCACAACAATGGTGTGCCTCAGAAGATGACGAAGCCGGAGGTGAGGTCCAGACGAATGGACTGATGGAAATGCGGATGCGGATTCGGATATTTCAACTCAACACAAACTAATCACACACCACACCACACCATACCGCACCCTACATTAACTTTGCGCAGGAAAACAAAACTCACACAGGACCAGAATGTGAGCTTTTCAACCTTCTGTCAATTACCCAAACCGAAAAAAAAGTCCGCCTGCTGCGAATAACAAAACATCCAGTTGGCGAGCACTGGTCGCACAATCCAAACAATGCCACCCCAACAGGAATTGCTCGGAACACCTCCACAATCCACCTCCAACCAGCATCCGTTACTATAAATTCCGAACCAAGTTTGCTCGGGCGGTTGCTCCACCTGATTGCTGCTTCACTGAAGGCCATGACGCTTGGGGCGATTGTCAAGGAGAAACGGTGGGGGAACATTATGGTCGATGCCAACTGGTGGACATCTGGGAACGCAATGGTAGCGGCGGAAGAGCGCGATAGGCGTGCCTTGAAGAACAACACCAAGTACACCAATGCGGTCAAGAATTTGTCCGCTGAAGGTATGCGGAGCGAATTTCCCCCTTGTTTTCAGCAAAAATAATCATCATACCCTAACAATTCTTCGCCGCACCGCAACACGCAGTTCTGCAAGCAGACGTTACACCCAAAATGAAATTGCACATTTCAACAGGAACGCTAAAGTTCACCACGTTCTGGGGCTTCGAGAAAATTGATCAAATTTCGTTCAATTCCTCCACCACGTGCATGCAGAAGTTCGATACGAACATTTCTCGTACTGAACCTCCGATTACCATTTTGGGGCGTGTTGAGGGCCTGCGGTTGACGGATTTGACAAATTCTCAGCGCGAAGTCTACAGACACGTTATCTCTGCCGTTCCCGAAGCTGGGCAGGACGACCCAATGAACTTGGCTGCCGCAGCAGTGAACGGGGTGAAGCTGGAGTGGACCTTTACTGCGAAGAGCGCCGATTCCTCCTCGCCGCCAGTGTTTGGAATTCGCGTGAAGAACTTACGATTCATTTACGCCCATCACAAATTGATGGAAAATGTTTGGTATTTCGACAAGTATTTTGGCGATCAGGTGAGTTTTTTTACAATAACCACATATACAGACACAGACACAGACACAGACACACAGACACACACACACACACACACAGACACACACCGACAATGATCACTAATTAATCATTTTTTTCGCAGTTCAAAGTTCTTGGGGCGAACCCTGAGGACGTACTGGACGGGACTGTTGTGACATATTTGGCCACCTCCCGCGGGTTTGATTGGGTGCAGGGTGCCTCCAACACAAAACCCTTTGTTCCGCAGAAGCACCCCGGCTGGAGAGATTACCAGAAGAAAGTAAATCCCCACGCCGTTCCTGAGAAAGGAAAGCTCGAGATTCTCCTGGTCGATTCTGAAATATTCCTCCTGCAAGATTCTTTTCACTACGACGCGGTCAAAATCAAGTTTCCGGTTTTCAAAATGTGGAAGGCCACCAACACCGGGGATAGTCACTACACGTCCGTGCTGTTGGACCACCACCAGTTCGTTCACGAAATACCACCAGAATCCTCATATTCGACGGCTTCCTCCACAACGAAAAGCAGTGCCTGTGTTGGCAAGAAAACGTCCTTCGTTGACCTTCAGAAGCTTGGGTTCAAACCTTCCCTCCTGCGGGGGGACCGGAAGAAATCATCCGTTTCCTCTTTCAAGTCGGCCGACACCAACCAGAGCAACCCTGACCACAATGACCATGACCAGGACCATGACCATTCCGAGTCGGATGACGAGCAGTACAAAGATGTTGAAAATCTCGAGAACGACGAGATGGGCGAGATGAACATTTTTTTGCTGGGCAAAATCGACGAGCTCAGGGAAATTTGCTCCAAGCTGCGCTACGACAACAATAAACTAGAAATGGAGTTTGCCAAGGAGGATAGTGAGCTAGAAATATTGAGGGCCAAGCAGCTCAACTCTGTGAGTGATGAACAAAATCACGATAATCTCCAGCACCAGCACAAGTACCAGCACCACAATCACCGCCACCACAAGCAAATTCCACAGTTTGAATCCGAGGAAACAACAAAGCTCTTCACTGCACAACTCTCCGTTGTTGAGCACCTCGACCGAAGGCACTACGAGGCCCAAGAAAAGCTGAATCAGACCGAGGCTGAAATTCAAGCTCTTGAGGACGAACTAGCTTGGGTACAGCAAGAAAACCAGTCGCGCCCCTCCCTTACCCTCCCCAACCCCCCGGAAGACCGCTTCGACATCGAGCTTGTAGACGCCTCCCTCACAACGGTCCTCTCCCCGAACCCGATCCAACATCACCTCACCATAAAGGCTTGGCTCGCCCCCCCCAAGGCCAAATCCCCTGGCCGTTTGGCCATGTACGACTCCACCTACACTGCTCTCGGCTTCTTTCACGATAACCGAGACTACGATGTGGGCAACTGGGTTGGCGTACCCATGAACATTACCGTTCTCTTGCCCCGCATTTCTTGGAGCGTTTCCCAAGCCCAGTATAAATTAATTGTTTCTCTGATTACGGACAATTTTGGGGCTGACCCCTCAATCCTCCCCGAGCCAAACCCCCCGGACCCTGATCCCGTCTTCGACGAGGAGACTGCGGGGTTTGACGTCTTCAAGAACAACAACTTGGCTCTCCAACTCGTTGTGCCTTGCTACTTTGAGTCGGTGGAGCTGATTTTGAACGAGGACGAGGAGATTTACTTTGAAAATTTAGAGAATGCTATGGCCGTGGATGTGGATGGTTTGGAGGAAGGAGGGGGGGGGGGGAAGAGGGAGGAAGGGGTGTGGTGACGTTCGTTGACCACGACAACAACAAAAACGACAACGACAACGACAACGACAACGACAACGACAACGACAACGACATCGACAACGACAACGACAATGACAATGATAATGAATCATTATCCAGTGAAAACTCCTACTTATCCCGCTCCTCTTCCTACACCAACTCATCCGACTACTCAACTCAGTCGTCTTCTTCCTCCGCATCCTCCGTCCACTCGGACGATTCTGCAGAGAACGAGCGAAAAAGAAGAGCTACCCCCTTGTTCAAAGTTAACGCTGAGAATCTCTACTTCGGAATTGAAAAGAATAAAAACTGCCAGGGTTTGCTCCTCGCGGTCAAGGCAAGAACCATCCAGATCAAGGACTTGTCGATGAATGCAACGAATGAGGAGGAAGATCAAGATCAGGAGGAGGGGGGGGAGGGGGGCGACCGCCACTACGACAAAAACGGATACATTTTCCTGAAGCCCTCTGACGAGCTCGACAAGACAGTGAAAAGACAGCGAAACCAATCATATGACGTTTTTCGCGGGAGACTCTCAACTGTTGCGTCGCTTGCCGAAGAAATGTTTGAAAGTGACAATGGCGGCAACCGAAAATCTGATTTGTTCGACGACGATGACGATTTTTCTGACGATAATGTTTGCAACGACGGAATTGGCCATGGCAACAGCAGTGACATATACCAAGTCCAGTTCCTGCAGCACAAGTACGGGCCTGCTTATCGCCGAATTGGAGTCTACGTCACCCACACTATTCTCTCCTGCTACGGAAACGCAATAAAAAAATTGATCTCCTTCTTCATCGACCCCATCAAGGTTCATGCCGAGGAGAAATTCGAGGAGAACAGAATAGCCGGTAGGCCGGAGGAAATTGAGGAAGAAAAGAACTGGGACATCGATGTCCAAGTAACAAACACAAATGTCTGCCTGCTTGAAGAGCTGTACGGTCAGAAGGTACGTTTTTTTATTTTTGCCTTTTTTCACTCACTTTCTCACTCACACAGCTCTTCTAACCCTTCAATGACAGGAATCGCGCGACCTTGTGCTCAACGCTGATGTTGGATACTTTCACCGGTGGCGAGGTTTCCCGGAAGAGGGCAGCAAAGGGTCAGGGTCCGTCGAAATGGTGGTCGAAGTTTTGATTAAATCAATGTTTTTTGCCAACAACACGAACAACCTCCTTTCAAAGGACGCAATTTCAATTCTGTCTCCGCTCCGGATCAAATTAGAAATTATGAGGGATACACCTTTCCTCGGAATTATTAAGGATCTCAACTCGCTGAAGGAAGGAAGGGAGAACTTGATGATTCAAAAGACGGTTTTGGTGTGGACAGAGAAGGCAGAGGACGCCGACTCACTCTCCGAGCTCGACTCCTTGCACGGTAATCCTTCCAAGCAAGTTTTTGGCAACTTTGAGAACAACAAAAATGCTGGAGGGCAACTTATTTATGCCGGTCTCTCCCTCCCAGACATCAGGTTAATAGGCGTGGTTGTGGGTACGTTGTTGAACGACCTGAAGCGCAAGAATCCTGCCGAGCTGCGTTTGGAGATGGAGGAAAAAGAATTGGACGCCATGGAAGCCGAGGTGCTTCGGCGAAATACCGATGCCACGGAAGTGCGCTTCACGACGACGCGCGATACTCGCACCGACTCGCTGGCTTCCTTCTCCGGCACAGAGTCCACCGTTTTGAACCCCCCAATTTTAGTCGAAGAGAATCGGCACCTCACTCAATTTGATGACTACTGGGAGGATTTTCCCACGAACCTGCAGGTCGTAGTTGGGTTGGCTGACACGCGCCTCGCGTTGGTCAACAACGTCATGGGAATTCCACTTCTTTCCCTCTTGTTGAAAGACACAAGCGTCAACGTATCGCAAATCACCAACGTCGAGGGCTTGTTTGTTTCCGCGAGCCTAGTCATCCAGGGCTCGTACTTCAACCATGCCGATCACCTCTGGGATCCACTCATCGAAACAACTGCCGTCCAGGTCGAGGTTAGAAAATCGTTGGACCCGGTGGAGGAGGCGACGAAGGTAAGTGTGGCATTACATTACGTTTTTTTATTGTGGGGTATGTTAAAAGCCGAAATGCATACCTAATTCCAACCCCCCCACCCTCCCCTTACCCCCCCCCCCCCCCTCTCCCTCCAGACAAAGATTTTGTTCAAAAACCCACTCAACATCAACTTCACCTACGCCTTGCTGAAACTAGCCTCTCACGAGACCCTCCTTGCGGACCATTTGACCTCCGCCTCCAAGTCCCTAGCCCCGTACGTTGTGCGGAATCGCTGCGGCGAGCGTGTTTCTCTGGTTTTTTCGAGGGCAGTTGGCCCCCCTTTCGAAACTTCTCTGAGGCACGACAAGGACATGCCCTTGGATTTCCGAACGGTCAGCGGCGACAATCGTCGCGCCTCAGTGTTGCAGGGCGCCGGGTTGAAGAACTTGGACGGTTCTTTCTCGAATTCCAACTCCAACTCCACCCCCGCTCCCACTTCCGGCCCCACCAGCTCGGACACCAACACATCTCAAGGCGTTCACAACCACGCAATGAGTGTGACGTTGTCCTTCCGTAACCGCGTGTATGCTTCTGACAACGTTATCCCCATGGACATTGTGGGCCTCCACACGATCAAACTGCAAGAGATGAGCTACGGAGTGGGCGAGGGAAATGAATCTGCCCAAAAGTTCGGTCGAGAACGTGATCAAGATCGAGGTGGGATTGATAAAGTTGGAGGTGTATTTGGCGGCTTAAAAGGGGCAGCTTCTACTCTCTCTTCCAAAAAACCTACGCCAATCCCTCCTCCACTACTGGTTGCTGAGGTTGACATCCGCCCAGACGGCAGCAAACGAATAACCGTTCGCTCCAGGGTTTCAATCCAAAATGTCTGCGGAGTATTGCTCCACGTCAAGCTCACCCACAACGAGGACAACGAGGACGAAATCATTTCCACCAAGCATCAGCGTCAGCCCAGAAAAACTAGCAGCTCCAACTTGAACGTGGGTGGCAGAAAAGTGTCAAGTTCCAACAATTCGCCGAACAAAAGATTCAGCCTCGACAAAGACCAAATGGAAACCGCCAAGCACGTCAAGTACTTTGAGGTACAATCGTCGCGACGGCTCTACCTTCCGTTGTCCATGGTGCGCCCGTCGACGTCTATTTTCGTCAGGTGCAACGACGACATTGGTTGGGCTCCGCTGGTAGGCTGGCTGTCGGATTTGAACTCCCACTCGAACATCATCACCATGGCAAATCCACGCTTGGGCACGGGGGGCATGAACAAGGGCTTAAACCAGGTTTCAAGCAACAAATGGAGTTTGCAAATGGAGTCGAAAGCCTTGACCTGGGGCAGCGGAAAGAAAAGAGGAGTGGGAGGAGAAAAACTTGCCCTGAGCGCCATCGAAAACCATGTTGAGGAGGAAGATGCATTTGCGAATTTCACTCGGCGGTTGAGCAGGTTCAGTGGGATAGTGGACGATAAGGAGAATGGTGACAAGGAAGAGGATGATGATGATGATGATGACGATGATGACGATGATGACGATGATGACGATGATGACGATGATGAGGACGAAGATCAGAATGAAAGCGAGGACAGTGAGGACAGTGAGAAAGAGAGCTATGATAATGGTAATGAAAAAGATGAAATTGCTGATGATGAACTAGAGCAAAGTCGGTCCAGCGAATACGAGATTGACGAAGAAACACCGCAGAAGAAGATGAACATGTTTGGTTTGTTTTCTAGCAATACACGGCTCACGGAACCCACCCTCAACAATGCCAGCCCCGGCAAATTAATGAGCAAAAAGAAGAAAGTGGAAAAGGACGAGATAGGAACGTTTTTCGTTGAGCCAACAATCAACCAGGGCCACAAACTCGTGCTGGCGAGGCGTGAGGGACGCGACCTGGTTCTCCAAAAATCTGCTGGTGCGGGCGACGGAGGATCTTCGTACCAGCTATTCAACAAGGCCCAGAAGGCGTATGATAACTTTGCGGACAATTCTTCCAAATCGTTGAGGAACTTTGTCACTTCGACATCTTTGCACAAGAACTTCGAACAGCCAATATTGAATTTGTGCCTACTCCCCCCCTTGGTTCTTCACAACTTGCTGTGTTGCCCGATGCTCTACCGCTTGACCGACAAGAAGGGTAAAGTTGCAGCGGAGGGTGTGATTCCGGTCGGCACGTCAATGCCTCTGTTCCGGCTCGATCTGCGCCGGAAACTCTATATTTCTGTGAGAATGGTAAACTACAACTGGTCCACCCTTGAGAAGGTTCACACGCCTCGTTGTTTCCAATCGAGCATTCCAAAGTATTCCTCATTGGAGTTGAAGGGGGGGAAGATGAAAGTCCCCAAGGAGAATCATTCGGGGAGGTGAGGAGCCTTGATTTGTCTTGTCTGTCGCCCTCGCAAATGAACAAATTCTAACCCGTTTATTTTTTCAGCTTTGTCGAAACAGAAATTCCTACGCTGAAGCTGAAATGCGTTTTGCACGACCGTCACATTCGGATATTTTGCCGCGTCTGGATCGTGAACCACACTGATCTGACCATGCAGTACAGGGAGACGAGTGCGGCCGCGGGCCTCGACACCCCCTCGTTTTTGCGTTCTGGGAATGCTCAAATCACCCACCGCAGCATCGGGGGGCTCGGGAATACGAGCGCTGATACCGAGCGGTATAATGCGTACACCATGCGTGCTGCGTACGGCATCACGCCGGATGAGTATGACGATGGCAAAGTCAGGTTCTTGGATGAGAGCTTGCTCAAGGCAAATAGTCGTACCGAGGGCAGTAATGACGCTCGCGGTAGAGGGCGAAGCAATTTCCACGGCGATTTGAACGACAGTGGCAGTGACCACAACTACGACAAGGATAAAAACGAGGACAAGAGCAATGGCAGGGACAATGACAAGGCAACCTCGACCACGAACAAGAACTTCTTTGGCCAGAATTTTTTGTTCGGGGCGGACAACAAAAAATCAGTCGAGCGTGAGAATGAGAGTGGTGTTCCCGTGGCCAAGCACAAAACTTTCTTCGGGACGTTCAATTCTGCGTCAAACGAGAGTCGGATTGACAATGCGCTCGAAGCTCTTGAATTGGATCTTCCCCCGCCCCCTCCTTCCACTTTGGGTGGAATTCGAGACCGCGCCGTTTCCACGTCGAGCACCACGAATTTGAGTGACATTTCTTCAACTGTAGGGTCGTCTTCCCCTACACACGCGCACGCGGGTCACCATCGCCACCAACACCAACACCACCACCACCACCACCACAATGGCAACAACAGTCCTGATTACAACATCAAGCGGAAGCACGGTGTGATGATCTCGCGAACCACAATTTCCAACCTCCAGCAAAAACTCGACCTCCGCGTCGACAAGAAAATACTCGAGAAGATGAACATTCTCCACAAAAAGGTGAAGATTCAAGTTGGTGTTCGCATGCCAACCAACCACTTGTTCTGTTTGACGCTCGAAGATTGCTACAGCGACGAGACGCTCCACGACCTTTTCAACAAGGCCAGCTTGGAGGGCGATCTTCGTTGGAAGGGCGAGACAGATGGGAAAACGCACGGGCTGGCTGAGCGAGACTACTTCTTCGCCTACTTTGACTCATCTAATGCTTGGACGGCGCAATCGGAGGGCGGCATCGGTTTCCTCCTAGGTGGCTATTCTCCGCTAAAGGTGAGCGAGCGACACGGAAATACGATAATAAACTAAAGTAAACTAAACTACTAAACTAAACTACTAACACCATTCCACTCATTTCGCTCGGCGCAGATGAACTCGTACTTGTCGAGCTTGAGGTGCTTCGAAGGCGACGAATCTCGCATAGAGCTGAGGCTGTGCCACAAGATTGAGCTCCATGTTGCTTGGCAGCAGCTCGACGTGCACAGTAAGGTTAAAAATGGCCCTCGCCTACCGAGGCACATTAATTGGGGTGAGTGCATTATGTTTTCGCCTCCTGCCAAGCTTGGTTTAAGGTTCCACCTGTGTACTAGAGTGCTGGACAGTGAGTGGAGCCATCCTTTCGACGTGAGGCACCAGAAAGAGGTTGTGAGTGGGTTGACGAGCTGCATTGCGCTGAAGCAGCTCAAGATGAAGTACCGGAAGCGAAATGTTGGCGCAATAGGGGCGATTTTTCCCCACCATCACCACCATCATCGCCACCATCACCACAAAGCTGTGGAATCGGGTGCGGTTAAAGAGGAGGTCGATAACGACAACAGCAACAGCAACAGCAACAGCAACAGCAACAGCAACAGCAACAGCAACAGCAACAGCAACAGCAACAGCAACAGCAACAGCAACGGCAACGGCAACGACAACGGCAGCGACGCCTCCGACTCCGACTCCACCGCCTCCGGTTCAAACTCGTCGGACTCTGACCACGATGAATTTTCTTCCGACGATGGTATTGTCCTACACGCCAAGGATGCTGACACCGGGGTCACTTTCCAAGAAACTACTACCGACACTTCCGGTAATGGTGACTATCTCCGTCGGCACAGCTCTAACGATGGGCTCGGGAACGACAACAACGACTTCGCCACAATCAATCGTGCCGGCGGGCAGAAGGCGGTTTTCAATGTGTCTTCGAGCGGACGAGAAAACGACGGCAACAAAAGGAAGATCCTCCTACAGAGTAGACGGTGCAGGTTTGACGTGGGAATTCACAGTGCTCTTGGCGCGTCAGTGTACCACAACACCACCGTCGTGACGTTTCTCCCGAGGTACGTGCTGTTGAACAATTTACACCACCCAATCGAAATCACCCAGTCCGGCAGCGATAAGGACTGGAAGCTGGTTGTTCCGGAAGCCACGTGTACGGGATTCCACTGGCCTTTCAAGGACAGGAAGCAGACCGTCATGGTGAGAAAGGATGAGAAAGGAGGGGGAGGGGGGGGGTTGGTGGATAAAAGTTGGAGCTGGGGTTGGAGCGGCGAGTTTAGCATTGACAGCTTGGGCGAAGAGACGATCAAGGTGAGCAATGAAATTGTGTGTGGTGGCACAGCCTAAAACTATCTTAATCTAATACTTATATACTAACTTAACACGCAAAAACTCTCATCAACTCAAATCAACTCAAATCAGATTCGCCAAACAAATTCGCGAAGCAAGATCTTCCTGATCAGGGTCAACATCAAATTGATAGAGTCCACAATCATCGTGGTGTTCGAGGAGAGCGAGGCGAAAGTTGTGCCCTACAGGATCGACAACGAAACGTCGCACCGAATCAGGTTCCGCCAAAACACCAGCGTCAGTGGAAACGGCGAAAAAAAAAATTATATTTTTGACCACATCAAACCGAGGCAATCGATTCCTTACAGTTGGGATGAACCAATGAAAACGAAGGTCTTGCAGATTGAATTTCAGCAGGGCAGCAAATGGATATCGAAGGACTACAAACTGGACGTTTTGGCTCCCCACAGGCGCGTGCAGCTAACTCGAACTTTGCCCGACTTGTCCAACAGCGAATTCCAAGGTTACATAAGCAGGAAGCATGGAAGCATGCTGGAGAGCAAGTGGGTGAGGTACTACTGCGTTGTGAAAAAAAGAACGTTGTTCATGTTCCGCCCGAACGAGCGGAGTCACGGGCACGGACACGGACATGTGCACGGGCGCGGTCATGGCCTCCAACATCATCACAAGCACCATCAGCATCAGCATCACAATACCACCAACAATCCCGTGCCCCAAGATGAAATCAACAAGCTCGACTTGCTGGGAGTGATCCACCTGGGGCCAGGCTCCTGCTTCTCTCTGGGTGGCTCGGCGAGTATGGACGCGGTCGAAAACAAAACGAAAATTACCCAGTCACTGGAGAAGGACGCCAGCTGGGGTAAAAAGTTGACCACCGCGCTGCAAGAAATGGCGGATGCTGCCGTGCAGGGAAACGGGGGGTTGAAGGACGACAACAAGGCCAAAAGAAACAGCAACACGCCAGAGTACGTGAGTAAGAAGGACAAAAAAAGAGTCAAGGGTGTGGCGATTTTGCTTGAGAGTTTTTTGCTTAACGAGCTTCCGAAGGGCGCGAGCGCGGGTACTGTCGCGGGCGTGGGCGTGAAAGAAAAGTCGGGAAGGAGGGCTAGGAGAAAGACGGGAGGGAGGAAGAGTGTGTTCGTCAAGAGAGAACTGGACAAAGGGTTGGAGGGGGTGAGCACGGTGGGCGGAAACCCTGACGGTCCCGACAGGACAGACGGGGGGGGAGGTAAAGATGGAGTGCTGAGAATCCCCTCTCCGCCCCCGCAACTTCCCCACTCGCCGTCAAACTTGTCAATCAGAAGCGTGGCAAGCAGCAAACCAAAAGGGCATCGAAGAACCTCCATTGTCTCGAGGAGAAGAAGCTTGGCCGCACGCGCCTCGCTTGCGTCCGTGACACTGTCCGCGTCAACATCAGTTTTAACGTCGGCAACGCTTGCTAGCAAGATGGCTGTGAAGAGCGGTGCGGAGCTTGTTGATTTGATAATTAAGATGAAGGTCAGCGGAGAGAGAACGGGGGGCATGAGCATGGCGCAGAAGATGTTCGAAAAGGGGTATTTGAAGGTTGTCGGTGTGACAAACAGCAGCAGCAGCAGCAGCACTGAGGACTTACAAAGTATGAATAAAAATGTAGAAAATCCCCCGGCTAACGCTGAGTTGACAAGCAAAGAGAAGCGGATAATGCGAAAGTCCGTGAACGTGGCGACCAACCCGGACGGCACGCCGTCCACATCCAACCGCAGAAAGAGGCAGTCACTCACCCCCAGCAACAGGAAACGTGCGCACACGAGAGACTACCTTTCAAAGAGTTCATCCTCAACCGTCGGTACCAGCGCCGCCAAAGGCGCGAACGCCGATTTCTTCCAGGACAGTATTGGCGTGCTGTACATCTTGGACTTGCCGAATCGCGACGAGGATGTTGACATGGCGGGGAGCAAGAATTTCGAGCTGCTGACGGCGGGAGGCAATCTCCACAAGTGGAAGTGTCACACCCACGTTGAACTGCGGGACTGGGTGCGGGTTTTGCGGAACGCGAGTGACTTGGCCTCGGTTGAGTTCCTGATGAGCGACCAAACTGAGGACTCGCAAAATAATGTTGCCGAGAAGAGCGAATTGGAGAGGACGAGTGTAACCAGCGCTGCTGCTGTGAACGTTAACCTTAGTATGGATGAATTGACGGCGAAGACGCTCATCAACGTGCGGGTGAAGGCGGACGGCGTGACCAAGGTGCTTGAACTGAGCGAAGAGGGCGGGATGGCGGATAACTTTGTCGACAAGACGGACGAGAGCTTCAACAGGAGCAGCACCATGGGGATTGGGGTGGGGGGGCTTGATGACGGATTACATACGCTTGCGGCGAGCAAGGAGACGGTGAAACTGCAACTTTCGGTTGAGCTGTCAATCGGGATTTCAATTATCGACAAGCCGAGACCTTACTTGAGGGAGCTGGTTTACTTGAGTTTAAGAGGAATCTGCGTGAAACAGGTGAGTGAGCGAGTGTATAACGCAAGCAAATATTTGCCATATATACTAACCACACATTAAATTTGCAGCGGAAAACGCTCAACAACAACGAGGTCGTCTTCACAATCGAAGGAATCCAGCTTGACAACCAGCTTCACCAGGCGGTCCTGCCAACGGTGTTGAGGACCAGGGCGGAGCTCAGCGCCAAGAATATCCATGCCTTGAACGAAGCCCACAAGAACAAGAACAAGAACGTGAACACGAATGCAGTCGTGAACGACCTGCTGCTCCACTTGCCTGGGCTGTCTCCCAGGCTGCTGCCCCCAGCCCTCCACTTTTTCGCGAGCCGTTCGAGCGATAAGGGGGAGAGCGTGATATACTGGGACATGGTAACGATGTGGTTGCACCCGTTGGATTTGAAGGTCGAGGAGGCGCTGCTGTTCCAAGCCATGAGGCTGAAGGACGCGACGCACACCAAGACCGTGAACGGCCACAGGATGATAAGTCTGACCGAGGCGAAGGAGTCTCGCAGAGCGATTGACATGCTGAAAGTTGGAGCGAGCACGTGCGACTACATTGACAGCATAATGGCTGGCTCCGACCACTTGCAAATCGACGCCTTGAGCCCAAAGGGCTCGAGCGTCACTGAGAAGAAGAAGATTTTCATCAACTTCTTGCACTTGCATCCGATTGATATCGCTCTGAGCTTCAAGGGCACGGCAGGTGAGCGCGCCAGCGAGCGAAGCGAAGCGAAGCGAAGCGAAGCGAAGTGAAGCGAAGCGAATGTACAGACGAGAATACGAAGCCACTATTAACTAACCCCTTCGCACCTTCTTCGCCTCGGCGCAGCGATGCTCAAGAGCGGAAAGCAGGACGCGGCAAGCTTTGCGCTCAGCGCGCTCAGCGGACTGGACGACACGAGGCTGAAGCTCGGGGCTCTCCAGATCAACAACATGTATGGCGCTCGGGCCGACATTGTCGACAGAATTGTCAAGGTGAGTGAGCGAGCCTTGAGGAAGACGAGAATAGGAGTCACTACTAAACTAACATTATTCTCAATTCTTTGGTTCGCTCGCCTTCCTTCCCCCTGATCCATTAAAAATGCGACTCGCTTTGCTCGGCGAAAGCACTACATTTTTGCTTCGATCAAGCAGTTCCACGTGCTTGGCAACGTGGAGTTTTTGGGGAATCCCGTGGGCCTGGTCAATAATTTAGGTACTGGCGTGAAGGACTTCTTCTACGAGCCGCTCGAGGGGCTCAAGGGCGACGGCGACTCAAAGAACTTTCTCGAGGGGTTGAAGAGGGGGACGGCGAGCCTCGGGAGCAATTTCAGCGAAGGGCTCGGGAACTCCATGAGCAAGATCACGGGAACAATCGGAGAGGGGATCGCGCAGATTAGCATGGACAAGGACTATTTGGTGAAGCGGAACAAAGCCAGGACGAAGGAGGCAAACACCGTTGGGCAAGGGTTGAGGAAAGGGGTGTTTGAGTTCGGGGAAGGGCTGGCTGGGGCGGTGAGCGGGGTTGTCGTGCAGCCCATCAGAGGAATGGAGAAGCAGGGGGTTTACGGTTTCGGGAAGGGGCTTTTTAAGGGAGTGGTTGGAGTGGCGGTCAAGCCTGTTGTGGGGATTCTTGACATGACCAGCAGGGCGACCGAGGGGATCAAGAACGAGAGTAAGAGGTTGAGGAATTTTAGTTCGCATAAGAAAGTGGGGGAAAGGGACGGAGAAGGTGAGGGCGAGGGTGAGGGCCGCACTGAGAATGACCTCAACAGTGTGACTGGCGGCGGATTCCAAATCCCAGACTTCTCCTCTTACATTGGCGCGGACGGAAGGTCGCGAAACTCGCGCGCCTTCGGCCCAACCGGCGAGCTGATAGAGTACGACCCTGGCAAGGCCTTGAAGCAGCGGTTCTTGGGTAAAATTGAAAAAGGCAAGTACGCCTTTGACATTGTGCTGTTCGACTGGAGGCTCAGGACGCTGGATGAGCCGGCGAAGATGGACGAGAGGGGGGAGTTTTTCAGTCAAAAAATTGGCAATGCGCTGAAGGGGGTGGAAAAGGGAGGGGAGGGGGAGGGGGGGGATACGGATGCGGATACGGATACGGATACGGATACTATGGACAAGGAGATCCGAACGAGCGGATCAGTCGAAACGCCTCTCACCGTGGCTGAATGTAACAAGCGAAACCTCCACGTCCACGACTTTTACTTAATTGTTGTGTCACACCGAGACTCTGACGCCACGAAGAACAAGCTGAGCCTGCTGTACTTGGTCGACGACCAAAAGAATAGCGAGGGTTTGGTGGATATTGCAGCCGTCAAACCGAGGTTGATTTGGGCTTGTCCGCTGCTGAACATTAAGAGCGTCAAGTGCGAAAGAGGGGGGGTAGTTTTGGATCTCTGGAGAGGTCTGAAGTACAGGGACGACGCCGGGGTTGTCAAGGGTCGGGTGAAGAGGGAAGACGTTAGCATCGTTTATGACTTGAAGAGTCAGGAGGTGAGCGAGTGAAGCGAGCGAGCCTTGATGAAGACGAGAATACTCGCGATGAATCAACACCCGCGAAATGGCAACAGACATAATATAATGGCTACATCCACTACTAAACTAACATTACCCCACTCTTATCTTTTCACTCGCTTCATTCGTTTTGCTCTTGCTTCATTAAAAATGCGCCTCGCTTCGCCCGGCGCAGGAACTCGTCTTCCACAGTATTGCGGTGAGATGCCTGGGCCAAGCTTGGGCCGAGAAGCAAACCATGTTTCCGGAGGATGAAGACGTGGTTCTCGAGGGGGTGTTGACTAGGAACAAGGCGTTTTTGGGCACCGAGGGGTACTTTTACAAACTGGCAGGAAATGTTTTGTACGAGTACTACTTGGGCGACGGGGGAGGGAAGAACTTGGTGCTTCGGATGGCAGTGTTTCTGGGCAATTGTGTGGTTGTTGAGCAGGGGGTCAAAAGTTTGGCCATTCGACCTCATAGAAAGGGTGAAAAGCTGCTGGTGGCAACGAGGAGCCACAAGCTTGGGTTGGAATCTGCGTTTACAAGTCTGAGCAAAAAGGCGGAAAAAATCGTCAACGAAATGGGCACCTACAACGAGGATAGTGAGGAAGAAGAGGGGGAGGTTGGCGATGGAGATGATGGGGGTGGGGGTGGGGATGGGGATGGGGATGGGGATATAAAAGGAAAAGGGAAAGGGAAAGGAAAGGGGAAAGGAAAGGGAAGGAAAATCCCGCTCACCGGGAGCGCGAGGGACGAAATTCTGTTGTCGGGAATGAGCAGCATGAAGAGGGTCATGATCGGGGCGTCGGGGGTGGAGCTAGGAAGTAACCCGAGTTTGGGGGAGTGGAAGAAGGCACTCGACGGGAGGGTTTTGATCTTGAATGACGATGGGGGTGATGGGGGTTCGGATGCAAATGCAAATAGAATGGGAAAGGGAAAGGGAAAGGGAAAGGAAAAGGAAAAGGAAAAGGGGGGCGTCAAGTTCGCGGAAAAGGACAAGGATGAAGTGCACAGCAAGGAAGCGCATTCGTCATATCACCACATGAACGAGGCGAGCTACACAGTAAACAACATGAAGAAGCTGTTCGTTTCTTGCCATGGTTTGACCGAAGGTGGAAAGAACTTGATTTTGAAAAATATCAAGAGTGTTTTGTCAACGCACAATGCATAAAAAGTAAAGATGTAAACGAGGAAAGTTTTTATCTCTATCTTTCTCTTTCTATTTGGTGAAGAAGTTTCCGTCTACGATGAAGCTTGATACTGACGCGGTGTAATTGGCTTGGTTCAAAGTGGCGTGGTACCAGTTTTCAGGGAAGTATATCATTTCGCCGGCCTGTACTACGCACTCGTAAGGCTTTTGGTCTGGTGGGAGCGAAGGGACCACTTGCTCAAACCACGTGGCCATACTTTGGAGCGGGTTTTCTACTTTGGGGGGTTTCTTGTCGGGTGGATAAAGTGCCCACCGTTTAGTTCCGTGAAGAACCTCGCTGAAACCGGGGGCGTGGTGGTGGAACAGAACTCCCGAATTTTCCCCTCCGAGGGCAAAGTACAGAATCGCATCGGCACAGTTGTCGCAAATCGGCCGATCGTAGTGCTTCAGGAGATTGCCGAAGTACAAATTCAATATGTCGTTTGGGAAGAGATACCACATCTTGTCCGTCGTATCGTTCACACCGAGGGGGGAGGAAGTCATTTCAGCTATGTAATCGGCGAGTGTGATCTTGCGCTCGATAAATTGGGCTCGCTTGGACGAGGTGAATTGATCGTCGTTCGAGAGAGTTCTATCGCTGCGCCGAGCAGTAGTAGGGTTGGGTTGGGTTGGGTTGGGTTGGGTTGGGTTGGGTTAGCTTAGTAGTGGTGTGCTTAGTAGTGAGTGCCTCACCTAACGCAATAAGCTCCATTACACAGTGTGACCTTGAATGCCACATCAAATTCGACTTGGAACTTTTCGAGCAACTGTTGCTGGAGGGTGGGCAACTCCAGGCGCATCAACTCCTCGATGGCAGCGTTGTTTTTTAGCTGGGCGCCGCGTGATTCAAAGTACTCAATGAGAGCGGTTCGTAGAAGTCTTGACTTCTCAGCTGATGTGAGGAGCTGCTCATTTCATCCATTGTTTCTACAATTTTGGGGCTGGCAATTTTAGATTTGAAGTTGTCATTTGTTCCAGGGCGTCTCGTGATGATAACTGGTTCGTGGTGTTGCGATGGAAAGCTGTTTGGAGTCAAATCTTCTTCTCTCATCCGAGCAATGTTACAAAGACATTGAGATGACGAAAAAGAAGACTGGGTTTTGGACAACAGAGCCGCAACCATTAGTAATGTGAGCATGCTCAAATGAATATGAATGAATAACATTTGGGAGCTCTTGCTAAAATAGCACAAAACAATGTTGCCGGCTCAGGCTCTGCTTGAGTGACCGTGTGGGGCTCAGGCTCTGCTTGAGTGACCGTGTGGGGCTCAGGCTCTGCTTGAGTGACCGTGTGGGGCTCAGGCTCTGCTTGAGTGACCGTGTGGGGCTCAGGCTCTGCTTAAGTGACCGTGTGGGGCTCAGGCTCTGCTTGAGTGACCGTGTGGGGCTCTGCTGGAATTTCAATTTTTTTAAATATAATGGACTGAAAAATTCCATTTTGTTTTTTATTTCCTCATTCCCTCAACCCCAGCGCCCCGCGGTTCATCAGCAAATGAATATTAATGCCCGATCAGCTTTAACAATTACACAGGAAGCTTTTTCGTTCACCCCTGCATTTGTTCACCAAATTTTCGACAAAGAGCTACTCTGGGGGTATTCCCTCCTTCCCTCCCAAACGTTCATTATTTCAGCAGTCGAGGAAAGCGATTCTGACGACGACAATGTCATAGATAATTATGATGGTAGTAAAAATTCGCGAGCTGAGAATTCAAGCCAGTATGACGATGAGCTGGATTTCAACAGGAAGGGCGTAACGATAGCTGTCACTCTTTCCCCTTGCTGCAGCAGTGCCAGCGTTGTCACTTCTGAAGTCGACTTGTCTGACTCTGAAACTGAAACTGAAACCGAGATAAGGCCTGCCCAAAAGAAAGTCAAATTTAGTCCTGAGGTAATTGCCATGCAAATCAAGCAGCTCGCCAGGGAGCAAGCCATCAGCTCCAAACTGATCCCATCTCTCCCTCCTCTAAATCTAAATCTACCCCTAACTTCCATAATCACCCCTTCTTTCCTCCTCTCGCTTGGAGAGGAGCTGAACAATTCCAATTCCAATTCCGATTCCATCAAACTCATCCATTCAAAACCGTCCAAAAACCCGACGAGTGCTAACTATTTCCAAAAAGTCGAGCCGCTCTCCCTCTTTTTAATCGAAACCGCCAGCAAGGTTGACACAACCAACGACAAGGACGGCGGGAGGTGGGAGATCATTTTCATATTCGAGCTGAGTTCGAGTTCGTTCGTCGGGTACGTCACTTTGTACTTCTTCAACGCGCCCTTCCGGAAGCCAAAACCTGGGGTCGTCGTTCGAATTTGCCAAATGATTGTAATGCCGAAATACCAGAGGCGCGGCCACGGTCAAACCTTGGTGAACGCTGTGTATGAGCTTGCTCGGAAGAGCGACGAGATTGTTGAGATAACGGTTGAGGACCCTTGCAGCGGCTTCACCAGCCTGAGAAACTTGGTCGACTACATTGACGTGAGTAGGGAGCTTGCGAAGTGTGACGGATTTGCCGACCGAGGAAACTACGAGGTCTTGGCGGAGTCAACGGCAAGGAAGATTGCACAAAGGTTGAAAATCATCGATAAGCAGGTGGTGATCTGCCACGAGTTGCTGAAATTTGACGAAGTAAAGGATTGCGTGGATTTGGTTGGCGGGGAGGACTGCAAAGCGTACCGGTTGATGGTCAAGCGGAGGCTTAACAAAGTCCACCAAGAGGATTTGGAGGGGTTTGGGGGAGACAAGGAAAAGAAGAAGCTTTTTCTTGCGACTTCGTACTTGGAGGTCGTGAGCGATTATAAATCATTAAGTAGAAGGGTACATGTTTAGGTTTGTTTACAATTTTATAGTTCCTTGTTCTTCTCCTCGTCCTTCGGATCCGTAGCATCCTCCGCATACTTTATAAGCTTCTTGTCGACGTTATCCAAGAACAGGTCGTACATCAACTGGCCGAATTTCTCGACCGTGTTGGCAATCTTGGCGTAAAATACCAGTTTGTCACTCTGCTCGGGGGCATGTTTGTCGTAAAACCGAGCGAGAATCTTCTCATGGTACTTGTCAAACTTTGCCTCGTCGACGCACTTGCAGGCGAGCTTCTGGGCGGTGTTGAACTTCTTGCAGTCCTGCGCCGAACGAAGAAGGTGCGGTTTAGTAGTGGCTCGTAAATATTCCTCGTCTTTCTTCCAACAGACTCGCTTCGCTCGCTCACCTTCGTTGGGATCAAGATCTCGTCAACTATTCTACCCATTGTAATTTCACAGTGCAGCTTGAGGTCTTCGTTCGTCTCTTTCAAGCACATCTCCTCCGTGCAACGTCGCCAGTCGTTGTCGCAAGACTCCTTCCTGACACCACACGAATTAAAACACACATTCATGTTGTCGCAGCAACGATGAATTGGGAAGGGAACGTCTATGGGTATGTTGAAGCTCTGGCAGCCGGAACTCGAAAACTTGAAATTGCGCGGAATGCTCTTCTGGAGGTGACCGTAAAGATCCTTCTCACACTTCGGTGTTTCGCACATCTCATAAAATTTATCTTGGACATCGGTTCGTAATGAATGGCCTGTTGAGGAGGCAGTTAAGATTAAAAGGAACTTTGTATAGTGCATGGTGTATAGAAGTGGAAAGCGCGGACGGTTGATATGTGTTGCGCAAATTTTATTTTAAACACCACAAAAGTTTGTATGCTAATAGCATAGGTTCCAAATTTTATAATGTGATTTCAATCAAGGCTGGTGTTTGCGGCCACTCCATACAAATAAAAATGATTCCACTAATTTTCTTCTTCTTCTTCCTACTCCTGCTCCCCACAAACACGTTTTCCCAAGTCCCTGACCAAGTCTCTGACTCCACTTTCAAAGCTTCTGAAGTGTTTAAATTTCAGTTCCAGTCACCAACTCCAGCCTCCCTCATTCCCAACTTTGAGCAAGTGAACTTCTACTACAGCATCACATCCCCCCTCTCTCCAACGCTCCCGTCGAACTTCGACGAGCTTGCCTCTCAATATCTATTTCGTGTCATTATAATTGGCAAGCACAATACAGCCTATCACCAAGTGAACGTAAATCTTGGCTCTCATGAGTTCCACATCAACAACCTTGACGTGGGGACTTTTCACTTTCTCGTGCATCTGGTCCGCAAGGACTCCGAAGATATCTACGGCGAGTTTGCCGACCGAACATTTATCGAAGTTGTGCCTCGCGGTGTTTCCTCCTCAATGTGGGACGCGCTTCCGACTTCAAACAACTTCGACAACTTCTCCCAAAGCAATTACAATTTTCGGCCTTTGCGCGCCCTTCCCGCCCCTCCTCCTCCCCTCCCTCCTCAGTCCTTCTTCCAGAAATTATTCTCTCCCCCTCCCCCTCCCCCTC
>Ga0302116_1000639_pt1 | contig 21306 bp, 23 predicted proteins | sample AG5_SCM_MG_FD_203124 | JGI IMG/M metagenome (GOLD analysis project Ga0302116, IMG submission 203124) | Marine microbial communities from Western Arctic Ocean, Canada - AG5_SCM | ecosystem: Environmental > Aquatic > Marine > Oceanic | place: Canada: Western Arctic Ocean | collected 2017-10-01 | reverse complement strand
CTGCCTCATCATCCGCCTCAGCCTCCGCCTCCGCCTCGGCCCGCCTCTCCGCCCTCCGTGCCTCCGCCCTCCTCTCGATGACCGACATGGGTTTTCCCGCTTCTTGGGCTGCCTTCGCCTTGGAGAGGGTTCGGCTGGGGGGGGGGAGGGTTTGGGACGTTGAGGGGGCTGTGGCGTTTTGTTTGGAGAGGGGGGGGGAGATGGAGGGGTTGATGGAGGCCGCCAAGGATGCGGAAGGGGGTGCGGATGTGGAAGGGGAGGAGGAGGAGGAGGAGGAGGAGGAGGAGGCGAACAATTACGATAACAATGACGATAACAATGACAATGGTAATGGCAATGGCAATAACAATGAGGAGCAGGCTTCCTCTCCCTCTCCCCCTCCCCTTCCCTCCCCCCTCATCCGCACGACGTCAACCCTAACCCTCGACCTTGTCTCCCTGGGCTTTCCCCCCCGGTGGGCCTCCTTGGCCATCCTCGCCAACCCTCCCGTTGTTGTCGTTCCCGTTCCCTCTTTGCCTTCAACTCCTTCCGGTGCCGCTGCCGCTGTCACCCAGCCCAAGCCCAAGCCCAAGCCCCAGCTCGAAAGGTGCCTCCTTTGGATCAAGGCCGAGGAGGGTCGTCTCCAGCTCGAGGACGGTCGGATCGCGCATCGAAACGGAGACGGGGACGGGGACGACGACGACGACGAGAAGAGCGTAGACAGCAGGCCGCAGACGCCGGTCCAGGTTCAGGCAGCAACAACAAAATCACCAACGACACCTGCAAAAGTGCCGACACCAGCAACTGTTAAAGCAGCAGCTCCTAGCCCAACCTCGAAAGCAGAAGTAGAAGCAGAAGCAGAAGCAACAGCAACAGCAACAGCAACAGCAGCGACAACAACAGCAACAGCAGCAGCAGCAGCAACAGCAACAACCACAGCAACAACCACAAACAAAACTTTACCAAACCACGGCGGGTCGAACATTTCTTGGTCCTCCCCCCCCTCCTCCCCCTTCAGCGCCCTTCCCTCCGGCCCCTCCCGCCTCGGCAGTGCCGCCAATGGCCCGGCAATCGACCCCAAAACCTGCCTGCTGACCGCCCCGGGCGCAGCAGGCTTCACATCGATAACGACCCCTGGCTACCTCCTTTCCTCCTCCTCCTCCACATCCTCCTCCACATCCTCCTCCTCCTCCTCCACATCCTCCACATCCTCCTCCTCCTGTAAATCGTACTACTACGAAGTCCACCTCCACACCTCCGGCTGCATCCAAATCGGGTGGGTCGACGGCGGTTTCCGGGGCGACGTCGAGGGCCGCGGGGACGGAGTCGGAGACGTCAAGGGCTCCTGGGGTTGGGACGGGTGGAGGTGCCTAAGGTGGAACGAGACGGAGGGGGGGTGGGGGACGAGGTGGAAGAAGAACGATCGGGTTGGGTGCGGGATATCGTTCAATTCTGATTCTGATTCTAAGGGGATTGCTGAGGTTTCGTTTACGATCAACGGCCTGGCGGCAGAAATAGGCATGGGCGTGGCCTTCAAGGGAATCGAGCCCAGGGGAGGCGTCCTTCCCTGCGTGTCGTTCAATCGCTCCGAGTCCGTGAGTCTCTGCCTCGGGGACTCGTCTCGGGACGATAACGGTGGGATGCTGTACTGCCCCGAGGGGTGTACCCCGCTGGGGGACTACATTAAGCAGGTGTACGAAGAGCAGCGAGCGGAGAAGGAATGGGAAGGGGAAGGGGAGGTAGAAGAGGACAACAACAACAACAACAACAACAACAACAACGACAACGACAACGATTCCGACATGTACGGAGACTTTTCGGAGGGAGAGGGGGGGTTCGAACTGTTCGACTACTCGCACAGGTTCAACGGCCAGGACGGCATGATTTCCTTAGGAGGCGGTGCTGCCACAGCCACCACCACCCCCTCCACCCCCTCCTCCCCACCCACCCGAATCTCCATCCCCCCCCTCCCATCCCCCCTCGCAATGTCCTCCTCCCCCCTTTCCGCCATGACGTCCTACTACGCCAGTCTCGAAGGTTCGATCCTGTCCACAATAAAAAACCTCCAAACAGCTCTCTCCTCGTCCTACGCCTCGCTAATTCTCCTCTCCGTCCTCACCACAACAACCGCAACCCCCGCCGACCTGTCCTCCCTCGCCCTCACCCCCCCCCTAGCCTCATCCCTCCTCGACATCGTCTCTGCGACGGTCTCAAACCCCTCCAAGCAGTGGCTCGGCGAGGCGGGTGCAATGGCCCTCGCTGCCGAGTCCCTCGGCCTGCGGTGCATGGGATTCGAGAAGGCTGCCTTCACAGCGGGAACAGCCGGCGGAATTGGAAGCGCGTACGGTGCGGCGTACGGTGCGGCCTTCTGGGGAAGTGGTGCCAGTGGTGGCGGAGTCGGAGTCGGCGGTGATTTCGCCAGGGCTGAGCTCGGCTTATCCAGCGGAGGGTCCCCCGCTCTGGCGTTTCTTAGGCCTGGCCTCCTGGCCGTGGCGAGGGAAAGCGGCCATTTTAGGAATGCGCTGCTGGCGAGCGTTGGGGACTGCGTGAAGGTTTGTGGGAGGGTCGGAATCGAGAATGATAGTGGCGTTGGCAAGGCGGCGCCCAAATCCAATTCAAATTTCCAGGGACGGTTTCATGTCACCTCCACCGGCGGCGACATCCGCCTCTCGTCCTGGTTGACAAACGCACTTCTAACGTCAGTTCTAACGACCAGCCACAGGGACCCCGTCCTCACCTCCCTCTTCAACAGCTGGGCAAAAGGCCTCCTCTCCCCCTCGATGCCGTTCCGTATGCTCTCCTGCGCTCACTGTGCCGGGATCCTAAACGCCTGGGGCGCAAGGGCGCCCGCGCTACTAAATGATGTCGTTAAGCCGGGGCTCGTTGCTCGGTACCTGCGTAGACTTGGGAGGATCGTCGAAAGGAGGATTTGGGCGGAGAGGGCGCAGGCTCCTGTGTACAGCAAGTACTTGCAGTTGATGGTGGAGCTTCTTGTGGCGGTTGAGCACAATGGAGGAGCAGAGACAGAAACGGAAACAAAAATGGAAACGGAAACGGAAATAGGTGAGTGAGCGAAGAGAGCGAGCCTTGAGGAAGAAGACTCAAACAAACATATTCCACTCATTTTTTTGTAATTCGCCTCACTCCGCTCGGCGCAGAAACAGAAACAGAAACAGACACAGACACAGATGTCCCAGCCGTCTTCGCCTCAACCTCCACCATCTGGGAGGTCTGGTCCGGAACGATGGACAACGTCGGTTTCGTCTCTCCCAACCTCGACAAGCACCCAAAGTCAACAATTCGACAGATCATTGACGCTGGCGAAGGCCCTCCTCGCTGCGACGTCGGCGACAGCGTTTTGTTGACGTCAAGCGACTCCTCTTCCGACGACGACGGCTCGGCCAAGCTCAAGGCTCGGAAGATCGCCAGAGAGGAAAATGCCAAGGCAGCCTGGAAAGCCCTAATAACCTCAATCGTGGCAAAAATCACCAACCTCCCCGTCCGCCTTCTCCCAACTTCCATTCTCTCCGAAATCCTCTCCTTCGCCCCAAAGTCCTCCTCGACCGTCTCGCCAAAGCCTCCTAGCCCGAAACTCCCCTTCGGCACGGTTACGGCCGTGAAGGACTGGCGAGGCTCGCCGGCGATGGCCCGCACCGTTCTTTGGAACGCGACGGGCGTCGAGAAGACGTACAGGTTCGGAGGTGAGCGAGCTAAGCGAGCGAACGAGCCTTTTAAGACGATAACGTATACGCACGTTTGGCCCCCATTTGTTCGCCACCGTGTCCAATTTTGAGCGTCTAAAAGCCGTTGCGCGTTGGAGTTGTGGTCGTTTTTAGTGGTTCGCCTTTTTGTGCATGTTTTTAGATTTCACATTTGCGTGCACATGACCCTGATCTGGACTGGACCGTCTCTGAACAACCCTCTTCGCTCAAAATGATGCGCTTGACCCGCCACCGTGTTCAATTTTGAGTGTCTAAAACCTCCATACGATGGAGTTGTGGTCGGTTTAGTGATTCGCCTTTTTTTCCCTTTTTTTGAGTTTTCACATCCACCGCTTGATGAAGACGAAGTTATATCATACGAGCCACTAGTAACTAACATATTCCACTCAATTTGTAATGCGCCTCGCTTCGATCGGCGCAGGTGAGAACTCGTTCGACCTCGTCCACGTTTCTCTTAACAAAAAGCAAACAAAGGTCAAGCGGCGGTACCCTCCCGTAGAAACGCCCGAGTGCGAGGCGCACCGGCACGGCTTCGGGTCGAAGAAGTCCTACTCGGTCGTTCTGAGAATTGCCAACTGCTCGGACGCTACCCCCGAGGGGTTGTTCGACGGCCTGCTCGAGTATCCGGATTGCGGCGCGGCAGTCATCGTGAAGGTTAAAAAAAACTCCTCCCCCACACACACGACCCTTTCCATCACCGAGCTTTCCCTCCACTACGGCCAGGCCCACGGCAATTGGTATTACCGCTTCGGGACCCCAACTTACCAGCCAGGCAGCGAGATTTTCCTCACATCCAAAACCAAACCCAAATCCAAATCAAAAACCAAACTGTTAGTTAAACCCAGTGAATCGACTTCTTCCAATCGTCAATCGTCAATGGTGAGCGGTGCGTTCAACTACACGCCACCAAGCTTATGGATGAAGAACGGCGGGGTTCTCACCCAGCGCTCCGACTTCAAACTGAAGAAAAACACCGGAGCGAGCAGCAGGTGAGTGAGCGAAGCGAAGCGAAGCGAAGCGAGCGATCCTTTCATGGAAGACGAGAACACGAGAACACGAGAAAACGAGAAAACGGGAAAACGAGCAGTACTAACAAAGATTTGTACGGCGCAGCATCATCAGGCTTGACAAAGCCACACACTCATCAAAGATATCAGTTTCCCAAGACGGCCGTTCCGCTTGGTGCAACTCCGGCGACGGTCGGTCGCTCTGCTACGGCAGCTCCGGCTTCGTCACTGGCGTCCACTACTGGGAAGCAACCATCGAGGTCGGCGAGCCGGGCAGCGTTTACATCGGCGTTAGCGAGAAGCCCAAGGGGCAAGAGGTGAGCGAGCGAGCTTTGTGACAGAAAAGTGCGAAAACTCCGGCGTGTGTTGGACCATCCCTGGGACAACCCCCTCGCACATAAAGATGCGCCTGACTGCACTGCACCAGCCACCGTGTCCAATTTTGAGCGTTTTAAAACCTCCATACGTTGGAGTTACGGTCGATTAGTGCGAACTTCCTATTCGTGGGCTGCATCCACTGCTGAAACTAACCTACTCAACTTATTTTGGTCGCTCGCTGCTCTCATCATTCGTTGAAAATGCGCCTCGCTTCGATCGGCGCAGTCGCCCCAGAGGGCGCTCGGTAGATGGTTGGGGTTTGGATTTGTGAACTTCCGCGCGAGCTTGCACGCCGGGACGGAGAAGATCTACGGCTGCCATGTCATGCCCGGTGACACCGTGGGGGTGATGCTGGATTGCGATGCGGGGCGGGTGTCATTTTTCGTTGACGGACTGAAGTACGGGGAGCACGTTCTGAGTGATCTCGGGGTTGCCTTCCAGCGTTGCTCACCGTTCGGGTACGAAGCGGAAGGTAAGACGAGTACGACTTGATGATGGCTACCTCCACCTCCACTCCACATCTAAGCTAAACACCACTCAATTCAATTCAATTCAACGGCGCAGGTGTCGGAATGTGCGGTTTTGGAAACGATTCTGCCAACATCTACGACATAAATTCCCCGCAATCATCCTCCCTTAACGTGCTCCCAATGTTCCACAACAACGCCAAGGTCAATATCAGGGCGTTGTTTCCTGTCATCGGCTTCCGTTCTCACGGCGACCGTGTGACGTTGAACGGGAAATCACAATGGACATTTAGCAACGGCAACTTTGGCAAGAACTTGCTGAAAGCATGCTTGCAAAGTGACCAGCTCTTTCGGCGATTTGGGGCGACAAAGGCAACGACAGCGACAGCGACAGCAACAGCGACAGCGCCGTTTCCCCACTGGTTCATCAAGAAATCGTTCGATGAGTACAATGAATGGCGCAGCAGCAACGTCGTTGAAGCCGTAACGCGCGCGAACATTTTGACGAAGTTCGACACGCGAATAAAGGCCTGCGTTGAGGCGTGCCGCCACCTCGGTGCCCGCCAGCCCTTCCTCTCTGGCGATATTGTCAAGATCAAGAGGAGCAACGGTCGCATTCTGGAGATGCCCGAAGAAGCAGGTGAGCATGCGAATCGAACGGCGCGAGCGAAGGAGCTAGTCACAAATTTTTAGTATTGTATTTTGTTGCTGGCCCGCTTCGCTCCGCTCACAGCTCGCAATGTACTAAATCTACTGTTATTCCTCTCAATTTGTTTTCCGCTTCGCTCGATGCAGTAATTCTTGGAGCGCACAGCAACCAGCTCTTCTACAAGCTGCAAGTCCAAAAAACGGAGGGCGGGTCGCTGAAGGAAGGCGGAGGGAAAGCGTGGATGTTCAGCCAGTGGGATATCGTCCCCGAAGCAATCGAAATAATCAAGCACGCTCACCCAATTGCGATGGACGTTGTTCTCCCGTTGAAGGAGAACTTTCGCGGCTTCCTAATCAAGATTGTGCACGGTGGGGGGGCAATCATCAGGCGCGACTTGGAGATTGATGTGGACGCCTCGACGAAATTAGGCACGTTGGAACGCGGCGCTGTAGTCCGCGCTCTTGAAAGGCGTCGAAACTCCAACAACATAATCCGCTACCGCGTGTCCTGGAAGGGGCTCGATGGCTGGATTTCTGCCACCCTTCGGGGAGGGGACGAGCAGGTTGCAGCCCCGCTCAGGGAAGAAGCCATTGACCTGGAGAAGGTGAGCTAGCGAGCCTTTTGGAAGACTAGCATATTCGCGATTAAGTGCGCGAAATGGCTACAGACCAGACATAATGGCTACATCCACTACTGAACTAACATTATTCCACTCAATTTGTATGGCTCGCTTGGTTCGTTTCGCTCGTCCTTCATTATAAATGCGCACAATCTCGCTTCGCTCGGCGCAGGATTTTGCCGAAATTTCCGCTAATTTCAAGAGTGACGTAGTGGATCGGTTGAGCAAGTTTTTGAACGGCGAAGTTGTCGAGGAGATTGAGGAGCTCGACGATGATATTGACAAGGGGGGTGGAGGCGAAACGAAAGATGAGAGAGAAGAGGAAGGGGAAGCAAAAAATGAAGACCCACAACCCACAATCACGTTCAAGAAAAAATTGGGTGCCTTGGAGAGAAAATTTGTCCACGCAATGGCGCGCAACCTTGGTCTTACAAGTGAGAGTAGGTGAGTGAGCGATGAAGTGCGCGAAATGGCTACAGACGGCTACCTTCATTCACTACTGAGCTAACCAAAAATGCGCCTCGCCTTCATTTTGCTCTGCGCAGTGGTGAAAAGGCCAACCGATATGTTGCGGTGAAGAAAACGACAACTTCAACCGACGAAACACAGTGTGGAGTTCCTGTTGCTTCCGACTGCGACGACCTCGGAGTAAAGATTGCGGAGCACATTGTGGAGTTTGAAAATGAAGATATGAGAGAGCAAAATATCCTTCCGAGAAGAAGTCACTCTCCAATAAATTTCGAAACGTTCAAGAAATTATTGGGCGCCGGCAGCAACAGGGACGGCCTGATGTGCCAGATCATGAACGAGCTGGCGCACAAGAGCGGCTGCGCTCCTTTAGAAGTTCCGTTCATGATTGTCGAGAGTGCTCTGCAATTTTCCGAGGACACCTCTTCGAATCCTGGGGGTTCAGCATCGTGCAACCAAGCTTGCGCAACGATTTGGAACAATGCAAACAAAATCAACAACACACCAGTAGAGCCCAACAACCTCCTGGCTCGAATCGTTGCATTGCGAGTTTTCAACCAAATCCTAGCCAGCTCCCTCCCCCTCCTTCTCCTAAAGTCCCCCCAGCAAGACACCGCCATACTCGGCGGCATGACCGGTTCTGGGTCATGCGTAAATTCCGGGGGGAGTGATAAATCTTGGTTGAAGGTGCCATTTTTGAGCAACCGAATCCGAGCTGTGAAGGTGAGCGAGCGAAGCGAGCGAGCCTTTTGGAAGACGAGCATACTCGCGATGAAGTGCGCGAAATGGTTACAGACGGCTACCTTCATCCATCCACCCACTACTACTAAGCTAACCCAACCCAATTCGTTTTGTTTTGCTCGACCTTCGTTTAGCACTGCATATTCACCCACACGAAAACTCACCTCTTCGAGTCCGTGTGCTCGGCAACCACCCACCCGACCTACCACTCCAACGATGAGTACGAGGACCCTGGTCAGATCGAGACCGTGAAGATCAATAGGATCAAGGCGGGGAGCGCTTTGAGCGAGATTGTTGAAGGAGAGGAACGCTTGGGAAAGTCGGTGATTGGACAGATGCTGGGGCAAATGAAAAATTGGCCGAGCAACGTGTTCAGAAGGAAATATGTTGGCCGAGGGCACGGTGGGCAGTCGAGGTGCTTCAAGGTTAAGTTAGTCGGAGAGGGAGCAAACGACTATGGGGGGCCGTATCGGCAAGTCTTCGACGACGTTTCCCGCGAGCTAGAGCTGATTGGCCTACTGAAACCCACCCCCAACAACAAAAACTCCGTGGGAGAGGGGCAGGAACTCCTCACCTTCCCTCCGAATTGCGGGGGCGAGTTCTTCAGCGTCGTTTGCGAGAAGGACGGGAAACTCGTCGACTACCAGAACTTGCTCAAGACGGAGACGAACCCTAACTCTAATTTGAGCGGGTTGGCTCATTTCCTTGGAAAGCTGACGGGCGCGAGCATTCGGGGAGGCGTGAATATGAAAGTTGCGCTCCCGCTGAGCTCTTGGAGGGCAATTTGCGGGGACGAGGCGGAAGATGTGGTGGGGGAGATCAATGAGGTTGACAGTCTGTTGGCGAAGTTGTTGTTGCGGGAGAAAGAGGGGGAGAAAAAAACAGAATTAGCGAGCGTGAACGAAATGTTCGGCTGGAGCAGCGAACACCCAGAGCTAGACCTGCACACTGCGCAGAGAACCAAACTCCTCGAGTCAACCGTCGGGGTCAAATCATGGCTGGCAGGCATGTCGAACGTTGTGCCTGTCGAACTTTTCAACGTTTTCGAAGGAAGCGAGCTTAGAGAGATGATCTGCGGTGCAAACGAAGTTGAGGTGGACCTGCTCATGAAGGTGACCGAGTACGAGGGCTGCAGGTAAGCGAGCGAAGCGAGCGAGCCTTGAGGAAGACGAGCATACTCGCGATGAATCAACACCGCGAAATTGCTACAGACTTAAAAATTAATGGCTACATCCACTACAAAGCTAACCCAACCAATTCGTGTTGCTCGCTCTTTTCGCTCTTGCTTGCTTCATCCAAAATGCGCACAATCTCACTTCGCTCGGCGCAGGGCGGACGACCAGCATGTAGTATGGTTCTGGGAGACTCTGAGCGAAATGAACAATGAGGAAAAAGAAAATTTCGTCAGCTTTGTTTGGGCGAGGAAATCACTTCCGAGCACCGTCGCAGCGTTTGAGCAGAACTTCAAGGTGAGCGAGCGAGCGAGTGAGCATAGCGAGCGAGCGAGCATTGTGACAAAAAGTGTTGCAGTAGAGTGCGAAGCCAACAACTCGCTCCTAATTCACTCTTGCTCTCGTGCTTCGTTGAAAATGCGCCTCGCTTCATTTTGCTCGGCGCAGCTCCAGAAGGACAGCAAAACTGCAGAAATCAGCGAGCAAAGAGTCGTAGATGAGTACTTGCCTCACGCATCGACCTGCTTCTTTAGCCTGGCGTTGCCGAGGTATAGCAGCAAGGTGGTGATGAGGAAGAAGCTGCTGCATGCCATAGCGCTGTGCCCAAATATGGATAGTGACTTCACGACAAATAGTGCGGAGCTTAGGAGCGGGTGGATGTAAAAATATTTTTGCAAATAATAGATTGTTTTGCCAATTTCTATAATCTTGAGCTCTGGTTCTTCTTCAGTGTGATGTGGCTCGGAGGTTTCGATTCGCTCCAGTGGCTGCTGCTGCTCGCACTGTTCTCCCTCGATCCTTGGTCGGCGTTTGCTCCTATCCCAATTCCAATCTCAACACCTTCCAGCCCTAGACTCCCTACAGTGGGGGCTGATATTCTCCGATCTCTTCCTTCTTCACGATCACCTCCCAGTCTCGCGCTCTGAGATTTCTGCTTGCTATTCTTGTCAAATGAATAAATATTTGACCTGTCAACGCGTTCTGATTTTGCATTGTTGCTGCTATTGCTATTGCTATTGCTATTGCCATTGGTGGTCCCTGTTGTGCTCCCTCTTACCCTCCCTATGCCCCCCCTCACTGTATTCTTGACATTTTCCATCAGCTCAATCCCGTACGCATTCCGGTCGTCCATGGAGCTGCTCATTGCAGTTTGGTAGTTCTTGTAGATTTTGCTCGTCTTGAACCGAGGCAGACTGTCGCTCTCCATTATGTGAAAGATTTCTGCTTGCGCCTCGTCAAATATATTTAGTGGCACCCCGTCTTTCGCGTCTTTCTTGCTCAAACAGCCGTTTCCCGTTAGAACCCGCATATTGTACTGACTGTCCCCCCCCAACCGTAAGTCGCCGTCGCCATCGCCGTTGCCGTCGTCGTCGTCATTTTCGTTTTCATTTCCGTTTTCGTTACGCCTGTCCCCACCACTAACACACTCCTCCTCCAAAATGAGAATCTGGTATATCTTCGACCGCGCGTTGTCAGAAATATTGACCTCCATGTCGGCACCCCGCACTATAAAGGTTTCGTACACGTCAATTGCCAGGTCGTACGAGAGCTTTATGGTGTGCTGGCTGAGGAGCTGCCCCATGCCGGTGGAGAGGTGCTTGTGCTTCTCGACCTGAGCCTGCTTATGCTCCGCCTTGATGTTCTCAACTTCCTTCCAAAAGAGCACGTTCTCGACACTGAATTCCGACTTGAGGTGCTCCACGAACACCGGGTAAATGTGTGAGATTAGGATGCTCTCCAAACCCTGGTGATCCAACCCACCCGCCTTATTTTCCTTCGTCACGAAGAAGCCAAAGGTCCTCACGGCAGGCAACAGCGTCAGCACCATGAACGAAAGGTTCATCCCAGCAATGACGATCAAATGCGGGTCGAACCCTGCGCCGAATTGAGGGGAATAAATGTTAATTTCCTAGTGGGCGAGTTGGCGAGCCAGCAACACCACACTCGCTCGCTCACCTTCTATCCAAATGTCTTCTTCGGGCAAGACAATGCACAGTATGTAAGCCAAGATGAAAACGACCGAAATTATAAACACGGCCCTGAACTCGTTCGAGACGCCAAAGTCATCCCTCAACTTTTCGCGCGTGAAGAAAAGAATCAGAAGACCTGAAAAAATCTGACCGGAGAAGCCGTAGGCCGTATCGAGCCAGAAGATTCCTCTGTGCAGCCTGCAATTATTGTAAAACATGCTGCCGTCCTCGCCGTTGAACTCATTGATTCGCTCATCGATTTGGTTGATGTCGTTCATGGAGTCGTTCTCAGTTATCAGGCCTTCGAAGGAGTTGCTTATTATGAAAATGGTGAAGCTCAGCATGTACACGAAGATCATGCTCGCATACGTGCACGCAAGGTTCCGCTTCAAATTCCGCCGGTCCGACTTGAGCGCGTCGACGAGGTGGTCGAACTGGGCTGAACGCTGCTTGCGACCCGCTGAAGTTTCCGAAACTCGCTGGCCGGTATCCTTAAGGAGGGAGCCAAACTCGCCCGCGAGGTCCGCGAGCTTCGAGTGGATTCGCGCCTCGCGGAAGAACTGGAGTTGAGTTGAAAGCAGGGGAGTTATCCACAGGGGCATGTGAAGAATTGCGCACATCTTGTAGGCGATGCAGGAGGAGGAAGTGGGATCTCGCTCGATCATTGGAAAGGGGAGGGTCGTGAGGATCGATACTAGCATGAGGAGGCGAACTAGCTTTGAGCGCCCAGAACGCTTTATTGGGAAGTGCTGGTCGCGATAGATGAAGAGTAGGAGGGAGAGGGCAGGGACAATGAGGGAAAAGTAGTAAAATACGCTTCCAATAGTTTGCCTGTAGGAGATGCCGGCTATGGCCATGATGGTTTTATGAGTTACTCTTAAGACTCTATATATTGAAGAGAGTTGGGAGAGAGGTGGAAGTTGCAATGTGTGTTGAAGAAAACGTGGAGAGACTGCCTATGTGAAGAACTGTTTGAAGATCTTAAAGCTCATGTTTCGGCATATGTTCCCCTTTTCGAACCCTAAGTGCCTAATGTTCTAAATTTTAATAAAAATTTTCTAGCGTTATTGACTAACAATAAAACAGACCAAACAACAGATACATCCAAAAAGCATCACCTGTCACACAGCATCAAGCAGGCACAGCAACAGCAGAAAAACAGAAGACACAGTAGGCAATTAGCAGCCAGCATGAAGAGTGTTCTTCTGATCATTGCCCTCCTTTTGTGTTCTACCCAGTCCCAGCCAGCAACTCCAACACCCTCCGCCGTTCCCTCCTCCGATCCATCATCTGCACCTTCTGGGGCGCCTTCCTCTGCTCCAACAAACACTCCCCAACCCTCCTCCGCGCCCTCTGGGTCACCCTCAAATTCACCCTCAAGGGCACCTTCCCAATTGCCCTCTGCTGCACCATCAATTTCCCCTCAACCTTCCTCTGTCCCTTCGGCAGCACCTTCCAACGTGCCCTCGTCTGCCCCATCTATTCTTCTCAATCCCGTAATTACGATGGAAACTTACCCCCTCAAGTACTCGTATTTTGGCGTGGGGCAATCGAACCGGTGGATCAATGATACGGCAATAGAGCTTGCAGACGCAATGGAAATTCTTCAGAATGGTAACCTCATGATGGCCGTAATAGATTTCACAGCTGGTTACGTGCAAGGTGACATGCTCACCTTCACTGATCAGAACGGGATTGTTGGCGATTATGTAGCCACAGACAGCACTGGCACGCTGACACTGAAGGGTGTTGCGACTACGGTCAGGTACGTCAAGGCGATGCGGTCAATATTGTTCAAAGCCTCGCCACTCCACAATTGGAAACAGAGCCCCACGGCGATCACCAAGACGGTTAGATTCAATGTGACGGATATTGGCGGTGCTGTTAGCATTCCCAAGACAAGAGACATAAAATTAGAGACGGCGGAAAGAGTTTTCACGACCTGGGTGCCAATCGAGATTAAGGACGATCGGAAGTAAGCATTAAAACGTCTAGTCATTAAATTTCATTCCCCAGTCTTCAAAAATTGTTTTAACTCTTTATTTGCACTTGGTCTGGTCAACGTCCGCCAATACGGAAAGGTCGAACCCCTGAGCCTTGGCCATGTCTCTGACCTTGGCAACCAACGCATCGTCCCTTTCACGAGTCCTGGTGAAGATCCACAAGCCAGAACCGTTCACGCCACTACCATTGGTGCATCCGTCGGCTGTCTCAACGTCGGGTTGTCCCCCGGAAACTAATGCGTAGCCCTCAGTTTCGTCGTAGGCCAGCACCCAGTAGGGGCCAGCCGCAAACGACGGTAGGAAGCATGGAGCGACTTGCAACTTCGCAGGATCGTTCGCATCTTCCGGGCCGGCACAAAGCGAGTCGGTAGAGTGGACAGTTCCGTCTTGCTCTTCTGCGTAATTGGTCACCCCAACAGTGTAACCTGTTATGGTCTTCTCGTCCTTCACTGAGTAATCAGCAGTTACACAAAATTTCTGCTCCGCCGGAAGGTACTGAGTTGACTGTTGCTGGTGAATGTACCATTTCGATGATGCATAAACATTCACGTCAAATCCGGCTTGGGTGGTCACGGGAGGGCATGCTCCGGTATCTACGTGGTGGGTGCCCTTGAGAAATCTGAAAAAGTGTCAGTAAGTTGCGAGTCAGAAGTGTAAATATATCTTGCAAACTAACTTACCCCCCTGCCGAGACCACTGAAAGAAATGATGTAGAGAGAACGGAGAGCTTCATAGTGTACGATTGATGTTGGAAATATTGAGAACGTCACACACAAATAAAGTTCAAAATTTGTGAACAAGTGAAAACGTCCTCTACAGGTAGTCATTGCCCCAATATGACACACCCAGCGCTCAGCGCTCACTACCTCACCAACCATACTAACCCAATTCTCCTACCTTGCCCCAGCAATTTCACCTTCCCCTGATTTAAGATCATATCCCATGCCTTCCAGTGAGCACCACAAGTGGCTCAAGAAGCGTGATTGGCCCGCGGTCCAAAGAGTCATGCATGACCCAGATCGTGACGACGTACTACTCATGAGAAATTACAGGGAGAGAGATGAGCATGGACGACTGCCACATCATTTGCTTGCAGCGAAAGCTCAGACACACACACATACTCTTGCCAGTGTGGGCGTGCAGTCGATTGGCTTCAATCCAGAGGCCCTCACCACACGAGACAATAAAGGCGAAACTCCCATCGACATTGCCCGTAGGAGTGGAGCCTGTGCTGAGATCATCGGCTTGCTCTCCCTCACTCCCGAGGAAGCTCTTTCGTTGGGTGGTAAGGGGATGTTCCGCTTGTACGCACCAGTGGCTTATTGGCAGGATGAGATGGGTGGGTGGATCCAATCACGATCGTATGCAGACTGCCACAAGTTCATCAATGAGCACGATGACGAGTTGGTGCGTGAAATGCTCAAATACAGGAATTCTAATCTTCTTCAATGTATTGCTGGCTGTAGCAAGACATACAGCGACTCCCTCGTGTTTCTTGCTCTTCGAATGATCCATCGACACCCACTTTCCCTCATTATTAAAGATCCAATTGAAAACGAAACAGCCCTCCAATGGGCACAACACCCCCAATTCAATGCGTGCAAAGAAATCCGAAACATCCTCCGCCTCACCCCCGCCCACATCTCCTCCACCCCCTTCCCCACCCTCCTCCGACAACACCTCCCCAAGCAGTTCGTCGATTCGTCAATCTTCGGCACCTACAACACCGCTTGCACCTTCATCAAGCACATGAAGTACGACAAGGCTGAGCTGGTTGAGGTAGAGGACGTGGTGAAGAAGCCGACCCAGAAGTGCGACGTCTGCAAGACCACCACAACGAAATCATGCGCAAGGTGCTAAACCAGCTACTTCTGCAGCGCCGAGTGCCAAAAAGCAGCTTGGAAGGAGCACAAAAAGACGTGCAAGGCACCGACGAGCCCACCAGCGAGTGAGGCCGACCTCCGAGTCCTGCACCAAGGCATGCACCTCCTCAACCGGTGCATCCAGGAGCCTGGAGCTGGAGATGGACCCACAAGTGTGGTATTAGATTTCTTGAGAGACTGTGGAGTGCCAAAAATAAAAAATAAAATTATTTAATCACAAGGGGGGTTTGAAAAGTCTTAAATTATGGAAGATGTTTTAATGTATTGCTTCTTCTGTGCAAGCTGAATGAGAAATTTAGTCCCCTTGAGGAAGTCCTTGTGGCGAAAATATGCCAAACACGCCAACCAACGCAAAAAAGCGTCTTTCTTTACGCAATGAGTTGGACACGATGGCGGGTTTGGCCAGGCGCATCTTCAAAATGTTTGTTTAAAGGTTTACCTGTTCAATTCTTCTTCTTCCGAAAACCCTCCTTATCACCTTGTCACCTTATTTTGGAACATTGAATAATTAAAACCTACTTTTAATTTATGGTCATCAGCTCGCTAAACGACACGACGTCGAATCCCCCCTCACTCCCACTTCCCACCTTCCTGGCATACACAACATTTTGTTTGAAGTAAACCTGCGTTTTCGCTTCTCCCCATGTGAATACTTGCGATCCGTTCTCCCGCGCGCCCCCTTTCGGAGCGAACAGCACTCCCATTTCCTCGGCCTTGGCCTCCACCACGTCCCGAATGCTGCAGCTCGGGTCGTCTAAGAAGTTTCCTCCAAGCCCATTCCCACTCCCACTCCCATTCCCATTAAAATCCCTCTTCCCGAAGGATTTCTCCAGCTGGCTCTTCCTCCTCTCCCTCTCGGCCCTCTTGGCGCTCCTCTTCTCCATGACCCTCTCGTAGCTCCGTGTCCCCGCTCCTGGAGGTTTCATCCTCTCGAATGCTTTCCCCCCATCTCCCACGTCTCTAAACTTCGCCTGAATCATGGCCAACATTGCGAACAGAAATTTGGCAATATCCTCGTCGTCGTAAACTCCTTCTCCCCCCTCCCTCTCCTTCCCGCTATACCCGCAGCTCAGCACGCCCTTCCAGCTGAAATAGAACTCCTTGGCGTCCTCCTTCCCCTCGCACCCATCTCCCCCACCCGCAGTCGTCCCATTTTGCAACTTTTTCCACAACGAATTCAAAACCCTGAGCATAACCTCGCCCTCGAGCAATCCCAAATACACGTCTGGTGTAAGCAGGTTCTTCCATTTGCAGAGGTTGTCCATCGTGGTGAAGTTCTGCTGGAATAATATTTGTGTTAGTTTAGTTGTGACTAGCTCGCTGGCTCGAATTCTCGTCTTCCTCAACCCCCCGCTCCGCTCGCTCACCTGCTGCTCTCGAATTGCAATTACCAATTCGTCCCGCAGGGCAAGTGCCAATTTCGGCACGACGCATTTGTCGACCAAGTTCTTCATACTCTTGCCGTCAAACACGGTGTTCCAAACCTCGAGCAAGTTCAGCGCGCTCTCATCCCCCACGTCCCAATCCTTCAACCCGTCCGCAAGCTGCACCGAGCGAAGAAGGTGCGAAGCGAATTGAATTGAGTGGAATAATAAATTTTATTATATAAGTAATTCATCGCTCAAAAGTCTTCCTCAAAGCTCGCTCGCTCGCTTCGCTCGCTCACCTTCTTCCTGATTGGTGGGAAAAGCGGGCTCATTACCTCGGGTGCCACGTGGGGGAGCCACGGGTGCAGCCAGCTGTGTATTGCTATTGTGTCCGTCCGCGGATCGAACTGGTCCACGGCTGCGCTCAGCATCGGCATAATCGTGTTGTTGAGGAGGAAGCTCGTGGCAGTTGAATTTGAATGTGCATATACATTTGAATGGAAAATTTTGTTCAGCTCCGAAAACAAGCTGACAACCGTGTCGGGGTTGGCGACGCAGTTCCACCGGTTGAGAATTTGGCGGTTCAGCATTGGGTTCACGTGGGCCTCGAACAAGTGGGAGAGGATGACATTGGTGGGGTCGTGCTGCTTCAGCCTTGTCTGCCAAGAGCTGAACAAGTCGGTGACGAGACGGGGGTCTGCCCCAAACACGTCCCAAAATTTCACCTTTGCCTTCAGCAGAGGGGTGAGATAGAGAGGCAGCAAGTTGATTAGGTTCAGCTGTGCGTGCTCCTCGGGGAAGCGTTTGGAAATCTCCTCGAACTTGTCCAAAATTTGGTCTCCTTCTCCTTCTCCCTCTCCCTCTCCCCCCACACCATCCAACAGCTCGTCGATCTCCTTCAGCCTCTTCTGCTTCAGCTCGATCTTTCCCCTCCTCTCCCTCAGCTCCTCCACCTCGGTCGTAAACAGCTTGACCTTCCCCTCCAGCTGCTTCCTGAAGTGCGTCGCGGATCGAATGTCCTCCTCCGCCTTGTTGATCGTGTGGGTCATGTTGAAGAGCAGCTCCGCCCCAATTTGGGGGGGGTTATTAGCATTAGCTGCCTGTACTGTTTCGTTCGCAGCCACGTTTGTCATTATGTTCCCTCCCCCGTAATACGTTTTCACGTCGCTTCCCCGCATGTCGACAATTTTCATATCGCTTGTTCCCGCCCCCTCCACGTCGTTGATGACATCCGCTGCGCTGATGTATTTCTTCCCCTTTTTCTTCTTTTCCTTATTTTGCTGCTGCTGCTGCTGCTGCTGCTGCTGCTGCTGCTGCTTCTTGTACCCGCCCCGATCACCCCCAATTTCGTACGCCCCCCTCATCGCCGTCACGAGCTTCTTCTCCTCCCCCCTCTTCCTCTCCTCCTTCTCCTTCTTCACCACCTGGTCGTAGTCCCCCCCCTTGAGCTCCACGTGCATCCTCTTGTTCTCCTCGAGCTTGCTCGCCTCCTTGAAGCCGCCGAAGCCAAGGCCCAAGTTGGACGGCCGCACCACCACGCCCACAGTGCCAGAGACGCCGCGGTTCTTCGCGCCGAGCCGCCCGGCAAATCCCATCTTGGACAGGAGCTTCGCGCCGATTCCTTTCGTGTGCTTCTCCCATTTTCCAATGGAGGATTTGGCAATGTCGAAGGGTTGCTCTTGGGGGGGGGGGAAGCCGAAGCCGAGGCCGAGGCCGGGCTGTTGTTCTTGTTCTTGTGGTGGTGGTTGCGGTGGTGGTGCGTCAAAGCCAAGTCCAAGACCCCTCGCGGCAGCAAAGTTGTCGAATTGAGGGTTGCTGTTGACATTGTTCAAAATTGGAATTGAAAGCGGTTTGCTTTTCTTCTTGCTCCCACCTCCAGCAAGCAAGCTCCTGAACTTGTCGTTTGCAGCATTGCTGTTGATATTGCTATTGCTGTTGCTATTGCTATTGCTTTTGCTATTGCTATTGCTTTTGCTATTGCTATTGGTGCTGCTATTTCTATCACCCTCGTCTTCCACACTTTCATCATCGTCTGCCTCTTCGGCCGAACTGTCGCCCCCAGCAGGCTGAACAAACCCTATTCCCTTGGACGAGCCAATGCGGCCACCACCCTGCCGACGCTTGCCTTCGCCACCAACCCCAGCCATGAACTCGTCGTCGGAGAAATCATCCTCATCCTCAAAATCGCCATATTTATTATTATCCCGCTCCTCACCATTGAAAACACCGTAGGTCGCTTCATCCCGACCTCTCTTTCGGGATCGACTGTTCTTTGCAGCTTTCACTCCAAATCCAGGTTTTTTCGGAGGTTTGAACCCTAAACCTCCACTCAACGGTTCGGCATTATCATCGTCTGATGCTGCGTCGTCGCTCGAATCGTACATAGATAATCGTGTCAGAAGAGGGGAAATAGTATACCTCAAAAACCAATAAACCTACATTTTTTTTCAAATTGTATCGCATACGAAAGTTATGTGGACTCTAGTACTCCCGAGTACCATCTTATTGATAATTATGGGAAGTGAGACGGTTTTGGCCATTGATTTTGCCGATTTCGGCCAGTTTAATAACAACATTCCTTTTCTCCTCCCCCTCCTTCTCCTCCTAACCCTCATTGTGTACATTAAAAGCGGTGTCAGGAAAGTGACCTCCACCACCCCTCCTCTTGTAACCCCCAACATCCACATTCCGGTCCTTTCCTCCTTGTTCAACCTCACCTTTCTCGAGTTTGGCAAATCTCCCCTTAAAATGGTGACTCGATGTGAGAAGGACCACGGGCCGTGCTTCTCAATGGACATGTTCGGCAACAAAATCACCTTTCTCATTGGGCCCGAGGCCCAGGCTCCTTTCTTCACCTCAAATGACAGTGTTATGTCTCAGCGAGAGGTGTACGGTTTCATGAAGAGCGTGTTTGGCAAGGTGAGTGAGAGAAAGAGAGAGAGAAAGAGAGAGAGAAAGAGTGAGAGTGTTGCAATTGCATCACTCATCGAACTCGTAACACTCACATATACACTCGCATGTATAGGATGTCGTGTACGACTGCGACTCGAAGAAGCGCCAGGTCCAGTTCCAGTCAATGGCCCACGGGCTTCGCGCTTCTCGGCTCAAAACCTACACCAAGAAGATTGAGAAGGAGACCCTCGAATTTCTCGACGAGAAGTGGAAAGGGTCGGGAACGATCGACTTGCTCGAAACTCTCTCAGAGCTGACGATTCTGACCGCGTCGAGGTGCCTCCACGGCGACGATGTCAGGGACAACATGTACACCGAGGTGGCCGATTTGTACCACGATCTTGATCAGGGCGTTCAGCCGATCAGCGTATTCTTCCCGAACGCGCCGATCAAAGCTCACTGGAAGAGGAACGTGGCCAGGAAGAAAATGGTGGTGTTGTTCTCCAAGGTCATCAAGGAGAGGAGGGCGGAGACGAAAGAGGTGAGCGAGCGACCAAAAAACTTCGTGCGAAACTTCGTGCGAAACTTCGAGCGAAATTACAATTCAATTCATGGCTACATCCACTACTGAAATATCCTACTCTACTATTTTTGCGCTTAACTATTTTTGCGCTCGGCGCAGGTTACAATGGCTGCGGACAGGACCGACATTCTGCAGGTCTTCATGGAGACCAAGTACAAGGACGGGACCCCTCTGTCCGACGACGAGATCACCGGGCTGCTGATCGCATTGTTGTTTGCTGGGCAGCACACGAGCTCGATCACGAGCACGTGGACGGGCATGTTCATTGCGAAGGACCGAGACATTTTGAAGCGGGTCGTTCAGGAGCAGGTGAGCCGCGAGCCGCAGCGAATGCGCGCCACCTACTTAACTAACCAACCCACTCGGCGCAGAAGGACATCATCAAAAGTGACGGCGAGGAGCTCACCTACGAGACAGTCAACAAGATGGAGCTCCTGCACAACTGCATGCGCGAGGCTCTCCGCCTGCACCCTCCTCTTGTGCTGCTGATGCGCAAGTGCTTGAAGGACGTCAAGATTAACGCCAAGGTGAGTGAGTGAGTGAGTGAGTGAGTGAGGGGAGGAAGGGAGGGAGGAAGGGGAATGCCCACATCCACCAGTACTAACCACACCCAACCCAGGGCAAGGAATTCCTTATCCCCAAGGGTGACACCGTAATGGTTTCTCCCTCCGTCGGAATGAGGCTAGGCGACGTTTTCGTCGACCCGGACAGGTTCGACCCGGACAGGTACGCGGAGGGAAGGGAGGAGCACAAGATTCCCTACGCGTACCTCGGGTTCGGCGGCGGAATGCACTCGTGCATGGGACAGAACTTTGCGTTCGTTCAGGTCAAGACCATTCTGGCAACCATATTTCGTCGCTACGACGTCCAGATGGTGCCCGACGAGCTCCCTGACTGCGATTACGAGGCCATGGTCGTAGGGCCCAAAGGTGACTGCAGGGTCTCATACAAAAAGTTGTAAACAAAAATTGATTGGAACATAAAATGGAGTTTTAACCAAAAAATTTGTGTTTATTCAGCAGGCCGGACCTGGCAACAGGAACTCCACCACCACACTCGTTGGCCCATCCCCAGCCCCAGGTCTCTGTATGCACATATTCAGGAGGGCCATGCCCTTGTGGAGGGTGCGGAGCTCGGCCTCGGTAGCGGGAGGGGTTGTCGGCGCCTTGCACGTCTTCTTGTGCTTCTTCCAGGCTAGTTTCTGGCAGGAGGGGGAGCAGTAGAAAGTGCGCTTGCACCGTGCGCACGGTTTGGTGGGGAGGGAGCTGCAGATGTCGCACTTGCGGGTCGGCTTCAGGACGGCCTCTATTTCAACCAGCTCGGCCTTGTCGTACTTCATGTGCTTGATGAACGTGCAGACGGTGTTGTAGGGGCCGTAGATCTCGTGGGGTTTGGGGGGGAGGGAT
>Ga0302116_1000636_pt1 | contig 21349 bp, 30 predicted proteins | sample AG5_SCM_MG_FD_203124 | JGI IMG/M metagenome (GOLD analysis project Ga0302116, IMG submission 203124) | Marine microbial communities from Western Arctic Ocean, Canada - AG5_SCM | ecosystem: Environmental > Aquatic > Marine > Oceanic | place: Canada: Western Arctic Ocean | collected 2017-10-01 | reverse complement strand
CGAGGCGGTGGAAGAGAAGGGAAAGGGAGAGAAGATATTTAGGCTTAGGATTCGGATGAGGGGGGTCAGTGAGGCACTCAAGAACGAGATTTGTAGACAAGAGATTGAAAGTAGTTTCTTATTTTAGAACAGGCAAATAATTGTTCATCTGTTTATCTGCTGAAGAGGTTGTTGTGAGAAATTTGTCAGAAATCATTTCAAAAGCGATTGCAGAAAAAGAAGAAAAATTCAGCAACCTAATCCACAATTCATCTGTTTAATTTTGGGCTCATAAGCGACGCGAAGTATCATAGAGTATAATCTCAAGATCACGTTATTAAAGAGCCCGTGTGTATGTGTGTGTGTGTGTGTGTGTGTGTGTTGTGTGGAAATTGAATCATGTTCTTACCTCGTCTTTTTGGCGTCTCAGATGCGCGCCTGGCGTGCGTGCCGGCAAGGTTGTGGGATCATGGTAATTTAATTCATACACACAAACCGCGTGCTTGTCACTCATCGATAACAGCTTTTCCTATGAAGATCCATTTTTTGCAAATCCCCAGAAAGTTCAAGCTCTCGCCAGTCACGAGAGAAACTGTAGCAATCTTGAAAACCTTCAAATGCGTGGTGATGCTCGTCTTCGATCCGAGGGTTATCACGCCGGCCTTCGCGGAATTCAGTCCACCCTCTATTTTTCGCGAAAACCACGAACTCTTTTTTGGCGAAGTTTCAGGAGAAACTTCTTTGATGATGCGCTTCACTTCGGTAGAGGCATTGAAAGACTCGTCGTCGGGGAGGTTGCTGCTCAGGTAGAGGTAGAGGGGGGTCAGGAAGAAGGCCAGCCTGATGAAACTCTTTAGTGTGTGAAGGATTTTCACCGAGATGGCAAAAATCATGAAAAAAATGGACACAATGGCAACGTTGTTGATGTTGATATTAGTGTCCACACCATGTTCTCTGAGGAGGGTAAGGAAAGGTTCTATGAGAGGCGCCAGGGGATTGGCATTAGCAACTTGCGCCTTCACATCAATCACAACAAGCTTCCCACCAACTAGCTTAACCACCATGTGCTTCTTGCCCTGCTCATCGATGCCAATAATTCCCATTTGACCATCAGAAGCAACCAGTTCGAGCGTGGACCAGCCTTTGTGAGAAATGGGGGTGTTCTTACGTGTGAGAACGTGCAGACGAGTCCCCTTTGCACTGATGTAGTTGTTGGTTTTCCAAGCAGAGAGAGGCTCGTGTTTTTGTAGGAACTCGATCACAAGCTTCCGTGAATGTTGCGTCATGGGGCTCTATTCACAGCTTTGCGATGTGGAGTCGACTTCGCAGCTGTAGGCTGTGTCAATGAATTGATTTTCTGGCCTGACACCTTCAACCTGAAATCATTATAAGGTCATATTAACAATGCAGTGGAAAACCCTAACCCTTTTACTCATTGTCATCAACAATTCCGCAACCGCGACTTTTAGCTCGAGTAACAGTTTAAAGCTTAAGCTTTCACGAAGTAACGAAATCTCGATTCCTGCAACGATCGGTTCTGGTAAAGAGTCAATCAACCAGGTGAGTGTCCCCATTGCCTTGTCTCTCACTTCACCAACGGGCACGCTACTGTCGGCTCTCCGTCCTGCACGAGTCACCCCCAACGGCCACTACTACCACACCAGCAGTGAGACAGATACCATGCTCTCTTCCTCCACTCCTTGCTCTTCCTTCCTCTAAACCTAACCTAACCTATTCCATTCCCAATCTACCCAATTCCACCCAATCCTACCCAAACCCAAAACCAAAACCAAATCCAGATCATGGGAGGAGCAGCAACTGAGCCTGCAGGTCTGCCCAACCAGATGAAGCTTCTCATCGGTGCTGGCGGAATCTACGCCGCCTTCCTGTACTACGGGTCCCTCCAGGAGGACGTCTTTTCGTTCGTCTCCTCGTCTGACGGGTCGTCCTTCAAGCAGGCTTGGTTCCTGCAGGTTCTTGAGGCGTTTGCGAACGTTGTCGTTGGCTATGCTGGGCTCCTCCTCACGGGGGGAATGACCCCCAACATGCCCAAGAAGTACTTCGCCCTCTCCGGCTGCACCCAGGTGTCCGCCAAGGCGTTCACCTCCCTAGCTCTGGCGAACGGTCTTTCCTTCCCCGTTGCGACTCTTGCCAAGAGTGGCAAGATGGTGCCGGTGATGATCGGCTCCTTGCTCCTAGGCGGGGCTAAGTACAGCACCAGGGAGTACCTCCAGGTCCTGGCCATCGTGCTCGGAACTGCCATTGTGGGCATGGGGAAGAAGAAGGCGTCTGGAGAGTCCTCCGCCATGGGCGTTTTCTTCATTCTTGGCTCCCTCGTTTTCGACGGGGTCACGGGCGGAGTCCAGAAGAAGCTCAAGGCCGAGACCGCCGCCGTCGGTGTCAAGCCCAAGCCGTACGACTTCATGTTCTTCACCAACGTTTACATGATGATCACAGCCGTTGTGATTGCTGTTTCCCTCGGGGAGTTCACCACCGGGGCCGCCTTCATCAAGAACAACCCGGAGATTCTCCCCAAGATCATCAACTTCAGCATCTGCTCAGCCATCGGGCAGAGCTTCATCTTCTACACGATCTCCAACTTTGACCCGTTGGTGTGCACGACTGTCACCACCACAAGGAAGATCTTCTCCGTCTTGCTCAGCATCGTGTTGAAGGGACACGTGCTCAGCGGGCAGGGGTGGCTCGGGTTGGCCTTGGCCTGCAGCGGAATATTAAGTGAGATGCAGGTGAGCGAGCGAAGCGAAGCGAAGCGAGCGAGCCTTGTGGCAGAAAGTGTGATAGAAGAGTGCGAGGCGAGGCGAGGCGACTAACCCACTCTTGCTCTCGTGTTTCCAGAGTAAATTGTCGAGTCACGGGAGCGGGAAGAAGGCCTGAAAGGGGGCGGAAGCATTAGCGGCAGAAGAAAACCCATGACAACTTATTAGAGAGGAAGAATTTGGTTAAATTTGGCTGGTTGGTTGTTTGGGGTTGGAAATTAATGTGAAATAGTGTATACGAAGCTTCCTTTATTATTGCACGTTTTTATTATTACCTCCCAAATAGCGTGTAACAACAATCACAGTCTGGTTGAATTCCTAGTCATGTCTAACGTCATTAACTTTAACATTTCTCTTCTTTCCATTCCCGTTTCCGTCCCTCTTCTTCTTCTTTCTTTTTTCTTCATTTTACAACACCCCCCCATTGGCGGTGTCCCCACCCATGTACACAACCTCCTCGGTACTAAATTTAGGGCTGACACTGACTACATGAGCCCCCACCTGTGAAACCTGGGCGACGTAGCACTTCCCCTCGACCCCGGCCTTCTTGGCCGCATCCCTCATTGACTGCGCCACGGCTAGATCCGTCCTCTCGCTCTGGCTCTGAACGAAGATGTCCCCGCTGCTCCCGCTGGTGAAGGCCAGAACCGTGGGGCCCGCTCCGCTCAAATAGCAGCCACTTGCCCCGGCGGCCTCGGCGGCCTCCATCATTGGGAACAGGTAGGGGTAGAGCTTGGAGCCGCGCTGGGGTTGGTGGATTCCGTCCTGCACGCCGAACTTCAAGTTCTCCACGTTGCCCTGGTTCAGCGCATTGATGAGAAAAGCCACTCGGCCAATGTTGAACGAGCAGTCCGACCGGGACACCATGTCGTCCAAAACGCCCCTTGCAGTGCTCGTCTTGCCGATGAAATCGGGCACGAAAATGATGAGCTGCAGCCCCTGCGGCATGGAGATTCTCTCGGACAGCCACCTCTTGCCTGTGTGAATCCCAATTTGGCAGCCCCCGTAAATTACCGGTGCCACGTTGTCGGGGTGCCCCTCGATCTCAGCCGCGATCTGCAGCAGAATTTCGCTCCCCCAGACGGTGAGCTAAGTTGGTTGGGTTGGTTGGGTTAGGGTTGGGTTAGGGTTTGGGTTTGGGTTAGTATTGGTTTGCCAAATTTGCAGTTTCGCAGTTTCGCATTCTCGCATTCTCGCATTCTCGCATTCTCGCATTCTCGCTCACCTCCTGCCCCGCCAAAACAAGGCCCGCAATGATGCCTGCAACAATGGCCGCCGAGGAGCTTCCCAGCCCCCTGGCATACGGTATCTTGGAGTCGACCGTGTACCTTAGTTTTGGAATTGGCTTGTCCGCCCTTTGGAAGGCGTGCATGACGCCAACACAAAGCAAATTGGTTTCGTCCTTGGGCATCTCAGCGGCGCCCTCCCCCGTTGCGTGGATGGAGAAGGCTTCGGCACGCTCCACGGTTACCGTCGTCCACAGGTCCACCGCCATGCCCAGGCAGTCGTAGCCGGATCCCAGGTTCGCTGATGTTGCAGGCACACGGACGGTCACCGAGTCCCTTGGCTTGGAGTCGGAAATGAGGCTTATCCTCTTGCTGCTCTTGTTCACCTTGTTCACCTTAGCCACCCGGTGGGCCATCTTCTCTTCATGCTGGTGAGGACGGAATATGTTACCAGTGGAGGCGGTTTGGGGAATGGAGGTTGGGTGATGGGTTGTGGGGGTTGTGGGGGTTGTGGGGGTTGTGGGAGAGGTGTGTGAGGTTGATGATTTTGAGCTTCTAAGGCTGATTAAGGCGTTCGTGATCAATGTTGCGGCGGTCGCTGCACCAAGGGCTATGAAGAAGGTTTGGGTGTTTGACGATGTCATGCGATTCAACTGATCTGGGTGATTTGGAGAGAAACCTCGCCAAAAAATTAGCGATGTCGAAATTACCTTCGCTGGCAGCATTCTACCTGCGAGCTGGGTTGAGCATATTCAAAAGTCCATATTTACCACAGGGGGTCACGTCTCTTCCTGAACAAACCCTCTCAGTGTCCCTCCCTCGAATTGACCCTACCCATGTCCAATCCTTTGTGGACATGGTGGGTGGCAAGCTAACATTCCCCACCCAATTGCCTTCAACCTACTGCCAAGTTCAAACAATGGTGATGCCAATGACCGTTCTCGCACGGACTAATCTTCGAATAATTGGAGCTCTTCACGAAGCGACCGAGATAAGGTCTTTTAGACCGATCGATGTCAAAGAGAAGCTTTCCGCAGTTGCTCACTTCGATGGCTGTGTCAATTTGAGCGACAAGAATGACCTCCTCCTCTCTGTTTCAGTTGACATTTTCGGTGAAGCTGACCCTTCCACTCCAACACAACAAAACGTCAACAACTACAGAATATTAAATCCCAAGCGAAGTCAAATCACTGTTGAGAAGAAGGAATCAGTCCCTGAATTTTACAACGGTTGGCAGACGTTCGATTACAATTATCCTATAACAACTGGCCGAGACTACGCCATGTTGAACGGAGACACAAATCCTATCCACATGCATCCTCTCGCTGCGAAGCCGTTTGGTTTTTCCAGCTGCATACCACATGGAATGTTCTCGGTCTGCAAGATGGCGGCCGAGCACACAGACACAGGTTTTGGCTTAGTTAGCGGAAAATTCATAAGACCAATTCTCCTTCCACGCCAAGTGCAGGGGAAATTTGACCCCTCCACCGGAAAGTACGTGCTGGGCTATCATAATATAGAGGGTGTTTTTGTAGTGGCTGTGGAGGGACTCATTAAGTCAAGTAGTAGCATTAGAGATTACAAGCCACACCACGCGAACTAGCAACCACAACCCAATGCGCCTAGCCGAACTAGCCACCGTATCCAATTTTGATCTAAAAACCTCCGTAGGATGGAGCTATCACTAACTCGGGGCTCAGGATTTCGGTGCGACTGGTTGGAACATGGATCTAGAGGGAGGGGATGAGACGTTCACGGCAACCCTATATTGACTGGGCGATCAAGGCGAGGCCGAAGCTGAACGCAGAGGGCATCCGTTTGACAATCGATGTGCGAACTGGGATTCAATGTCTTAACGACTTTGCGGCCGTTCGCGCCCCACTTCGATCCGCGCGTGATGAATATGGAGACCTAAAATGCGGGAAGCATGTGTGATTGGACGGCGATGAGTTCGGCGGGTATTACAACCTTCACCATGCTCGACGACTCGATCTTGAAGAAGCCAATGGTCAAAAAAGCTCGGTTGCTGGCCGGACTACGCTTGGGGAAGAACAAGGACGAGCTATGCTGAACGTAAACACAAAAAAAAATCTCATTTTCTTCAAAATTCAACTTCCCATTATCCAACATCATTCAATCAAAGTACCCCTCCTCCTCCAGTCCAGTCACCACTCTTCTTTCTCCCTTTTCCTTTCCCTTTCTCTTTTTTTTCTTCCCTTTCTTCTCTTCCTTCAACCGCAACTTGTTCTCACGCTCCAAATTTTCCCGTTCCCTGATTTCGGCGACAGTCACATCCTCGTCTGCCATCTCCATGTTCCTCCCCGCGCCGACGCTGAACCTGTCCCGTTTTCTCTTGATTTCCTCCTTCATCCCCTCCTCCACTCCCTCGGCAACGTTGCTGAAGCACTTGATGAGATTCGCTGGGCAGTGCCTCTCAATTTCGTCCAGCCCGATTTGGCACTCCTCATCGACCACGAAGCACTGAATCACCGTCGCGACTCCCATCTCCAGCACGTTCGAGAACAAGCCGGCTACGATCCACCCCAAGAAGGCCACCAGAACGTACAGTCCGTAGACGCTATTTAGCGTGGATCCGTAGTAGTACTCCAGCAAGTAGCTGGATAGAAACACGCTCGCCGAAACGACCCAAATTCGCATCAAAAAGAACATGAAGCTGCTGACAAACTCAACCGCCAGAATCCTCGCCGCGTTGCGCATCACCAAGCTGAACGCGTCCATGGCGGCCGCGCAGAACGCCGAGCCGAAGATGGCAGTCTGAACGTAGGCGTTCTTATTGATGAACTGCAAGAACTTCTCGAAGCACCACAAGCAGCAGCAGCAGCAGCAGCTGCGCCGGCAAGAATAGTTGAGTAGATTAGTTTTTCGCACGAGCTTCGCACTCTTCTGTCACAAGGCTCTTTCGCTTCGCTCGCTCACCTGATTGCCTTGACCAGCCCTCCGTTGGCGTCCATAGAGTGCATTTTCTTTTGGATGTAGGAAAAGATCGCTCGAAGGAACTGAACGATGGCAATGAGGAGCGAGCCGAACGCGGCCGTGCCCGTGTGGAAGTACATTGCGGAGAAGATGGTCTCCAAAAAGGCCCTGTTTCCGATGTCCTTTTGAACCCCTGGCTGCGCCGAGCGAAGCGGAGGCGCATTTTTAATGAAGCAAGAGCAAAATGAATGAAGCGAGTCGCGAGGCGGTTTAGTAGTGGATTTAGCCATAATGTCTGCAGCCATTTCGCGAGATTCATCGCTCGTATTCTCGTCTTCATCAAGGCTCGCTCGCTTCGCTCGCTCACCTTGCTCAAATCCTTGTCCGGCGCAAAGTACCACTTGCTGAACGCCATGCTCAACGTAACCTGCCCAATCGCCCTTGTGAACTCGCACGTCCACAGGTACACGAAGAGCAAATACCAGAAGGAGCGCTTTGCCTCGTCGCTGCGCCGATCGAGATTGGGTTAGAAAGCAGTCTCTCGTCTTCCTCAGCCCCCCCCCGCTCCGCTCACTCACTCACCTGTACACGTAGTAATTGTACGGGATGTTGAACCCGTACACCTCAAGGTTCCCCGGGACCAAATCGCCGGTGGCCGCCAAGACGAACAAACAAAACGTCCACACCCCCACAAAGATCAACCACCCCAGCAACTGAATGAAGGGGTACAGCACCATCAAAGGCATCGTGACTGCGCCGAGCGAAGAAGGTGCGAATACGAATTGAGTGGAATAATATAAATGTTAGTTATTGCTCGTACTCTCGTCTCATCATCAAGGAGGCTCGCTCGCTTCGCTCGCTCACCTATGCTGCTCGCAGACGCCTTCGTCACCTGGATCGCCAGAACGATTCTCTTTCTCAAAAAGCAAACGAGAAGAACAAACAACCCCGCCAGCGCATACAGCGTGTACGAGGTAATGATGAGAGCTCGGTTCTGCCAATAGTCGCTCTTTCCCGCCGCAGGCACCGGATCCAGCAGTTTTGCATCCTGCGCCGAGCGAAGCGAGGCGCATTTTCAACGAAGGACGAGAGCAGCGAGTGAGCAAAAATATAAATAGTTGAGTAGGTTAGTTCAATAGTGGATGTAGCCGTGAATAGTAATTTCGCACACACACTTAGCTTCGCACTCTTCTGTCACAAGGCTCGCTCGCTTCGCTCGCTCACCTCCATAATTTGGTCCCTGGCCCACCAACACGCCATCCCAATCCCAACAAACAAAACAGGAAGCGACAGCACCGCCAGCCAACTAAACAGTCCAACTACGAGCGGAATGCTCAGAAAGAAGAAGAATATGAAGCCGAAAATGCTGGCTCCTCCAATTCCGCTGAACAATATCGTCCAGCGCGCAGTGTACAAGTCCTCCGCGAACTTCTCTGCCACTCCCTCGCCCGTCGTCACGGAATCATACCCCAAATTGGCAGGCGTTACCGTCTCGTCAAAACTCTGCGCATTCAAGTTCATCATTGATGTCAGAGCTGTGAGCGACTTGGGAATGCACCATGTCAAGAACGGAAAGGTGTCATACTGGAAAATGCACTTCGAAGAGTAAACAAGCTCAAGGGGGGAGGTGGTTGTGCTGGCCGAATCGACAAAATCCTGCGCCGGTATGGTTTGGTTTAGTTTAAGTAGTTGTTGATGTTACCATTTCTGAGCCTGCGCGATACTACTCACCTTGCAAATTAGCTGATTGACAGCGGTGGGGGAGAAATTGTCGCTGCTTGGACACCCTGTCAAGCAAACTCCGTTCCCGACCATGTCCACGTAGTAGAAGAAGGTCGGAAGGGAGTCCGATTCCTGGGTCAAGACATTGTTGATCACGCGAGGAAACGATAAGGAGGCACTCTCTGAGTTTGCAATGGAGTCCGAATAGTGTGCGAAGCCGCAGGTTCGGCCAGCGTAGTCACGCCCATATAAAAGACCATTCACGTCGCCCTTGGAATATGCATCGACTCCAATCACTAAAAGGACGACCCACGAAGCTAAAATCAAAAGGAGAAACAATAAATCCGTGCATTTTCGATTTTTGTTTGTAGTGTCGGGAAACCTAATGTGAGGGGTCATTGTGGAGCTAAATATCGGCTTCTGTATCCCTGAGAATGTTCAAAATTCAAGAAAAGAAGAAAACAAAAAATTCACATCCTACACGCAACTGAGAGCTGCCCGCTTCCTTCAGTGTTTCAGCTAGAGGGCGTTTCTGAAATTTAACCACCCCAAACGTCTCAGCAGCCAACATACGACAAAAAATAATTAGAGGTTATCTATCAAACACCACACCACCATTATGCCAACCACTGATTTCATGAATCGGCTCGAGGGCGAATCTGACTCGGCCTACATGAAGCGTCAGACTGAGAACTTCGCCCGAATGAAGGAAAATGAGAGTTTTGAGAAGAAGGAAAGACAAAGAGCAATCATGCAGGATTCACATTACCAATCTCCTTTTGCCGCCCCCGCGCCAGAGCAGCTCTCTTCCCAGCAGGTCGCCTTCCAACAAGCCGAGCAAGAAAAAATGCAGCAAATGCTTCAGGACCAGCGAAATGCTCAGTTGAAAATTCAGCAGAAGCTGCAGCAAGAAAATCGAGTGCAACGTGAGCATGAGTTTCTCGCCAAGCACAAGGCGAAGGGGCTGTCAAAGGGCGACACCCCTCAATCCGAGCTCCCCCACGGAACCAGGGTCCCCAACAACAAGTATGCCGACCGTCCTACTGCCCTTGTCTCTTCTTTGGTCGAAACGAAGCACGCCAAGCAGCGCAAAAAGGAGGTGAGCGAGCTAAGCGAGCGAGCGAACCTTTTGGAAGACGAGCATGCGAGCCACTACTAAACTAAACTAACATTATTCCACTCAATTCAATTCACTTCACTTCGCACCTTCTTCGCTCGGCGCAGCGCGAGTGTAGCGACCTGGAGGTCAAGAAGATCCGCAAGTCTGGTGAGAAGATTGTGGCGAAACCGTCCGAAGACACCGGTGCGATGCGCTGGATCTATCGGTACCAGTTCGAAACTGGTCGAATTGGTGAGGTTGTCGTCGACGAATCTGACAAGACCCTCATCACCGGCTACTACTCCGGCGAGGTTGGCGGCGGGATTCTGAAGAACAAGCCCAAGAAGAAAGGGTCGGGGTTCCACCTCCCCCTCGGGTACATGTTTGTTGTGCACGACCAACAAACCGAGGACTCGTTCAAGCGTTACAAGCTCTTTGGCGTGAAAAACTCTCAAACTGAGTTGTTCGACGACATCGCAGCGGGTAACTACTTGTACCTCTACAACAATTCCGCGTACACCGTCAGCGGGCCGTACCAAAGTTCAACGAAGTTGACGAAGAACATTCAGAGACAAGGAGTCTTTGCTGGGCTGCCGTTTCAGGTCAAGGTTGAGATTATTGAGGAGAAGGTGAGTGGAGATTTATACAGACTCCCTCTATATTCTTTCCCGTCCTCATCCCCATCCTCGTCCCCATCCTCAGCCCCACGGTGAAATGGAAAGGAAGGCGGCCCTTACGTACATGAACCAAGGTGCCACTCAGGCCCATGAATCCACTCTCAGTCGAATCAAGCCTGGACCAATTGGCGACGGTGCCCACGAGGCCCTTCACGACACGCTCGTTCAGCTCGGTCGCAGCCATCTTCCGCAGAAGGAGATCGACGATAGGCAGGACATACGGCGCAGGGAGCGGGCGAAGCTCAAACGGGAACAGGAGGAGATTGCCGCCCGGCAGCGTGAAATTGATGAGCAAATTGAGTGGGAGAAAAAGCAGATCGCAGTGAAAGAACAGCGAGACCAGGAGCAGATCAAAAAAGCAAAGGAATCTTGGAAAGCCGCGGGGCACAAGGACCTCAACGGCTACCCGCTGGACGAGTTCGTCGAGCTCGTTGCGGCTTTTCCCGTCGCAGTCCAGACCCTCCAGAACAAATCACTTTCCTTTTGGTCGACCATCCTCCAATGCGGCGAGAACGCCGACGTTGACAAGCAGGTGCGTGCGTGCGTCGATCTCATCCCTCGTCTATCTATATCTATCTAACATGAATGAACGAATCCCTTGGCGCAGCGCACCGACCTGAAACGCGTTTGCAAGCAGCGGACCAACCTCCGGATGAACGCCGGTCTCAAGTACAAGCAAACGCCTGAATTCATCGACGATGAGCGTCGAGAAATGCGGCACAGGGCTAAACTGGAGGGTGGAGGGGGGGAGAAGTTCGAGGTCGAGCAGGCAAGCATTCAGAAGCTGAAGCGCGAAAAGTCCGTGAAGGAAGAGTACTACATCGATAAGGTGAGCGAGCGAAGCGTAGCGCAGCGAGCGAGCTTTGAGGAAGACTCGAGCGAAATTACTTTATTCATGGCTACATCCACTACTGAACTAACCCACTCAAATTCGTTTGGCTCGCTCGTTTTGCTCTTGCTTCATTAAAAATGCACCTCGCTTCGCTCGGCGCAGAACGCCAGAGAGCGCGTTGACACCGTGATGGAAATAATCGTCAACGAAATCTACAACGCCATGGAAAAGCGAGCTGCAGTTGAGTCAAAGGTTGCTCCGCTCCACAATTTCAATTTCAAGATGCGAAAGGTGAGCGAGTGGAGCGAGCGAGCCTTGAGGAAGACGAGCATACGAGCGATGAATCCCGCGAAATGGCTACAGACATAATGGCTACATCCACTACTAAACTAGCCCACTCAATTATTTTGACTCGCTTCATTCGTTTTGCTCTTGCTTCATTAAAAATGCGCACAATCTCGCTTCGCTCGGCGCAGATTCGCCTCAGGAAGAATGTCACCGAAGCCAACACCAAACTCTTCGATGACTTGAAAGTGAGGTATCAAAAGAGGTGAGCGAGCGAGCCTTTTGGAAGACGAGAATACTCGAATTGGATTTCGCGAAAGATGGCTACAGACAGACATAATGTCGGAATTCCACTACTAAACTAACATTATTTCACCCAACTCGTATTCGCACCTTCTTCGCTCGGCGCAGCAATGTGAGAAAGTGCACATTTCACCACCTCTTCTTAATCGACGCCTCCAAGTCGATGGACACCAATGACATTGTCTGCGAGAAAGATGAAGATCCGTTCATCAACAGAATCCAGCAGAACATCTACAAGGTGGGCGGTCTCATCTCGCGCCTTGAAATGGCCCGGAACTCGATCCTTTCCTTCATCGAGGAGAAAATGGAACACGCATACGATACGTTTGACTCGGTGTACATCAGTGTGGCGGTCATGGAGGGCGGTGGGGCAACCGTCATCGTCGAGGACGCGCCTGTGGCGTCTCCCGTCACTTTCAACCTTGTTCTGGAGAATGTGAAGTCGAACAAGCGCGGCACAGGTTGCTATGCCCCGGCGTTCGACCTCGTTTCCTCGCGCATCACCACGATGATCAACGACGGGTGCTCCCACGTCGGTCTCTTCTTCCTGACCGACGGCAGTCCCAGCGACAGGATTCCTGTAGGTGACCAGTCCGTTTCCCAGGTGAGAAAGAGTGAGCAACAACCAACCAAACAGCCACTAACTAACACCTATCCAATCCAATTCAGCGCCAATTCGGGCTCTTCGCCTCCGACATTGAGCGAGTTGCGAAGCTCTGTGGACCTCGCCTCACCTACGCCCTGAACCTCATGTGCCCCCCAGCTACTAAACTCGAAGATGAGGGCAGCGTCCTCCAGATGATGGAGAAGGAGGTGAGTGAGCGAGCGAAGCGAAGCGAAGCGAAGCGAAGCGAGCGAGTCTTGATGAAGACGAGCATACTCGCGATGAATCCCGCCATTAACCCACTCAATTCTTTTGACTCGCTCGGCGCCGGCGCAGATGAACGCCTTCCATTGCATCGGATCCACCGGCTCGACGATGATGAGCAGCAATTCCATCTCCGCGTCAATGACGTCTTTCTCCAAGCTCGCCGACGCCTCCTCCGACCACGACAAGGTTAACGGGAAAGACAAAAAAACGGAAAAGATTTTCGATTGGGAGAGGAAAGACAAGAAAGAAAACGCATGGGACCACAACGACGAAGAGTGGCATTATCACCAGGAGGAGGACTGCAATCTCTATCGCTACCAGAACGAAACTGGGAGCTTTAAATTGGACCACAAGTCGCCCTTCCAGTGGAAAAAGGCGACGCATCTTGGGTGGAAAAGAAAGCCGTGGGGTGTGGGGGCGGAGCGTGTGGTTTATCGAGTGCTAGAGGTCAAGGGGCAGTTCAAGCAGGATCTCAACTACAATGAGTACTACGACCGCGAAGAAGTCTCTACGGCCAAGCTTGTTTGGAAGGAGAGCAAGTTTGTTGAGAAGGCCGAGTCGCTGGAGTACGTTCAGATTTTTGTGAGGCAGCAGGCACGAGCGAAGGAGGTGAGCGAGCGAACGAGCAACATCCACATCCACTTTTCCTAATAAAACCAACCCTCGGCGCAGCTCGCTGAACTGTTCGTGGCGAGATTGAACGAAGACCCAGATCTCAACGAAGTCCCTCGCATCATGTTCATCGAAGCATTCGCGTTGAACGTCTCCAGTGTATCAAAAACCGTGCTCGTCGAGGCGTTCATCGAGGGCGAGTATAAAAAGTGGTTGAGCAACGCCGTCAAGCTTCCGGCCAAGAGCCAGCGACAGATGGAGAAGGAGAAGGCGAAGGAGATGGAGAAGCTGAAGGCAGAGCTTGATGCCGAAAGAGGCAGGCCGGGGGCGGGGGTTGGGTTGGGGATTGGCGATATTGGCATGATGATTGAGGAAGGTGACGAGGACGAGGACGAGGAAGATACGGAATCTGAATCCGACTCGGAGGACGAGTATGACTCTGCCAACGAGGAGGAAGACAACGTTGAGCTCGAGGAAGAGGAAAAAGGACCGCAGGATGAGGACGTGTTGGGTGCGTTCGCGCACTGGACGCACCACCATACGAAGCACAAGGAGGTGGTGTGCGACCTGCAGGGTGGTTTCGACAAGCTGAACAATTTGTTCACGCTAACCGATCCAGCCATTCACCACTCTGAGAAATCGAAGCAAACTGGAGCGACGGACCACGGCGCCAAGGGAATCTTGAGCATCATGGAAGGGCACCGGTGCAACTGGCTGTGCGTGAAGATAGGCCTCCCCAAGAACACCGAAATGAAGGGCAGGAAGACCGTGTTTCTGAACCAGCATGAGAACCAAAAGGCTGAGCGAATGTTGTACGAAGAACGGTCGGTTTTAATCAAGCCGCAGCTCAAATTTTTGAAGGCGAGCTACCAGGAGGGTGGGAAAATTACAGAGAAGACCCAGGTGGTGATTTTGAGCAAGGCGATTCTGGAGAAGGACAAACGGTCGAATCTTCGGTACATGATGTTCGACGAGTGAGTAGTAATTTTTAGCTCAGCATTGACATTCACAGGACGTGAACTAACCCAACCCAACCCAGATTCATCCAAATGCATAACGACGTCAAGGCGGAGAGGAAGGCTAAGAGCGATGCTAAACGTAGCATGGCTGGCAAGGATGAACGAGCGGTGATTACGAAGCGGAAGGAACAATCCGCGGTAGAGCAAATTCAGAAGTACAGTAGCAAGATTGACGACTTCTTGCAACTGACGAAGGTGAATCTGAATCAACAAGAAATGACGGGCTACCGGACCGAGTTGGTCCGAGATGTTGTGTCAAACATCCCGAATCTGTTGGAGGACGAACTGCTAAAGAGGTGAGCGAGCGAAGCGAGCGAGCCTTGATGAAGATGAGCATACTCGCGATGAATCCCGCGAAATTGCTATAGACGGCTACATCCACTACCAAAACTAACATTATTCCACTCAATTCTTTTTGACTCGCTTCGCTCGTGATGCGCGTGCTTCATTAAAAATGCGCCTCGCTTCGCTCGGCGCAGCGATGTCTCCACAGGCCAGAGCGAGTCGCGAATTGTGAGAAAGGTTGATGAGGAAGCTCGCAAGAAGGAACAGAAGGAGAAGGAGGAGCACGAGGCGAAACTCGTAGCGTTCAATTTGCACTGCGCGCAGTGCGTCAATGCTAATCGGACGCCTCCGTTGATGAAGGCGTGGGAGAAATTGGAAGAGGAAAAGGTGAAACTGGAGGAGCAGGTGGAGAAGGAAGACGCCAAGAAGGATTACGAGGCCTGGTGCAACAAGGAGAAGAAGAAGGAGAAAAAGGAGATGGTCAAGTCATTTAGCGAATGGAACGAGGAGAGAACGAAGGATAAAGCTTTTAAGGCCGCCTGGGGGGTCGAGAAGAAGCGCCTAACTCATTCAATGCCCCCTGGGTTTACAAACTTTCCGTCCCAAGTTGATTTCAAGCAGGAGTGGGAGTTGGAGTGGGCGGTGCTGAAATCGTCGGAAGAGGCGGAGAAGGTGAAAAAGGAGGAGGAGGAAAAGTTGAGGAAGAAGGAGAAAAGAGGGGAAACGGGGGAGCTGCTAGGCAGCAGTAACTGGAGGAGGTTCGTTAATTCTAAGGACAGCAGCGACGAGTGGTTCGAGCACGAGATCACGGGCGAAAAAACAGATGTTCGGCCCGGAACCTTGACCGCGCTTTTTGCGTCGGAATTTGCCGTGGGTTTGTTTGACAAGAAAACGGGAAAGGAGAGCACCAAGGATGTTATCCGTGGAAGAACGGTTGATACTTGGACCCAGTATGAGTCGACGACGACAGTGGTCTACAAGGGGTTCGTGGCGGAGGATGGGGATGGGGATGGGGAGAAGAAAACCGAAAAATCGGATTCGAAACCCGCTGCTGATCTGACTGCCGTAACCGAGAGCGACATTCAGAAATATCTGAACCGCGATATCAAGGCGCTGCGGTTGAGTGAGCGCAGGGCCGAAGCGGAGGAAGAGGAACAGGAGAAGGAGAAGGAGAAGGAGAAACTTGAGGTAGAAAATCCGCAGGCAACGGAAAAGATCAATCTGCTCTCCCTGTCCGTTGAGAACCTCAAGGCAATGAACCACTACGAACTCCTGCAGGTTCCGTACGCTGCGTCGCCTCTGGATGCCAAGAGGGCATACGACTCGGCGTGCGCTGCGTACAAAGATGGTGCGGAGGGTGACGGAGCGAAAAAGGAGAAACTTGTTCAAACCATGCTCAACGTTGCTTTTGCCATCCTCTCCGACCCGGATAAGAAGCAAGTGTACGACAGCAAGGACTTTGATGAAACGATACCTAGCTTACACGTCGGCGAGAGCGAATTCTACGAGACGTACAGGCCGGTGTTCGAAAGAAACAGCAAGTTCGCAGTCAGGGTTGGGGCTGGTATGGTGCCAATGGCGGTCGAGGGGGAGGAAGATAAGGTGAAATTTGCCGACTACGAGTCCCTTCCTCAATTGGGGGAGGACAACACGCCCCTCGACGAAGTCAATCGGTTCTACGCTTATTGGAGCAGATTCGAGTCGAACCGGGGGTTTGCGGACCAGGCCAACAAGGCGAGCGGGGTGGATCTTTCCCAGGTGAACCAAGGAACGGTGAGTGAGTGAGTGAGTGAGTGAGTGAGTGAGTGATTGGGATTGGGGGTGGGATTTACTAACGCATCCTTCTTATTGTACTTCTCGCAGAAAAAATTCAAAATGCTGCAGAAACTTGTCGACAAGAACTTGAAAAAGTGGAAAACAGCAGAAAAAACGAGAATCGCTGAGCTGGTGAACAGGGCGAAGTACGATGATCCAAGGTTGAAGCGTGAGGTGCCGAATGCGGAAGAGGAAATCATTTTTGATGATGAGAGAAAGAAAAAGAAAAAAAAGAAGAAGGAGGAGGAAAAGAAAGCGGGAAAAATATGGACGAGTGTTCAAATGGAACATCTGCGCGATGCATGTGCGGAGAACAATGGCAGGAAACTTGAGGCTGATGACGTAGCAAAGATTGACGGGAGAAATTTGAAGGAGTGCCGTGCGAAGCTCAACGAGCTTAGCGCCGAGATAAAGATTGAGAAAACGGCAGAGATGGCAGAGAAGGAGAAGGAGAAGGGGGAGAAAAAGAAATCGAGGAGCGATTCGATTTTGGACTTAAACCCTTTCAAAAGCGAGGTTGCGGCAATGAAAGTGGGAGAGACGGAAACGAGCAGGACAACATACTGGCGAAATGACGAGACGAACGAGTTGACCTTCATAGAGCCGAAAGAGTTCATGATTTGGGAAAAGCTCAACGACAAGGAAAAAAAGAGCAAAGAGAAATTGAAGAATAGCGAGGGGCCAAAGAGCGCGAGGGATTTGATCGAGAACGTGGCGAATAGGTGAGTGAGGGAGGGAGGGAGGGAGTGAACATTTCAATACAAAAATACTAACTCAATACGCTCGGGCGCAGGTTCGCGAACGAAATGGTCAGCGAAGGAACTCGAGATGCTGCTGTCGTCAAAATTCTAAAGAAGGTTTTCGAAGACTTGACGCTACGGAACACTGAGCAGGCATGGAAGGAGTACAAGAAAAAAATGAAAATGAAGCAAAGAGGAGTCAAGAAGGGGGGGAAAAGGAAGACACAGAAAAAAAAGGAGGAGGAGGAGGATATCGTACAGATGAGGTCGAGGGAGGACAAAGCGCAGAGGGATAGGGATGAGAAGGCGAAACAGAAGAAGGAGCAACCGAAAGAAAAGAAAGGGGGGAAGAAAAAATCAAATTAAATCTAATAAAACAAAGTCGTAGTCTTGTGATTGTTCTTTCTTTCTATCCATAGCCCGTCTCCAGCATCATTCTCCTGGGATGCACCAATGAGCAGCAGCATCCCCGTGTAAAATTTTCGGATCGGCCTCAGTCGCCGGTCTCAGTCGCCGGCCTCGGTCGCCTGCAAGATAATTTCCCCAAAAGTTTGGCAAGCCTTTTTTGCTGTGACCTGCAAGAATTTTTTGCATTCTGAATATGACATAATAGAACCGACGATGAAAGAGATTCGAAAGAAAGAACCGCTTTGCATCCCCAAGATCCACGCACACAGAAGCATGACGCTCTTTCCGTGTTCGGCGTGAAGCTCTCCCCTCAAGATTTGCCTCCAGAACAAGTTCAGTTGGTAGACTCGCATGATGTTGCACGTAAAGAAGAACCCGCAAATGAGAGCACCGCCGACACAAAATGAAGCACAAAAACTCGTGAGATATTTGGTGATGGCTGGGCCGACTGTGTTCTCCAGCCAATTGCAGGATTGGAAAATTCGAATTTGCTCACTGTGCAACATGGTATTTTGGAAAAGCCACCACCCAAACTCCCTCGTCGGAGCAACGGCGTGGTTGACTTTTCGAAACACGCTCCCCGTGATGAGGAAGCTGATGAACAGACAGAGAACAGCCACCACATTTATGAAGGTGGGGGAGGTGATTGTAGTGGCAAATTTCGTTCTCTGCCGGCCGAGCGAAGCGAGGCGCGTTTATAATTAGCACAGATGAAGCGAGCGACATGAATTTTTGAGTAGGTTAGTGAGGATGTCATGAGCCATGTATAGCAATTTTACACGTGGTTTCGCACTCTTCTGTCACAAGGCTCGCTCGCTTCGCTCGCTCACCTCTGTTTTGAACTCGTATTGGCAAGTTGGGCAAAAGTTCTGCGAGTTGTCCGAAATCGCCCTCCAAGAGTTGAGGCAAGTTAGGTGCACAAATTCTTGGGTTCCCTTGCATCTACACGGGGAGATTAGTATCGGGTTGTAGAGGGTGTCGTAGTGCTGATCGAGGTTGACATTGAAGAGGCGAGCAAGGTGGTTGAGGAGGGGAGGGGGGGCTACTCTAGGTTCGAGATCGTCTTCTTCTGCACTTCTGTAGCAGATACGACAAGTCCTTTCTTCCTCTGGAGGAGGTTGGGTGGTTTGGGAAATGTTGTTGTCGTCGTTGGCAGAGAAGAGATCCTCGCCCGTATCGTCGACGGTTTCTGCTATTCCCCCCCCTGTCAAGTTGAGTACTCGCCTTCTGCGAAGTTCCGAAGTTGACAAGGTGGCAGCCATCGTCCCCGAAGATTAATATCAAATCCCTTTTCCACCATAGCACTTTATAGCATCAAAAAAGGTTTCATTTCCTCTTCTTTCTTTTACACAGGCCCTTCTATAGACCCCGCCCCAAATTACACACACCATTCATGACCAGCTTTGAGCCGGCTTGGACCAGCAGCGACTCGTCCTCGGCTACGCCCAACATAGCTCCGGGCAATAACCAAAGTCAAATGTATGGGACTGGCACCGTCACTTCAGACACAAAGTCATCCAAGGCTAAAAATGTGCAGCGCGCCCTGTCCGTCCTCAACATTGGACTCTCAGCGTTGATGTGTGCCTCCGGGGTTCTGACCCTAATGTCATTCTCCGGCTCTGAGTTTACAGATGCGGCTGTTGGCCTTTACATGATCCTCTTCAGCTGCCTCCTCTTCATCTACGAGATGCTCTGGTGGAAGTCCGTCGAGTGGCTCACTCGAATAATGAAAAAAAACTTTGGCTTCCTCTTTGGCCTGAAGGGGAAGGCTTTGTTCATTGTTTTCATTGCGTTTCTCAACTTTGGGCTTGACAAGGAGGACAGCGACATGGGAATCATTACTGCTGTGGCGTTTCTGTTCAGCGGAATGCTGCACCTCGGGATTTATTTGAAGGCTCCAGAATTGATGGTGGACATCGAGGTCAAGAGCAGTACTTACAATGCCCCAGTGCAGAGCAGGGTTTGAGACCGAAAAGACTCCAAGACTAAGACAGACAACAATACTAGACACAGCAACCAGTCACCATTATCTATAAAATGTTTTTTTTTCATTTTAACTCTTGTTCCAACTCCCCAGAGTCCCGCATCTCCTTGATTATGTCAAGACCCCCCAACAGCTCCCCATTGCTGTATAGCTGGGGGAAAGTCGGCCAGTCGCTGAACTCCTTAAGCCCCTGCCGAACCTCCTCGTCCTCGAGAATGTTGAAGCCGTCGTAGTCCACCTCCATCTCGTCCAAAATCGCAACAATCTGCTTCGAAAAGCCGCAGCGCGGGGCAGACGGCACGCCCTTCATGAACAGCATGACCTTGCTCCTCTTCACAAGTTTGGTTAATCTCGAATTCAATGAATCATCCTCGCTCTCCCCTTCCTTCAGCCCCAGCTCACTCCTCAAATCCCCCCCCTCGGCCATCTCCTTCACGATATCCAACCCGCCCAAAAGCTCGCCCTTGAAATAGAGCTGGGGATACGTCGGCCAGTCGGAGTAGGTCTTCAACCCCTGTCGCACGTCTTGGTTCTCATCTAGCATAATGTCGAACGTGTCAAAGGAGATGTTGTTGGAAGAGAGAAGCTCGCAGATCTGGCGAGAAAAGCCACACCGAGGAGATTCGGGAGTTCCCTTGATGAAAACTAGAGGGCTTTGGAATGAGGTTGACAGGAGCTTTTCTATTCGGGAATTTAGAGGGGTGGTGGTGGAGGTTGTGGTGGAGGTAGAGGTAGGGGTGGAGGAGGATGTGGTGGTGGTGCCATCCAAAGCTTCCACCAGCTCACGACACTTGTTGGTAATGGCTGCAATGTCGTCATCTTCGACTAGCCCAAATGTTTGGCCCTGGGCAACCAACGCGAACGTGGGGACTATCGTGACACCGAGCTTCTCTGCAAGTTCAGGGGCAGACGCATCGGTGTCTGTCTCCACTGGTGCAAAGGTGATTGTCGGAAAGGTCTGCTCGAGCAAGGGCAATATGTGGGAGATCACTGAAGTGTGTGAAGGGTGCCAGGAGGCAGTGAATATATGACACGTGGGTGGGGGGAAAGAAGCCATATTGCAAATTAGAAGGAGATTGAACATTAATCACTTAATGAAAGTGAGAAATATAGAAATTTTCGTGCTTGAGTATCCTAATGACTTCCAATGAGCACCACAAGTGGCTTAAGAAGCGTGATTGGCCCGCGATACAAAGAGCCATGCTCCACCCAGATCGGGACGTAGATTTGCTCGGGAGAAAGTACAAGGAGAGAGATGAGCATGGACGACTGCCACATCATTGGATGGCAGCGAAAGCTCAGACACACACACATACTCTTGCCAGGGTGGGCGTGACGTCGATTTGCCACAATCCAGAGGCCCTCACCACACGAGACAATAAAGGCGAAACTCCCCTCGAAATTGCCCGTAGGAGTGGAGCCTGTGCTGAGATCATCGGCTTGCTCTCCCAAACTCCCGGTGAAGCTCTTTCGTTGGGTGGAGATGAGATGCGCCGCTTGTACGCACCAGTGGCTCATTGGATGAATGAGATGGCTGTGAAGATCCAATCACGATCGTATGCAGACTGTCACAAGTTCATCGATGAGCACGATGACGAGTTGGTGCGTGAAGTGCTCAAATTCAGGAATTATAATCTTCTTCGAGAGATTGCTACTGAAAGCCAGGTATACAGCGACTCACTCGTGTTTCTTGCTCTTCGAATGATCCATCGACACCCACTTGCCCTTACTGGTACTCAGCACCAAGGCTACACGCCTCTTCAGCTTGCTGAGCACCCCCA
>Ga0302116_1000633_pt1 | contig 21451 bp, 24 predicted proteins | sample AG5_SCM_MG_FD_203124 | JGI IMG/M metagenome (GOLD analysis project Ga0302116, IMG submission 203124) | Marine microbial communities from Western Arctic Ocean, Canada - AG5_SCM | ecosystem: Environmental > Aquatic > Marine > Oceanic | place: Canada: Western Arctic Ocean | collected 2017-10-01 | reverse complement strand
GTGAAGGTGAAGGTGAAGGTGAAGGTGAAGGTGAAGGTGAAGGTGAAGGTGAAGGTGAAGGTGAAGGTGAAGGTGAAGGTGAAGGTGAAGGTGAAGGTGAAGGTGAAGGTGAAGGTGAAGGTGAAGGTGAAGGAGAAAATATAGGTGAAAGTGAAGGGGAGAGGGTTAGGAGAAGGTGGATGGTTTAGCACATTGCAAATTGTAATGGGGCAGGTGTGCAGGTGATTCACATTTTGAGGTTTGCGATGTTGTTGTGTTGATTACTTTGGAAATTGATTTCAACACTTTGACTTCAATTTTGACAGAAAAAATTTTACCAAACACATGGCAACTAATGAGCACCACGAGTTGCTAAAGAAGCGTGATTGGCCCGCAGTACAAGGAGCCATGACTAATCCAGAAAGGGACGTAGATTTGCTCATGAGAAAGTACAAGGAGAGAGATGAGCATGAACGACTGCCACATCATTGGCTCGCAGCGAAAGCTCAGACACACACACATGTTCTTGCCCATGTGGGCATGGGGTCGATTTGCTTGAATTTCAAGGCCCTCACCACACGAGACAATAAAGGCGAAACTCCCCTCGACATTGCCCATAGGAGTGGAGCCTGTGCTGAGATCATCGGCTTGCTCTCCCTCACTCCCGAGGAAGCTCATTCGTTGGGTGGTGAGGAGATGCACCGCTTGTACGCACCAGTGCATTATTGGGAGGATGAGATGAATGGGTGGATCAGATCACGATCGTATGCAGACTGCCACAAGTGGATCAATGAGCACGATGACGAGTTGGTGCGTGAAGTGCTCAAATACAGCAATTCTCAACTTCTTCGAGCCATTGCTAGCAATAGCCAGGTATACAGCGACTCCCTCGTGTTTCTTGCTCTTCGAATGATCCATCGACACCCACTTTCCCTCACCGATAATAACCCGACAGGCCACACGCCTCTCCAGTTTGCTGAACATCCCCAATTCAATGCATGCAGAGAAATCCGAAACATCCTCCGGCTCACCCCCGCCCACGTCTCCTCCACCCCCTTCCCCACCCTCCTCCGACAACACCTCCCCAAACAGTTCGTCGACGAGGAGGTCTTCGGCGTCTATAACACCGCTTGCACTTTCATCAAGCACATGAAGTACGACAAGGCTGAGCTGGTTAAAGTAGATGACATGGTGAAGAAGCCGACCCGCAAGTGCGACGTCTGCAAGACCGCCACAACGAAAGCTTGCGCACGGTGCAAAACCAGCTACTTCTGCTCCTCCGAGTGCCAGAAGTCGGCGTGGAAGAAGCACAAGAAGGTTTGCAATGCGCCGACGAGTCCACCGGCGAGTGAGGCAGAATTGCGAATCCTCCACGAGGGCATGCTCCTCCTCAACCGGTGCATCCAGGAGCCTGGTGCTGGAGATGGACCCACAAGTGTGGTATTAGATTTCTTGAAAAGCGACTCGGCAGGCCAATATTAAAACAAAAAACAAAAAAAACTTTGTTTTTTTTTACTCTACTCTACTCTATTCTACTCTACTCATTCACATTCTATAAAATCACCTCATCCCCCTCACGTCACGTCACGTCACGTCCACATTACCAAACTCCCGTCCTTGCACACGGTTGCTACCTGTCCGCTAGCGCCCCACGCACACGCGCTCAACGCGTTGCGATGCCCTCCCATCAGCTTCGTGCACCCTCCTTCTCCCTCCCCGACTTTCCAGACGAAGAGTTCGCCGCCTGCCCCACCCGCAATAATGTGAGCTCCGTCTGGACTGAAGTCCGCCCCGGACCAGTTAAACGCCGTTCTGTAGTTTACACTACTAAAACTCTCCACCACCTCGTTCATGCGCATGTCGACGATGTTCAGCTTGTTGTCCCTCCCGTTTGTCAGTACGTGCGAAAAATTATTTGGATTGAACTTGACGCAGCAGATCTGCCCTGCGTGAACCCCACCCATCTCGGCGCTCCTGTCTCCGCTCCTCAAATCCCAAAATCTAATGCCTCCGTCCACGTGGCCGCTGACGGCCGATCCTTGCCCCACATCTATGCAGTTGGTGATGCTCCCGAATCGCATAGTTTTGACGATGTTGAATGTCGACCTGCTAATGTCCCACAACTTCAAGCTCCTGTCTGCGCTGCCGGTCAAAATGTTCTTCCCCCCCCCCGCAAAGCAGCAGCAGTTGATTTTGTTGCTGTGACCAGTGAGCTGGTGCACCAAGCGCTCAGTGGTCAAATTCCAAACTCTGCGCCGAGCGAAGCGAGATTGTGCGCATTTTTGGGTTAGTTCCAGTTGGAGGATGTAGCCAAGCATAGCAATTTCGCACAGAGCTTCGCAGTCTTCTCAGTCTTCTGTCACAAGGCTCGCTCGCTTCCGCTCGCTCACCTGCAGATCTTGTCCGAGCTCGCAGCGGCGACCAGATCCCCGTAAAGATCCACGCTCATCATTGGCTGTCCGCTGCCTCGCAGAGTCGACCTTAGTCGCCCCGATCCCACGTCGAAGACCTTCACGGTACTATCGGAGCTGGCCGTTGCCAAAAACTCTCCGCCGCTCGTCGACGCACTATCGTAAGTAACAGCGTTGCACTCGGCAGCGTGCGCCCTGACATAGTGCAAGCACTTCGTGGGTGGGAGGGTCGAGCCGAACCGAGATTCACTGCTGGAGTGCCTGGTTTTAAACTGGCTGAGGTCGGCGGAGGAATCCCCACCCTCCGCCTTTCTTTTCCCCTCGAGCCGCAGCAAGTTATTCTCGGCCTGAAGCTTGCTAATCAAATCGTTCATTTTATTCATTTCCTCGACCATGGCCATTTTGTCCGATACGATCCGGCCGACAAGCTCGTCGTTGGACCGGACGGCCTTGTCGCGTTGCTTCTCAGCTCTGACTGCAAGCTCTGATAGGTAGTTGTTCTCCGCGTGGGAAAGTTCCAGCGCTTGCTTCAAGTTGGACAAGTTCAGTGTCAACTCCTTTATCTTCTCGTCGTTGTTGTTGTTGGTGGAAACCAAAACGTTGATCTGCGACTTTGAATGAACTTGCGATTGCCGAAGCGTAGACAGCTCGGTCGCGTTCTTTAGCTGGCTCGTGGCAGATTCGACGTCAGAACGGAGTTTCGCGTTGAGCTGGTCTTGCAGGAGCTCGATTTTTGATTTCAGCTGCTTTATTATTTTGTCTTGTGCGGGAGGGGAAAAAAGGGTGTTTAGGGTTTCGCGAGGATCGAGGATGGAAAGGGGGGAAGAAACAGAGACCGATTCCATTGATACATCGTTGTTGTTCATCGTATCTCTATCTCGGTGTGTGTCATGCCTGAGAACTACTATCAAGTTCTCGAGGTCAGAGTTTTTCATTTTCAAGTTGTTGGAAGCATTGAGAAGGGCCAAGTAGGCTGAAAAAACTGGCTTGAATGGGTCGGTGAGGGATTGTTTTTGGGCCGCAAGTTTAAACGCTAATCTGGAAGAAAGGGCGATGTTTGTTGGGTGACTTGCTGAGGACAGCATCATGTGTAAAAATTAGGCTGTTGTCGGAAATGTGGCCTCTCTGACTCTGGCTCTGGTTGTGGCTGTGGCTGTGGCTGTGGCTGTGGCTGTGGCTGTGGCTGTGTCTATGGTTGAAAAGTTAATAAAATTTTGTTTTGTACATTTTGAGAAAAAAATCTTTTCTCATACGCCATGCTCAAGGTTTTGATGATATTTGGAGTGCTTGGGGCTGTATCAGGATTCAATATTCAAAAAAGTTTTTTGGTGAGACAACCATAGCCCATTCGCCCGAAGATCCATTTTACTCTCACTAACACTACACTCTTTCACCCCACCTCTCACCTCATAGACCTCTCTCCCAACCAACCCAACCAATTTGGCTTCGTCGAAGGCTGTGGAAGCCCCCCCTGCTGCCACAACTGGCGTAATGAGTAAATCGGTTCCTTTCCTGCTTGCCCCAAGTAAAACAAAAGGATGGGTGGGTGATGTTGAGTTTGATCCTTTTGGGTTCTCGGATCTATTTGAAATGAAGTGGCTCCGAGAGGCTGAACTCAAGCACGGACGTGCTGCGATGCTGGCCACTGTTGGGTTTTGGCAGCAAGAGCACCTCACCCTTCCTGGGATGACACCGGTTCCCATCAGCATTGATGCTCCTGGAGTTGTTGGAGCTGGTGTGATGCTTCAGATCATTTTCTGGGGTGGAGGTGAGTCACAGCACACCAAAGCCATACCTAGATCCAAACCACAACCACAACTAATCCAAATTTCCCCCCCCAGTCATGGAATTCTGGACAAACGGTGGCAACGTGACGATTGAAACCATGTTTGAAGACCCTGCCCGAGTTCCCGGGAACATTGGGTTTGATCCCCTTGGTTTTGCCACCGGTAAATCAGCGGAAGAGAAGGAGAGGTGGGAGTTGCGTGAGCTGAAGAACGGTCGGCTGGCGATGCTGGCCATCGGTGGAATGATCCACCAAGAGTGGGTCACCGGCCATGCCATTTTCTAAACTACTGTCTAGCAACAAAAGATTACATTTTTATCACCATTCATTATCTCCCCCCCCCCCAATAATTCTCTATAACGGACTCGATTCAATCATCTTAGTCATGTCCACCTCCATCTTGCTGAACATCATCTGAATGTGCTCATGCAAAGGTTTCAAGCTCTCGCTGCACTTACTCCCGTGCACCCTGACCCCCCACTGGAGCAACCACAGCTGCTCCTTCAACGACAAAATCAGCCGACTCGGCGCTTTCTTCTTGAACTCGTTGCTCATTACGTCCTCGTAGATCTCGGGGTTTTCCTCCCTGTAAGTTCCATCGATGAAGGTGCTGTAGTTGTTCAGCCCCCCGTTCACCGCCGCGTCGACCACTCCGTTGATGGCCATCGTGTAGCTGTTGTCGGCACTTCCGTCCTCGAGCAGCTCCATTTTGAAGAATTTCTCCTTCAACTCCGCGTTCTTCTTCTCGATTTCCACCACAGCGTTCTCCAGCGGATTCTTCAACAGCATCTTTTTCTCCACCACGTGCGACCTCCTCTGCGCCGAGCGAAGCGAGATTGTGCGCATTTTTAATGAAGTAGTGGGGGAGGCGAGCGAGCCAAACGAATACGAATTGAGTGGAATAATGTTAGTTTAGTAGTGGCTCGTATAATTCTCTTCTTCCTCAACCCCCCACAGCTCCGCTCGCTCACCTGGGTGCACGGCATAATTTCGTCGGTTTTCAAAAATTTCTTCTCCACCCACAAATCCAAAAACTCGTTCTTGCTCTTCTCCTTCCTTTTCCTGAACGGCCTCGTGTACCAGAACACGTTCACCTTGTTGTTCGCCCTGTGGCTTCTCACAAAGTGGGGCATGTCGCTCGTGCACACCCCCTCGCCGTTCATCATCTCGCTCTGGTCCACGTCCATGATGTTCTGGTCTCCTTTCACCGTGTTGCCCGCGCTGACCTTGCTGATCTGCAGGAACTGGTCAGTTGCATGGTTGAAGTGGCTTTCGTCTGGGTCCACCTTGACGGGCAGCATTGCCGCCTTTGGAAACTTTAGTTTTATTCGCGTCGTAAAGTCTCCGATGCTTTCCAGAACATCCCCCCTGTACACGAAGTCCTTGTTCTTGAACTCCCTGCCGTAGTTTCCGTAATAGCCGACGCGGAAAATGCTCGGGTAGAAGCGGTCGGTCGACTCTGCGCCGTAATGTTATGTTAGTTTTTGGTCCAGAGGCTTGGCTTGGCTTGGTTTGGTTTGGTTTGGTTTGGTTTGGCTTGGCTAGGCTTAGTGGCTTAGGGTTAGGGTTATGGCGCTCCGCTCACCTATTTGCTCGTAGTAGTTGGCCATTTTTTTCAAGATGACTGCCACTTCCTGGTACTTGTACACGTCCTCGCTGTAGTGCTTGTAAAGTTGGTTGCATAGTTCAAGGCTACCTTCGTAGTATTTTGCCTCGTCAAAAAAGGCGATGGCCTGGTTCAGCAGAGTTTCTTTTCTCTTCTCCTCGGCTTGCTCCTTGAAGATGATCTCGTAGTCAACCTTGAACTCTGGCAGCACCTTGTGCTCGTTGAAAGTTAGCAAATTGGCGTGCAGCAACAATGCAGTCCCAGCCTCGATATTCAGCCCCAAGCTCTTCAGCTCGCAGCTCATTCTGTGCGCATACCTCGAGTAGCTTTCCTCCCTGTGCATTTGCTTCAAGTAGTCCATTAGTTGGTTGAACGCGAAGCACCTCTCGTGCTCGTGCTGGTGGTTCTTCGGGTACTTGGCCAACGCTACCAGCAAATGGAACAGCTCCTTGGTCTCGTCCAGGAATTTCAAGCACTCGGCATTGTTCAGAATGTCGTCCGCCTTGAACAAATCCTGCAAATTCGTAGCGAAGAATTGGAACAACGGGTTGCTGTTGCTTTCTGTGTCATCGTCGTTGCTGCTGCTGCTGCTGCTGCTGTTGCTGCTGTTGCTGCGCCGAGCGAAGCGAGATTGTGCGCATTTTCAATGAAGCAAGAGCGAAACAAACGGAGCGAGCCAAAAGAATTGGGTGGGTTAGTTTAGAAGTGGGGATGTTGCCATTATGTCTGTAGCAATTTCACGGGATTCGTCGCGAGCATTCTCGTCTTCATCAAAGCTCTACAGGCCCGCTTCGCTCGCTCACCTGCTGTTATTGTTCTGGTGCTGTTCGGTGACGATGCTGTGAACGCTGCTGATGGTGTGATCCCTCACTTTCGCAAAGTCGTCCGTTTCCATGTACTCGCACTTCAGCAGGTCGAAGTACAGGTCTTTGCACATTGTGGAAATCTCCGCGTTCTTGCTGCCAATGTTGCTCAGTATGTTTTGAACCATGCTGTCTGCCAGCAAAAGCTTGCTCGTGTTGTTCAGCGTGCTCCAGTTCTGCTCCAGCAAGGAAACCACGTGCACCCTCAAATCCATCTGGTAGTTGTTGGAATTCAAAATAGCAATCCGCGTGGGATTTTCCACCACGTCGTCCTCGTAGCTCAACAAGTCCATCATGATTATTTTCATGCTGACGTCGTAAAATACGTCCCACAACGAATTTGATGAATTTTCGTCCTCCGCCTCCTTGGCAGGGAGGAATTCGCCAACCATGTAGACGTTGCACCATTCTAGAAGCTTCACGGTGACTTCGGTCTGAAACACTTGGACGACTAGCCAAATGTGGGGGAAAACAACTGAGTTCCAGGTGGTCAGGCGCTGAACGCACTGCAATATTTGAAGCATTCGCTCCTTCTTGGAGCATTCTTTGAGGTTTGACATGAGATAGCTGCTAAACTGTGCGTCTGACATCAAATATAACATCGTCAACAGGGCTGAGGCGGTGTCGACAATTTTCTCGTCGTAGAACTCGTGGTGGGTCACGTCAAGGGAGGTGTTGATTTGGTTGATCAAGGAGGACAATAACGGGATGAACTCGTTCATTGCCTGTTTGTCGTTGGCCTCCTGGACCACCTTGATCATGCTCAAAATGGCCTTGACGCTGTGCCGAGCAAAGCGAGGCGCATTTTTAATGAAGCAAGAGGCAAAACGAGTGAAGGCGAGTCAAAATAATTGAGTGGAATAATGTTAGTTCAGTAGTGGATGTAGCCATTATATTATGTCTGTAGCCAATTTCGCGGGATTCATCGCAAGTATAAGTATGTATGCTCGTCTTCATCAAGGCTCGCTCGCTTCGCTCGCTCACCTCCAAATTTCTTCGTTTCTCACCCTTTCCTTCTCGGCCAGTTTTTCGTGGGGGGGCTGATCCAAAAACTGCTGTAGCGTCTTCACCACCGCTGGCAGCGTTTGCATTCTCGCGCTGCGCCGAGCGAAGCGAGGCGCATTGTAAATGAATCAAGAGCAAAACGAGCGAGCCAATCGAATTGAGTGGGTTAGCTCAACATTTGCGGGAATTAATCGCTCGAGTGAGTCTTCCTCAAAGCTAGCTCGCTCCGCTCGCTCCGCTCGCTCACCTGTCATCCTTGAACACGGCCGAGTCGGCAATGTGCTGGACCAGCACCAGCTTGTCGAAGTTGAAGGTTCCGCTCAAGTCTGACTTCGGCACCGAGTCAAAGTAGCCCGCGACGATCACTCCAACCTCCACGGGGGTGAAGATCTCCAGCAGGTGGTCCACGACGCTGCGCCGAGCGAAGCGAGATTGTGCGCATTTTTAATGGATCAGGGGGGGAGGCGAGCGAGCCAAAAAATTGAGAATAATGTTAGTTTAGTTGTGGCTCGTATTCTCGTCTTCCAAAAGGCTCGCTCGCTTCGCTCGCTCACCTCGGAAAGTGCTTCAAGGTCTTGCCCCTCACAACCTTGACAGCGTTCATTAGGAGGGATTTCTCGTCCAGTGTCATTAGCCTGTTAACCCTAGTCATGAGCTCCAGAAGAGCAGCCTTGAAGGCGTCGATGGCCTGAGGCGTCTTTGCGTTCTTGTCCTGCTGCCGGGAGACGTTGATGAACCAGAGTATGTAGTTGAAGCCAGACATGGCATTCTTGAAAATTTTAATGTCCTCGGGGTTCGACTTTATAGAATCTGTGTCGTCGACCCACTTTAGGTAGTGGTCCAGGCACTGGAGCAGCACCTTGTGCATTTTGTCGTTATTGAAGTTCTCCTTTATGTAGGTCACCAAAATGGGTGAATACATCTCGAAGTGACTCTTAGTGAACAACTCCAGAATGTGCACAAAAAGGTGAAACACGGGCAGTATCGATTTGATACTGGTTCGTTTTTCGGAGAAGATTGCGCACAGAGCATCGAGGATCTATGAAGCACGAGCGAGCATATTATATATGTTAGTTTAGCACGTTTCCACAACACCCCCCCCCCCCGCTCCGATCCGATCCGCCTCGCTCACCTCGCGCAGAAACTTGAATATTTCGTGTTGGGACAAACCTATTGACCCAGTTGTTTGACCTAGGCAGGACTTAATAACCTTATCCAGATGCGCAGGTTCGAGCTGCCTCCAGTTCATCAGGTCGTGAAGAGTCCCGTTCTGCGTTTTTTTCGTTGAGCACATGGTTGTCTTGAGCCTGAAGTTCTCTTCCTGCTTCGACAGCCCAGACCTGAACGTGCGGGTTTGCAGCTTCGCCTTCTGCTGCAGGTACTTGGGTATGACCATACCGCCCTTGCTCATGTTGTCCAGCAGCTTGTAAGAGGAAATCGTGTGGTTACCGTCCTTGATGCTCGCGCCAGAGTCTGGATCGGCCAGCTCCAGGAAAGCGAATCCAAACGGTGCGCGCGGTTTGTTGCCGCTTCGCCGAATTAAAATTGAGTGGATTAGAATTTGTGAATGTGGGCCGCTGTGATCGCTCGCTCGCTCGCTCACCTGCAGTGGTAAAACATGAAGAGCAGGTGGGACCTCTCGAATTTATCCGCCTCCGTCGGAATAATCAATTTGATCGTTTCGTTGTAGGGGGGGTTGTTCGTGTGGTAGTAAACAGTGCTACGGTAGCTAGACCCGGTGAGCGACTGCTCCCCACTGCCCCTCATCAAGCACTCCATCGGCGCGCCAGTATCCAACAATGCAGTAACCTTGACTTCAATATTCTTAGCCGTCTTCTTCGAGTCCTGTGAGAAGTCACCTCCGGTAAGAGTAACATACAGGTCATTCCTGTTATCGCCAGTGTCGATAACGTCCCTCATGTGCTTCTTCAGCGTAACCGACACCTCCTTTAGTTTACTCTCTTTCGCGAGTAAGGCTTGCGGGTCCCCGTCGAACATGCTCATTCCGATGGCGATCCCGTTCGACCTCGGAACAACCTCGTACTCGTCAGTCCTGTTGTTCGCAATTGCCTCGTACAAAGTTGAGAAATTCGCGTCGTACCCGCCCTTCGGCTGGTATATAGGCATGTTGTCCGGTTTCCTCTGCGTAGAGGGTTAGCAGGCTGGAAATTATCAAATAAATGTCATCCATGTCATCGCATGCAGACAACTGAATCACTCACCTCCTCGCCGATCAGAGACTGATGGATCTTGATATCGGTCAAATTCAGCACGCTGCACCCAAAGTGCCTCTTATAAACCTGCTTCTCGTCAGCAACCGGACTAGCCGCGTTCCCCATCGCCATCATCCCCGAGGACGACTTCGAGTCGGACGGATCCGATACCAGCTTCCCCACTCGGTATATCCGACAAACCAAAAAGAGGTTGTCGAAGTCGGCTTGGGTAAGGTCCGAGAAGAGGGTGAACATCTTATCCATTAGGGAGATGTCGTCGGGCATGCCCTGCCCAGTGACAGCGACCATGAACTCGTCCGAGATGAACTCGTTAATGTTCTTGTCCCACAGCGAGAACATGCACTGGCAGCCGTCCCCGGCCGTGAACATCATCATCTTGACGTGCAGGAACAGGTGTAGCTTCCCCTTGTCCTTGTTCTTGCTCCTAGCCCCGGCAACGATCGCCACCTCTTTCATGTACTGCTCCAGGGCGGTTTTGGGCAGCTTGGAGCCGTCGAGCATCCTTGTGCGCATGTCCTTGTGGAGGGTAATTAGGTGCGGAATTGAGCAAACGGAGATCGAGGCGTCGAGGCCGTCGACTGTTCGGGGAACGGAGAAGGATTCGTTCTGTTATTGGGGGGGGTGGGTTGGGGTTTGGGGTTAGATACCAAATACCTCTTTCCACTCACACACACCCTCACACACTCGCTCACCTGCTGCTTGGTCGCCTCGATCAACTTCAGTATAGAATTCTTGACCTCAGTGTACTGGGTCATGTCCGCTTTTCCCAGCACAACGTCATCATAGGCCAGGTACATCTGCCGCCGCCACTCCAGGAGGGTAGACATGTTGTTCTTTATCGTGTGGTAGTCTTTCAGGTTTTGGGTTGAGAGGGCGTAAGCGATCATCTGGGGGGGGGAGGGGCGGTGGGAGGTTGATTGGATTGCGGTGTTAGGGGGGGGGGTTAGGGTGTTCCCTTGACACTCGACACTCACCTCCCTCCACTTGTTCACAAAGATATCCACGTCAGAGCTCAGCGTCCTCTGTGCATCCTCCTCGATCTTGTCGCTCTTCTTCTCCTGAATTTTCAGAAGCGCAGGGCTGGGGGGAGGGCGCGAGGCAGACGTGTTCGAACGGACAGACGACGGCTTGTACATCGTCGCGTTCGAGGGAGAGTGGGAGGAGCGACTGGTCGCTACCGACGAGGATCGGGTAGAGATTGAGGAGGAGGAAGAGGCCAAGCTTGGGGTGGGGGTAGTTGTGGATTGTTTCGTTGATTGCGTTAATTGTGTGGATTGCGGGATGGCTGGGGTGGCAGTAGCTTTGGTCGTGGTTGTGGTTGTGGTCGTGTCTTTTGTGTTGTCTAAGCTGGAGCTGCGACCCAAAGACGAAGAGGTCTTCTTAATTATGCTGGCGATTCCTTTCCCAACAGATCTCTTCGCCCCTGCCACAGTTGCAGTAGTCGGAAGAGTCACAGCTAGCCCACTCGTCCTCTTGGGAGGAATTGGCGGCGGCCCAGAACTCTTCTTCGCCGCAGAGGGAATGGGAGGAGGCGGAGGAGGCTTCTTCTTGATTTCCTCAAGGGTCACATAACTCGCCGGGAACAAACCCCGCTTCCCAGAAATCTCAGATGTGCCCCACATCCATCCGTCCCCAGCCTCCTCCACGTCGACGAGTGTCTCGGCAGCTGCTATCGGCATTGTTTGCGCATAGTTAGGGTCGGCTGCATAGGCGAATTTCGCCTTTGCTTTGAAGGTGATTGAGGTCATGTGAACTGAAAAAGTTGGGATGCAAGTTTTATATTTGTTGGTTACTGGCCAGGATACAGCCTGTATTTTATGGACTATGGAAAATTATGGATTCAGTCCGGTGAAGTGTGGGATTGTGGTTTCGAAGATCCAAATCAAAAATTGTAAAAATAATTTTTACAAAAACTGTGCTACAGAAAAAACACAGCCAACAACCCACCCGAAAAACACAGCCCGCACCCCACCCAAAAAATATTAGATGGCATCACAACCACCCCCAGCACCATCCCCTGCTGCACCAGGGCCAGATGCAACTCCTGAATCCCAAATGACTTATTTTTCTGAACATGCTATTCCTACTGCTCTAATTGACCTCCGAAACAAGCACGGTTATGTGAACCAAGTAATCCAGTACTGCGAAACTGCGTACTTGACCCAGGACAAGCATGAGATTGAGACCCAGACGAAGGAATATGTCGCGGATGCCCTAGGGGCTGTGGTGAAGGATATAGAGCTCATCACAACAAACTTGACAAACTTTCTTGATATTCAAATGGACGCGCTGGAGGCGCTGACTCCCCAACTGGATCTGGTGAAGAACAAAATTGCGCAGACCAAGGCAAGCCATGCCCAACACAGGTTGACAATGACAAGGAGGGAGGTTGAGATGAAGATTCCGGAACAAAAGAAAGAAGCCTTGAAGGACGGGGAGCAGAGCTTAAACAGTAAGAAACTTCCAGCGTACGAGAGGAAGCCATTGGCAGAGAGGATGGCGGCGCTGGATGGGGTGGGGCATTCCTTGGGATGAATTCTGAATATATGAGAAAAAATGGATTGAGTAGAATAAGATTTAAATTTTCACAAACTCTCGATGTAGGCCCTTCCCTCCTCCCGCAACCTCCGCGCAAACTCCAGCCCCTCCATCTTCCCCTCGTCGTTTTCCCCGCTAATCATTCTGACAATTTCTGCCACACGTGATTCATCGTCTACCAAGCTTTCGACGCCCCCATTCGAGTTTGGTTCCACCACCAGGTGCACGTTGCTGTAGCTAGCGACGACGCCGGAGTGGGTGATGGACAGGCACTGGGAAAGGTGCGATTGGCTCGACATCATTTCGGCGCATTTTGTTGATGCTCTGCCACCGATGTGAGCATCGATCTCATCGTATATTGTGAGTATTGGCGAAATTTTCTTCCCGTTCCCGTTCCCCTTTGATTTCGTCAAACCTATTGCGCCGGGGACCACTGACTCTAGAATAAGAAGAATCCGGCTGCGTTCGCCGGAGGATGCAATTTTATCAAGCTCGCCCACAATCTTTTCCTCTTCCTGCTCCGACGCCTCCGCATTCGTATTGTTATTGACAATGACAAAGTTGGCCGAATCTATGCCGACGTCCCCGTTACCGTTATTATTCTCTCCCAGCGCTGACAAGTATACTTCCTCCTCTAAACTCTCGCCCTTCCCCTTCGTTTTCGCTCCCTTCTTCTTTTCAACCTTGACGAGGAACGCAATTCCCTTGGCGAATCCGAGCCCTTCCATCTTTGCGGTGACCAATTTGCCCAAAATTTCCCCCTTCTCCTTCCTCAACTGTGTGAGCACCTCACACGCTGCCTTGAATTCCCCAAAAGCCTTCTTTTCCACTTTTTTCAGCACATTTAATTTCTTAATCAAGAGCTCACCACTTCCAAGTTTCACGACCAGGTCCATGAACACGACCGGCAAATTGTGGGGAAGGACGCTGTGCTTTCGTGCGAAAGTTGTCCATTGTGAAACAATTTCTTCAAGCCCCCCCCCCGTCCCACAGGCTCTCTCAAAATCTACAATGTCCGACTCATATTCGTTGATGATTTTGTTGATCATGTTGTCGCCGAGCATTGACTTGATTGAAGCTTCCAGGGAGTTGAGTTTGTCGTGGACAGCTTCCGTCGTGCTTGCCTCTGCCTCGTCCTCCCCAAGTTGCAGCAGCAACTTCCTTGCATCAAGCAGACTCGCATAAAGCCCGTTCTGGCACGTTTCCCGCAGTTCGAGCGAGATTTGCAAGTCTTGTTTCAAATTTTCGTAGTTGGACTGCACCGAACGAAGAGTTTAGTTTAGTTTAGCTTAGGTTAGTCTAGTAGTGGTTCGTATTTTCGTCTTCCTCAAAGCTCGCTCGCTTCGCTCGCTCACCTCCAAATTCAGCAGAAAGTCGTAGTCGTCGTGCTGAAGCTCACTGTTATCCGTCACCGTAATGTCCAGACCGGTCTGTTCGGTTCGCAACCACTGCAGCATGGAGATGGGGACTCTGCCTTCATTCGAATGCAACAGGTAACTTTGAGTTTGTCGGAAGGTCTCTCTTTTGTTGTCCAGGATTGATGGAAAATTGGAACTTTCCGCAAGCTTCATGAACTTGCCAACGATGGCGGAAAAGTCCTTGAAAAGTTTGTCAAGCTCGTCAACCCATGTTTCCATGAGCTTCTTGTCGTCAACCTTCGCAACGGTGTCGTCGCTGTACGAATTTATTTTAGCGATTTGCTTTTCCAGCTTCAAGCGCTCTTTTCTCGCAGTCGACCAACTTTGCCCCAAAGTTCGAACGCTTGTCTCAGCTTCGGGGTTTTCGTCGAGAAGAAAATGGGGCGCGGAAACTCGATCGATCACGTTCAATCTCTCTGAGACGGTGAACTTTCTCGTTGTGCAATCAGTTGTTACGCGGGAAATTAGTCCTTTAGTCAGCTTGCTCAATTGTGGAAGCGATGTGGACCTTGCATTGATTTCGCAGGTATCTGAATTCGAAGTTATTCGACGAGTTATCGTCTGGATGTCTTCACTGTTCTTGACATCGATAGCTATGTCAACAAAGTAGGTTGAGGAAACAGAAAGAGGATCTTCAAAGTAAGAGTTTAGACATTCTCCGTTGAAACCCTTGACACCGAGATCTATCAGCACCGATTTTCCAGCTCCTGTTTCCCCGGTCAATGTGGTAAAGTAAGGAGAAAGAGGGAGGGTGATTGTCTGAGTGGACGTGAGTTTTTGGAGAGGTGGAAGGTTTCCTGTGATGGATATTTTGTTGATGTAAGGTTTTTTCAAGGAGGAGGAGGAGACAACGAATTTAGTTGGGGAATAAGCAAAGGTTGAGAACGATCGAAGCAAGAGAAGGGGGATGAGGAGAGAGCCGATCATTGGTTTTTGTTGTATAGGTTAGGATTCTGATTAAATCCAGCGTTTAATTTGAGCCACAAGAAGTGAAGAAATTTGAAATTAAGAAAGAGGAAACTTCATGGAATCTGGAAAAAAATCTCCAGCGCGCCAAATTTCCGCACAAATGGAGGGAAGAGGCACAAACAGCATTTAAAAAAGCTCCCCATTTATTTAATTTATGCCCTCGTGAATGTTTTCCCGCTCATGGTCTTCTTCTCCTTCTTCTCGTCCGTTGTTTGATTCGCCCTGTTGAGCACCTGCAGCAGGTCGTTGACTTTGTGCCTCATCCTCATGTGCATGTAAGTTTTGCTAGCCTTGATGTGGTACTGCAAATAGTTCAAAAAGCCAATCAAGGTGCTCACCGCCCTATCCCTCTTCTCTTGTGTCTTAACATGGTCCTTGAAGAGCTTGAAGCTCATGAAACCCGCAATATCCGGCGTTCCATCAATATTAGGAAAGCTGCTAAGCTCGCTGGGGGGCTCGCTTCCCCTCTTGTAAGCACAGCTGGGGGCGCCGGTCACACTCCTTTGGCTCTCGACGAACTCCTGCAAGAAAACCTTGCATACGGCCTTGTCCGTCTCGTCAGCAAAATCCACCCAGAAGATGACAACAACCGAATCCGTCTTGGCTGTGATGAACATGTCCCCTCCCCCGCACCCCGTTGGCCTCTTGATCGACACCTTCTTGACGTCGCTATTGGGACTCCCCCCCTCCCCGAAAGTCTTGAGCGCAACTGCAAGAGGAGCTCCCATGAGCAAAACCTTAATTTCGGCCAGCTGCTTGGCGCAGGCTTCTCCCCCAGAACCCCACGGCCCGCTGGGCAGCGAGTCAGCGTTGATCTTAATGGCCACGTCGAAGCCAGACTCCGGGGAAATCTCGCATGAGGGAAAGTTTGCAGCTAGGACCTGCTTCGCGCCGTCGCGGGAGAGGTCGGCCCAGTTTCGTAGAGCAACATTTAGGGTGATTTGGTTGGTTTCCTCAGGGGAGACCATTACTAAGTAGAGAACGTCGTCAAAGTCCGACACGCGGATTTCGCAGGGTTCTCGTTTTTGTCTGTGGGAGAAGAGGGGTGAGGGGGGTGAGGGTGGAGTGGAACGTGTGGGTTAGTAACGATACAAAAAATCCGTGATTGACAAGAAGGATACGACAAGGTACTCACTCTTTTCCAAGCCTGGTGGAAAGAGCCTCTAAGAGGATGGGGTTGGCGTCGTCAAGGTGCATTAGGCCTTGGGCCTGGCCTCCGCCCTGCTGTTTAGCGGCCCATGCCATTTTTATTTGAGATTTTTAGGGAGGGAGATGAATATTTTCGGTGATGGGAGGTGGGTCGCTTGGTTATCTTATAAACTTTAAGGTAGTAGAATAAGGGTGATTGGATTTGATGTTGATGTTGAAGGTGAAATTGATACGAGAGTAAATGTAAGGATCTTCTCTCAAATATAAATGAAACCTGAAGTGCTGAAAAAAAAAAATTTAGCAAAGATAAAATTTAGAACGTCTGAAAGTATGATGCACACTAAAAAGCATGAATCACCTTAGGAAGTATATGAATCTCTCGAATTGTGAAAACCTCATATAGACATTGATTCCATCTCATTACCAGTATGCTCCTTGCATACACGCACACTGCTGTAGTAACTTCCATGTACTGCTTGGCTTTGCTGCGTGGCTCTTCCCGCGCCGTTGTTGCCTGCAAGTCTTTTCTTTCAATTCAACGAATTCATGAATGGTGAAATCTGGCAGCATTATTCTTTGATAGACGGGTTCGAGTACGTCATAGGGTTTGTGGCATGCGAGGTGGCTGGTGGAATAGGTATCTTTGCGTCCATGATGCTCGAAAAGATTGGTTCAACCCTCGGGAAATTGCGAGGCGAGTGATAAAAGTTTAAATCTCCACTCTCTACTTCTTATTATTAAAAATTGCCTCAACATTGATCCTCGAAGTGTTGGTTATGGCCTTCCCGCTTCCGCTCCACGACTTCTTCCCCGCCCCGTTGAACACCATGTACTTGTTGGATTTCCTTGCGAACAGATCATCGTTAATTTGCTCGAACTCGCTATCTAGCTCTTTCTCGCCGCCGGCCTCGGTCTTACCCTCCTCCTTCTTCCTCTCCTCATCGCCTTGTCCATCATTATCCCCCGCCCCGTCCCCCACAATCATGTGCATTTCCACATCATTCAAAACGTCTTCCGCGTCAAAAAAGCTGCAATAAAGCTCCACCGTCTCCGCCCCCACCGTATCAGCCCTCAAACTGCTCAACCCCCTCTCCTCGAGCAGCTCCTCGCAAACCCCCTCGCTGAACTTCAAGTTCTCCCAGTTGCTCATCAGCTGCCCGTAGACCCCCGCGCTGTCGAGCTTCTTCTCCTCGAGGACTTTCATGGCCGCCTCCACCGTGGCGCTGTCGCTCACGCCCCGTTCCCGGCTGCTGCTCATTACGTTGCCCAGGCCGCATATCACCGCGGTCACCGCCTTGGCGCTCGTTTCCTGCGGGAGTCCTTCCCAGACCCCGCTCTTGAGCGTCCGGGTGATGTGGGCGCTGCGCCGAGCGAGCCAAAACAATTAGGTGAGTTAGCTAAATAGTGGATGTTATGTCTGCAGCCATTTCGCGGAATTCATCGAGAGTATTCTCGTCTTCCAATAGGCTCGCTTGCTCACCTCTCAGCCATTTCCCTGATCCCCGCCACGTCGTCGCTCCTCAAGCTACACTCATGGAGACTCTCCTGGAACTCCTGCAACGCCAGCTCGTTAAACCCGGACGACATATCCCCCCCGCCGTTAGCATTGACGTAATTCGCATACTCGTCGACATCGCCAACGTTCACGTGCTGCGTTCCAAGAAATGCGTGGGAGAAGTTGGTGTTCGAGTTGTTGTTCGTGTCGTCGGCGTCGTAGTTGGGATTTGTGTTCGTGCCACCACCGCCGTTTTTGTTGGCTGGGTTGAGGATTGATTTTGCTCGGGAGCCGAGCTTGCGAATGTACCGGGAGAGTGGGAGGGGGTTGGGGTTGGGGTTGGGGTATAGGTTGGGGGGGGGGGGGGGGGTGGTTTGTTGAGGAGAAGGATTGGGGGGGGTGGGGGGGGGGGAGGTTGGGGAGGGAGAGTGAGGATCTGTTGCTGTTGGGGAGGGTGAAGCGAGGGTGGGCAACGTTCGCGCCTCCTCGTCACGGTCACGGTCACGGTCACGGTCACGGTCACGGTCACGGTCACGGTCAAGGTCACCCCCCCGGTCACTTGGTGGTGATAATCTGAGTTGACTTTTCACTTTGCTATTCGGACCTTCAATATTCTCCCAGTCGTCGCTCATGATTTTGTTGATGCTTATGCTGCTGGGGTTATCGCTGTTGCTGTTGCTGTTGTTGTTGTTGGTGTCGACGTTTCGCGTGGGAAGGGCCCAAACGTGTGCGAAGTGCTTGTCGAAATTTGTCATTCTTTCAGGCTCGTAAATTCTCTCGAAGCGGTGGGGGAGTAGGGTCTGGGCTGGTTGACCGAGGTGCATCCACATACGGGAGCAGAGATGCTGTTGAAGGGCAACACGCCACCAAGCCGTGAGGGTGGAATTTTGGTGCTCACAACGGAGCCGAACGCGATTGGTAAGGGCGATTTTTTCCCTCAGCAGTTTTGACTTTGGGCTCTCCGCTTCTTCTAGAATGGGAGAATTATTATTTCTTCCCCCAGGCACAGGGCTCAACGACCGGCCAGCCTTCTTTGCCACCTTGTGGATTGAGCGACGGACAATATTTCGATTTTTGTAGCTCTTCCGATTGTTGCTGCGCAGAGCGAATAGAAAGGAATAATGTTTAGTGTTGGCTCGTATGCTCGTTTTCCTTAACTCCCCACCCGCTCCGCTCGCTCACCTGCTTTCGGAATTGTCACTGGAATCGTTGTCAGCTTCAGCTTCATCGTCCGAAGGCTGGAAATTACTTCTTCTGAGGATTTCTGTCATTGTCGCACCGCCGCCCGTCTGCACGACGGTGTTGTGGAGGTAGTAGTCGTTTTCGAGCTCCCACAGGGGGGTGGAGGAATCGCTGGGGACGAAATAACCCAAGAAGAGATTTATGGCATCCTGTTTCAGCCGGTCTGTGAACGTGTTGGAGTAGTACCTTCTGATGGAAGTGAGGAATTCCTGCGCCGAGCGAAGAAGGTGCGAAAACGAATTGAGTGGAATAATATAATGTTAGTTAAGTAGTGGCTCGTATATATTTCTCGTCTTCCTCAAGGCTCGCTCGCTTCGCTCGCTCACCTTCTGCTTCCCCATAGTGGGCCCCTGATTCGAGGCGGAAATGGTTTCCACCTTCTTGTGGGCTTCGGAGCCGCCATACTGTAACGCGATGTGATCTCCAACCTCGGAAAACATTTCAATGAGAGCCTTGACAATGTCCGAGTTGGGATCGAGAGCTGTTGATTTTTGCACGCCCATCACGACGAGCTGCTGGGCCAACGCACTAACACCGCAGCTGAATTGCGCCACGTTTGTTCTATCCAGACAGTCGATGCAGTTCGTCCTCAATATTCCTTTCTGCTCCATATCTAATATTGGCACTCCCATTTCATTCTCGATTCCCCCCCCCCCCTCAAAGTTCTCCACGGCCCCGTTTTCGCTGATCTTGAACCTTGGCGAGCTGCAGAAGAAGCCAGTTTGATTCACTGCCCAAATGCTAACTTCATCAAGTGCCTTGGTCACGTTGAGGGTTCGGTGCTTGGATACGTGGGAATAGTCAAGGGCGCAGTACCGGAGCTTGTGCTCGTCGTCCATGTAGGATGAGAGGTACTCGATGGCGTGCCGAAACTATTTAGCGAGAGTGGAAATTCAATGTCAGTGGCAAAAAAAGGCCAAAAAAAGGCGAATCACTAAATCGGCCGTAACTCCAACGTATGGAGGTTTTAGACGCGATGAATTGGACACGGTGGCGGATTCAGCCAGGCGCATCTTATTTTAAGAGGGGGGTGGTTCAGGGACGGTCAAAAACACGCCAACTTCACGTAGACCAAAAAAAGAAAAAAAGAAGAGAAAAAAAAAAGGGGAATATTTGAATCGATCGCTTGGCTCACCTCATTCCCAACAATCACCTCTCGCTGCCGTTTTTCACTTTGCTTCACCAAATCCAAAACCACAATGGGAGAACCATAGCGCTGCAGAAGGTCGGAGAAGTGGAGCTGGGTGGCCTTGTAGGTGGGGTCAACGCGGTTCAGAACGATGGGAGGCTTGGGCATTGTTAGGGAGGATTCTTGCGTCCAAAAGGTCGGTATCGAACCGCGCACTTGGAGGTAGGAAGAGAACACTCCCATGGAGTTCTTTGTTGGCGACTCATCGTGGATGATCTGTTCGTGTTCAACGTCGTTGGCAACCTTCCCGCAGTCGGAAACGCCGCGTTTGAGGTATCGCGTGCCTGCAAAATGTCGAGAACGTCTGGCGATCAGCGAAATATTGATATTTCGTCCACCAACTTCGACTGCGCCGAGCAAAATGAGGCGAGGCGCATTTTTAATGGAGCAGGGGGGAGGGAGGCGAGTAAGCAAAACGAATGTAATTAAGTGGGAAAGGGGTTAGTTCTAGCAGTGGCTCGCATTATCGTCTTCCTCAAGGCGAGCAAAGACTGAGTGAGACTCACCTTTCCGCTGCAAAAATGCTCCAAATACGATCGGTAAAACCCAAAATGAGTTCGTTAAGGCGCCCGTGCTAAGTAAGCCGTGGGTAAGTTTAGTTGTGGATGTGGATGTGGATGTGGATGTAGATGTGGTGGCCGCTCGTTCGCTCGCTCACCTGCTCTCCAACTCCCTCGTCTGGAAGAAATTCCAGGCAAACATGTCCTTAAAGGGCGGGGGGGGGAACGGCTTCGTGGCCATGGCCAGCATGTTATGCTGCAACGTTTGCGTCAAATCGAACGTGTAGCTGAACAGGAAGTTCTTCGTTAAATCGATAAATTGGAACAAACCCTGATACCGAAGCTGCGCACAACGGAGGTTTTAAGGTTTAGGGTAAAGTAGGAAAATGGGGGGACACCAAAATAACTCACCTCGGCAATCTCACGGTCGTCGCGGCCCAACCCCACAGATCTCTTTCCCTTGTTCCACATCGACTTCAACACCGAGGAGGCGTCCGTCGAACTGTTGTGCTGCTGGTGCCGATTGGAGCCGGAGCCAGAGCCGGAACCGGAACCGGAACCAACATTGGAAGGTTGAGAGGCGTCGTCCCCCTCATCATCGTAGGACATCTCGGAGTCATCCAGGGACGAAACTCGCTTCTGGGCCGGGTTGTGATTCTTCCACTGCGGGTCCTCCTCGGAGGACCGTATGGGGTAGGTCTCCGTGGCCTTGATCTGGTATATTGCGTTTCCGCCGATACTACCCACCGTCTCCCGCTTGGTGATCAGTGTGAGGTAGTAGCAGCTGTGGAAACGAATGAAACCAACGATGCCATACGCCTTGGCGAGCGGTCGGAGTCCGCCTGCGTGCACGTAGCGCTCGTGGACCGAGTCGAGGAGGACTTGGATCTCGGACTGGGTGTACACGTGAGGGTCTTCACTAAGAATGTCAGGGAGATTGTAGGAGGAATGTTTGAGATAGGGGTGTGAAGGAGCATTTGCATTTGCATTTGCATTTGGGGTTGGGTTTGTAGTGTACTTGGGGGAAGCGGGAGATGAGGAGGGGGGGGGGGGGGGAGCTGTGGCAT
>Ga0302116_1000630_pt1 | contig 21470 bp, 17 predicted proteins | sample AG5_SCM_MG_FD_203124 | JGI IMG/M metagenome (GOLD analysis project Ga0302116, IMG submission 203124) | Marine microbial communities from Western Arctic Ocean, Canada - AG5_SCM | ecosystem: Environmental > Aquatic > Marine > Oceanic | place: Canada: Western Arctic Ocean | collected 2017-10-01 | reverse complement strand
GTCTGGAATCTGCCAGCACGCCCGTGTACGCTCTAAATGCAAGGAGTGCGGCGGGGGGTCAATCTGCGAGCACAATCGTCAGCGCTCTCAGTGCAAAGAGTGCGGCGGGGGGTCAATCTGCGCGCACGGTCGTCAGCGCTCCACATGCAAGGAGTGCGGTGGGTGTGGAATCTGCCAGCACGGCCGTCAGCGCCATAGATGTAAGGAGTGTGGTGGGGCATCAATCTGCGAGCACGATCGTCAGCGCTCTCAGTGCAAGGAGTGCGGTGGGGCATCAGTCTGCGGGCACGGTCGTCAGCGCTCTAAATGCAAGGAGTGCGGTGGGTCACAAATATGCGAGCACGGTCGTCAGCGCTCTCAGTGCAAGGAGTGCGGTGGTGCAGGAATCTGCGAGCACGGTCGTCGGCGCACTCGGTGCAAGGAATGCGGTGGGGGATCAATCTGCGAGCACAATCGTCGGCGTAACCAGTGCAAGGAGTGCGGTAGGGGTGCATACTGCGAGCACCGTCGTATACGCTATTACTGCAAGGAATGCGGTGGGAAGGGAATCTGCGAGCACGGTCGTCATCGCCATAGATGCAATGAGTGCGATTTTGTGGCTGCGACCATGCGCTCTCAGTGCAAGGTGCTTACGGGGCAGCAATCCGGGGGCGCGGTCATTGGCGCTAAACGTGCGAGGATGCAGAATGGCTGGACTGTGACCAAAATTACCTCGTGGATATCCACTGCCACTGAGGACACTGAGCGACGGGAACGAAGCTTTTCACACGTCGATGCGCGACTGGGGCTTGGACCCGGGTAGCCCGCAGTGGGCCCCGGACCCCTACGCTGAAGTCGACCGCACGCGTGTCTCCCGGCGAAGGGCGCACGCGAGGAGGGCGGACGAGCTGGACAAGAGGCTGGCGTCGCCCACCGCCCCGGATCCGTTGCTGAGTATCGGCGATAAACTTCCGGAGCATTACGCGGACGTCCTGTGGAGGGAGCACACGTCCAGGGTGCAAGCTGACGCACCGAGGGTTCGCGAGTGGTATCGGCTTCGTGAAGCCGAGGGGAGCACGCCGGAGGGGCTCCGACGCGGGGTGGCTCCCGCGAGGTGGGACGCGCAGCGATGGGCAAAGTCTCGCGTCCCGGGACCGAGATTCGTCGAAGTGCTCCGAGAGGATGATGAGAACGACGCGCCGGTCCTCGAGGATACGGAGGATGCGCCCGGGGTTGGCATCGTCAACGCCAGGCATTGGATCGCGCTGGGAAACTTCGACAACTTCAAAACGCCCATCCCGTCCGCCAGGGAGGAGGGCGAGGAACACATACCCCCGCCGTGGGAGGTGAAGCTCACGCCGAGGGAGGCGGAGATTGCCCAAACCGAAGTAGACGAAAGCGGACCCGAGCGAGTGTCCTCGAATGCGTCCTCGAATGCGGATGACGGCCCGCCCGACTGGTACGATACGGTCGTGGTGGATCGCGCGCGGCTGTGCGGGGGTGCCAGGTTCGAGAGCAAGGGCGAGACACGCGAGGAAGCAGTCGCGCGGAGGCTCCGGGGGCACCCCACCAAGGAGGAGGCTGCGCAGGACAGACGGCGGGATAAACACAAGGCGATGAAGGAGCTCAAGGAGGTGAGGCACGCGCTGGGTAGGTCCAACAGGGTCGTGGGAGAGAAGGATGACGACACACGGGCGAAGGAGTGCGGGCGTAAGTAGGTAATAGCGGTAGCAGCGGATAGAAGTGCTTTGTTACTTTTCACAGAGCTTCTTCACGACGGACGAACAAATCTCCGAGTCAGCATGTGAGGTTTAGCCCAAAGGCCAGGGCACAACCCGAGGCGCGTGGCACCCGGACAAACACGACCCGCTCGCGCCGCTCCATCGACCATGCCTTACATCAACGTGGACGCCCTCGTGGGTGACGGACCCGTGGCTCCCCCCCCGACACTGAACGCCAACGGGAGCCGCGTCTCGGAAAACGCCCAAAAAGAATTGGGCGCTTTTTCGGAGATCGGTGTCGACGACCCGACGCGTGTCGCGTGGCGCGCGAACTACACCGCCGAACTCGCACGCGTGCTCGGCACCCCCGCGAAGGACTACCACGACTCCGCCGCGCGACTCAGCGGCCTCGTCAAGTCCGCCCTTCTCGAGTTCCGGCACCTCAAGACGGACCCGTCCAAGTTCTTCGAGGCGCACCGCCTTCTCGTCAATCACGGCTTCGAGCAAGGCCCGGGGTTCAGCATCCGGTTCACGGTCCAGTACAACCTCTTCGCCGGGACCGTGCTCGAGCTCGGAGGGCCGAAACACTTACGGGCGCTGGAGCAGATGCAACGCGACGGCGAGCTCGGCTGCTTCGCGCTCACCGAGAAACTCGCCGGGGTCAACTCAGGTTTGGTGGTTCAGACCACGGCGCGGTGGGTCCCGGAACAGTCCAAGTTTTTGCTGCACACCCCCCACGACGGCGCGTGCAAGAACTGGATATCACAAGGCTTGACCGCGTGTAAAGCGGTGGTCATGGCGGATCTCATCGTCGGAGGCGAGAGCAAGGGTCCGCACGCGTTTCTCGTGGACCTCCGTGAACGGGGCGTCAAGCCCGGGTACCCGGGTGCGGTCACCGAGGGCGTGACGCTCGGGGATATGGGCGCGAAGACCACGGGTAACGACCTGGACAACGCGTGGATCTCCTTCGAACACAAGTGGCTCGATTGCGACGCGCTTCTGGACCGATACTGCGACGTCACCGTGGACGGCGGGTACGTATCGAAGGGTGGCGAAGGTGCGCCGATGTCGAACATGGAGCTCATCGGCCAGCGACTCTTCACCGGGCGCGTCGCCGTGGCTCAGGGCGCACACGAGTTCAGGCGCCGGCTCTTCCGCCGGACGCGGGCGCATAACGACGCTAAGCCGTGCTGGGCGCCCGGCGGTGGCGCCCACAGCTCTAAGAAGACGCTGATGCTCTCGTCGGTGCCGCAGCTGCGGGCTCTGTATCGGGAAGCGGACGCGAGGGAGGAACGGATGACCGCCTACCTGGCATCCGTCGAGCGGGACCTCTGCGATACCCTACGACACGGTACCAGGCCCACCGCGGGAATGGTCGAGTCGGTCGCCGCGGCGAAAGTCTCCGCGGTCGACGAGGCGATCGAGTACTGCCACCGGCTGCGGCAAGAAGTCGGGTCCTACGCTTTGATGGCGGGCACCGGTTTCGAGCACACCGACTTTCTTCAGTGCTGCAAGTTTGCCGAGGGCGACAGCAGGATCTTGCTCATGAAGGTGGCGCGGGACAGGGTCAAGGCGCACGGGGACCGAGTGCGGAAGGGTGCGGCGGTTCCCGCGTGGATGTCCGCTGGGGAGGCGGCGGCGGTTGCGAAGCTGGCCGAGGCGCTGGCGGAGTCAGCGTCGGGGGGTAAGAGACCGGCGGAGGCTTGGGAGACACACTGGGACAAGGCGTACACCACCGCGAGGCTCGCGGTGGATAACATCGTGTCCAGGCGCGTGGGTGGGCCGGAGAAGTGGTCCAACGCCGGATGGCGCTCCACGCCGGCGAGCAGGTTATAGCCGACGCGAGGGGTTAGAACATACAGTACGTTTTTGATCAAGTCACGAGAATGAAACTTTCGTGGACACAGCTGTGTTGCGCGGCTGCGCGGCTGGCACGTTCACCGCCCGTGACGCGACGATGTCGTTGCTCACGGGCGAGTGGAAGCACCTCAGGCGCACGCCGCCCGGCGGCAGACCCGCCGACGCCCCATCATCGCCGGCTAACCACCTCCACCTCAGACGGCTCCCCGGGAAAGGCGAGGAAAAGACGTTCGCGTCGGGCGACGGGCCGCCCCGCTTTTTCTTCGACCCCGCTCCTCCTCCGTGGGTGCTTGCGGCCCCCATCGAGACCCCTCTCCCTCTTCCCGCGCCCGAGCGGCACGCGCCCGAGCGGCACGCACCCGAGCGGCACGCGCGCGGCAGGTCCCCCATGGACGCGGTCGCGGCCCTCACCAGCTTGAAGCGCTCCCTCGTTTCCGACTTTACGCAAACGGAGCAGGGCGGGCGCGCGCGTACGAGCCGAAAGCCGCGCGAGGACACGATCGCCAGCCACCTACACCTGCACTCGATGTCAGAACCCGCCGCGACCGAACCTGGTGCGCCCAAGTCGCTGCCAAAGCTCCCGATGAGCATCGAAGTCATGAGCTACAGGCAGTTGAAGAACTTTTACCCCCTCGTCTTCGGAGGCAAGACGACGAACAGCAACAACAAGGGTTGGCTGTACCGGGTCATCAAGGCTCGCTACGAGGAGGGCGACGACGAGGTGGACGAGTCAAAGGAGGAAGAGACGGACGCGGGTACCAGGCCGAGGCGCGGAAAGAGGGTGAACACGGCGCCCGTCGTCTCCGCCGGAGCGGCTTGAGCGACGGACACTAAACACACATACACGCGCACACGCACACCGTGCATGCTGCACACTAAACAGACACGATGACCGCACGCACGAGACGTATGAGAGAGAGAGAGAGAGGGACCGTCCCATGGATGGCGCTGTGAGAATATGAGACGCATATCAACAATTGTCATTAAACCGCGGGTGCAGACCACTCCGACCCCGCTCCGCTCGCTTTCAGTCGTGGCCGCCCCTTTTAGCAGCACTGGCTGTTGGCCTTCCCGACAGGCCTGCCCTCGCCCGGCCTGACCGTGGCACCCTTGGGCCCCTGGTTAAGCGCCGGCTGCGACGCCATGCGCGTCTTGATCTCGCCAGCCATGGTCATGAACGCCTGCTCGACGTTGGTGGCGTTCTTCGCCGAAGTCTCCAGGAAAGGGATGCCAATCTCATCGGCAAACGCCTTCGCCGTCTCGTAGTCCACCGCCCGCTTCGCCGTGAGGTCGCTCTTGTTACCCACCAGCAGCTTGTTCACGTTCTCGTTGGCGTACCTGTCGATCTCGTTGAGCCACTGCTTGACGTTGTTGAAGGACTCCGCGTCCGTCACGTCGTACACCACGATGATGCCGTGAGCGCCGCGGTAGTAGGAAGAGGTGATCGTCCTGAAACGCTCCTGGCCCGCGGTGTCCCAGATCTGTAACTTGACCGTCTTGCCCTCCAGCTCGACCGTGCGAATTTTCTGTTTTTGGTTTTGGGGTCACGATGGGATGGGGAGTGAAGAAGGTCAGTGGAAGGCCGGCGGTGCGCGAAATGAATGTTGCGTCAATTCAACTTCCGAGGCCAGAGGGCACCCGCGGGGTGGATCTCGGGATAAAAGGACGCGGGGGGGTCGGGGCGAATGCGGGCGCGAAACGGGCGATGAGCACTCACGAAGTCGACGCCGATGGTGGAGATGTAGCTCTCGGTGTAGGTATCGTCGGCGAAACGGAGGAGAAGGCACGATTTGCCGACGCCGGAGTCACCGATCAGCTGCGGAGACGCGGGGTGGAGGGGGGAAACTTTGGTGAGACGTTGTCCTTCGACGAGGGTCGGATTTCTGCCCAGATCTGGGCGGAAAGAGGCGGGCGGTCGGGGATTCCGTGGGGACGGATCGACGTCGTCGCGTCGTTTCACGACGGGTCAGACTCGGGTGCGCACCAGGAGCTTGAAGAGGTAGTCACTGCGGTTCACGCGGGGAAAGGAGGGGAGCGCGGGACGTCAGCGTCGAGAAATTTGCCAGGGGGGCGTGACGTTGGCGGGACCGAGGAGGAGCGGGTCGACGGGGAGCCGCGAGCGCGCCGGACGGTGGTCGCGACGCGCCCGGGCGGCGGTCGCGGGCACGAAGGGGACGTGGCACTCACTACTCGGGGTTCATCTTGTCTGAACGCTGCGTGCGCGCAACCTCGAATGGCCGTAGAAATGAATGGACTCTCAATTGGTGCTGCGAAGCGGACAAAATGCAACCGACCAAAAAAGGAATTTTTCTCACAACGAGCCAAACGCCGCGCGATAGTAATAACCCACACCGAACTCACTCGTCGTCCACCCACTCGAAGTCCCCGTCGTTCGGGATGAAGTCCGGCGCCGGTTCCACAGTCCTCGCCGGCCGTTTCCACTCGCACCACCTCCAGAACACGTAATCAACCGCGGCGACGCACGCGAAGAGAGGCCCCGCGAAGGCGCCGCACCGGCTCAGCCGCGCCAACCTGCCCACCAAACTGTCCTCCGTCGCGTGCGCGCGCTCGTACACGCGCTCCACGCGCTCGGCGACGTCGTCCCAGCTGTACATCTCGGCCACGCGCTCGTGTATGACCACCGGGTCCACCGACGAAGGGGATGAACCGGAGGAACCCACCAAGCCGCCCTTCGAGCCCTCTCCTTTCGAGCCCTCGAGCGCCTCGATGGCGTCCCGCAGCGCTTCGACCAGCGCTGGTGGGTTGGGTTTGGCGAGGAAGAGCAGGTCCGGTGGGAGCACCTCCGGGACCCCGCCCACGCCCGTGGCCACCACGAGGCACCCGCAGCACGCCGCCTCCAGAATCGCTATGCAAAAAGATTCCGTCAACGAACAGTTCAGAAAGACGTGCGCCCGCTGGAGCACGTCAGATACCCTCGCGTGCGGTACGTTCCCAAGCAGCGTGACCCGCTCCGTCAGCCCGTGCGCCTCGGTCATCGTCTCCAAGTGCGGACGCATCGATCCGTCGCCGGCGATGAGAAAGTCAACCTGCGGAAACTTTTTGCACGCCGCGGGGATGACGCCGGCGAGGAGGTGAACACCTTTCCGGTACGCGAGCCTCGCCGTGACCGCCACGGTGATTCGCCCCGGCGCTGCCGCACGCCCGTCCATGCGAAGACCGCGCTTGGCTGAATCCGGGACGAAACGATAGGCATCCACGGCGTTCGGTATGACGGACACCCGTCGCGGCGGTACCCCCGACCGCAGAACCGTGTTCTCCTTCGCCGTGTGACTCACGCACACGACGTGGTTACAGTCCGCCAGTGTTAGCACCAGCAGCTTGTTCATGTGTATGTGGCTCGCGTCGGAGAATCCAAACAAGGAGTGGTCCGTGAACACGCACTTGTACCCCATGGTTCGAGCGTGGAAACACGCCTGATGGCCCATCACCGCGAACGCTTGGTGCGAGTGAACCACGGTGACTCCTTCGCGGAGAAGTATCAGCCGAAGCAAGTCGCTGTGCCCGAATATGTCCGGCGCCGTCGCGCCGTTGTACACGGGAACCCGCGGGACGTAGTACACCTTGAGGCCGTTGGTCATGTACCGCACGCCGCACCGATCGCCGTACGCGTGGGTCAGAACCGTAACCTTGTGACCCCTCGCTATGAGCCGCTGAGCCAGCGAGTACATGTGCAGCTCCACCCCGCCCAGGTTCGGGAGGAAAAAGTCGGAGACGAGGAGCACGCTGTGCGCCGGCGACGCCGGGTCATCCGCGCGCCACAACGCGCCCGGCCGGCCCCACGTGGACCCGCGGCCCCACCACCCGCGGCCGCTCGCGGGACCCGCGGGTATACCAGTCGCCGGATCCGTCTCCCATCGCCACGCGCCCCGTACGGGTTTCGAACCCGCGCGCGTCCTGCCCGCGCGCGCCGTCCCGTTCCCATCCTTACCGCTCGACGATGCCTTAACGCCGTTCCCGTTCCCACCGCCAGCCCGGAGAGCGGAGTGAACTTTCGCGTACACACGCCTCGTCACCGCGAGCGGCGGGTTGAGCGCCGGAAACGCGAGCACCACCCCGTCTCTGACCCGCCCGGGTTTCGATCCCCCGACCTCCTTTTTCCTCGACCCGCGACCCTCACCGCTGCGCGCCCCGATACCACCGCGCCTGGTCACGAAGCACAGGTAGTGGAAGACGTCGGACGTGGTCACCGCTTCGTTGAGAACTACGGATGCGATGGTCTCGACGTCGATGAATCGGACGGATCTCGGCGACCTCGACGTCATCGTCCGGACGGAGAGCTGCACGCCGACGTCGCGCATGACCAGCACGGACTCGGATACTACCGCGGACGCCGCGGACGCGAGCGCGAGCGCGAGCGACGCCGCCGCCGCGAGGGCCAGCCACGCGACGATCGAATTGAGCCATTCGATGCCAAAAGAGCCTCCATGGATCAGAGTTAACAAGAGCGACGAGACATCCCCTTCGGCGAGGGATATCGCGACGAGAGTGAGACATGCGGCGAGTAAGAGCCATAGGGGCGCCGCCGACGACGTCAACGCGTCGCGGGTGGACCTGCACACGCGGTACTCGACGGTATCCGCGTCGATCTGCAGCGTCCGCAGACTCATGATCCCTCGTCGCGGGGCTCCATCGTCACGGGCCGAGGAATTGGTCTCGTGTGCGTCCGTCGTCGCCGGAGTCTCCTCTACTGGCCTCCTCGAACTTCTACGCGTCGTCGCCATCGCGAACCCTGGCACCTCCTGGGTCCGCCGCGACCCGGTGCGGCGCGCCTGCGAATGCCCCGTCGAAGTTTATCAAACGGTGCCGAGTATTCGAACGCGGGAAACAAGTTTCGGGAGCCTTCGGTGGCCACTGTGACGCGCACACCACGACGAGCCATGGCGGCCAAGGAGCCCGATGCCGCGTTCATCGCCGAGGCCCAGGAGGCATTAATCGACGAGGATTACACCAAAGCGCTCGATCTGTACGACGTCATGATCGAGGGATACCCCAAGTACGTGCCCGGCTGGGTCCATCGAAGCGCGGTCAACCTGAAGCTGGGAAGAGCCGCCGACGCGCTGGGAGACGCCGCCAAGGCGGTCAAGCTGGACGATCGCAACCCCAAGGCGCATTTGCGGAAAGGCATGGCGTTCTTCGAGCTCGGCGAGCCGGCGCCCGCGAAGATGTGCTTCGAGAAGGGCGCGGAGCTGGAGGGCGTGAGGGCCAAGTACGAAACCTGGATCGCAAAGTGCGACGATCTCCTCGCCGGGAACCAGCCGAAGGATCCCACGCAGGCCGCGCCCGAGTCCGCGAAGCCTGAGACATCAGCCGCGCCCGAAGCACCCGCGACGCCCCGGTACAAACACCAGTGGTACCAGTCCCTGTCGCACGTCACCCTGGAGGTGCTGGCCAAAAAGGTAAATCCCGCAGACGCGACCATCGTCATCGAGTCGGGCCGAGTGACCGTCACAATCAACGACGACCAGACGCCCGATGATCCGTACGTTCTGGACCTGAACCTGTTCGGTAAGGTTTTACCAAAAGATTGCAAGACGTCCATCGGGGCGGCCAAGGTGGAGGTGAGGCTGAAGAAGGCTGAGGCGGCGCAGTGGGGGGACATCGTCGCCGGAGCGGGCGGAGCTTCGGGCGCGACGACGTCGGTCACGACGCCCGCGGCGGCACCGCCCGCGCGGCCGGCGGACCCGAGCGCCAAGGCGGCGCAGAAGAAGACCGTCACGGACTGGGATAAGCTGGAGAAGGAGCTCGAGAAGGAGGAGGAGGAGGAGCTCGAGGGCGACGCGGCGCTGAACGCGATGTTTCAAAAGATTTATAAAAACGCCAACGAGGAGACGAGGCGGGCGATGAACAAGTCGTTCCAGGAGAGCTCCGGGACGGTGCTGAGCACCAACTGGGACGATATCGGCAAAGAGGAGACGAAGATCCAGCCGCCGACCGGTATGGAGGCCAAAACGTACGAGCATTAGGCGTCGAGGATAGTAGCCCGACACGGCTGACTTTTATTTTCACGGAAGCGTGTCCCCCAGAACCTCTTCGTGCCCCGCTTTCCAATCACCTGACGCCCTCCGCGGCGATCGGCTGGCACTGCGAGAAGTACTCGTCGATCTCCACGCATTCGTCCGTGGTCTTCACGCAGCACGTCCCGCCCACGTGTTCGCCCCCGCCGCACTGCCCGTAAGTCTCGACGCAGCGCTCGCACTCGGAGAACCAATCGTTCTTGCGCACGCACCTCAGCGGCCCGCAGCACGCCGATGTTCTCATCGACATCGGACCGCCGCACTGCCCGAACTCGCCGACGCATCGCTCGCCCCTCGCAGTCGCGACGAGCTTACCGTCTTCAACGCGCCGCGTGTACGTCTCTCTGTAAGAGTTAAACAGAACACGACGTCAGTCTAATCGCCCGTTCGAAATTAAAAAAGAAACTCTCACCGGCCGGTCCTTTGGTTACGAGCGACGATCCGTTTGGCGACGCACTGGTGGAACCCTTCGGTGCGGACGACGCATTCGAGCCCTTGCGCGCAGCACTGCGGGCCGTCGTGGTCGTACCCGCCGCACTGCTGCAGCGAGCGCGCGCAGTTCGTCGGGTCGCACTGGGAGTAATACTCGTTCGATCGAACGCACGGCGCGGCGCCCTCGCAGCACGTCGACCCGAGGTAGGCGGCGGTGCCGCCGCACTGACCCCACGCCGTCGCGCACTCCGTCTCCGCGTCGTTCGTCGTCCGGTACGTGTCGAGCACCTCGGTTGGGATCGTCGTTGTCACCTGCGGTTTCTCCTCCGCCGCGGCGGTCGGATCCGGGGTGCACTGGTAGTAAGCCGTCCCGGGGCTGGCGTCCGGGTCGGGCGCTTCGACGCACGCGAGTCCCCGGCGGCAGCATCTCGCGCCGTCGAAAGGAACGTCGATGACGGTCCCCGACGTACCATCGTCGCCGCCGTTCGTCAACTCCACGGAGACGGTACCCCCGCACTGGTCCCACCGCTTGCCGCAGTTGAGGGATTCAGAGGCGGATTCGAGCTCCCAGGTCTGCGGGCAGGACCCGCCCACGCGCGTCCCGCCGTACACGAACACCCCGCAGGCATCCTTCTGACAGAAACCGAACCAGTCCCTGCTCTGGCCAGCCTGGTTGTCCAGGTGCCACGTCCAGTCCACGGCGAGCGCGTTCGGCGCGGCGCCGCAGAGCTTCGGGTTATCTTCAATGTTGAGGCTCAAAATTCTGGGAAAACCGTTTGCGGCGCCGAACTCGGCCGGCACGACGCCGCTGAGGTCGTTCTCGTCGAGCCACAGGACCCTCAGGTTGGGTAACGTCGCCAGTATCGCGGGTATCTCGCCGGTCAGCCTGTTGTCCTCGAGCTTGATCTGCTCGATGTTGGCCACGAGGGGCCAGACGTCGGTCGGGACGGAGCCCGAGAGTTCGTTGTGCGACAGGTCGAGCTCGAGCAGCCGCGGGAAGCACTCGCCGATCCACCTCGGGACGGGCCCCGTGAGCCTGCCGCCGTCGATGTCGAGCTCGCGGAGGTGCGTGAACGGGCACAGGACGTCGCGCATGGAGTCGAGGGTGCCCTCGATGGCGAGGTCGGAGAGGTGTACGTTGGTGACCAGGCCGTACCTGCGCCGGGAGCCCCTGCGCTCGGCGACGCCCGCGGCTCGGACCGCGGCTCGATACTCGCGGTCGGGGACGACCCTGCACGCGACGTAATGCCACTGGCCCCAGTTGTTGTTCGCGCCCGCGTCCGGGCCGCAGGGATCGCACGGCCCGACGTCGGGGCACGTCCACGTGTCCAATAGGTAGGAGAGCCCCCTGGCCTCGAGCTCAACCTTGAGCGCCAGGAGCTTGTCAACCTCGGAGGGGAGCGTGCGCGCGTGCGCCGACAGCGAAAGCGCCGCCCACAGGACGGCGCCGAGGACGGAGGCGACGGAAGCGCGGGGCGCCATGGCGTGTGACGAGCGAACGTAAAACGAGGCGGTCGTGAGTGAGAACTACGGGACAGTTGGCGTTTCCGAGGGTTGTTGGTGTGAGATTTTTTAGGAGTTTCCCACAAAAGACAAGTCACCTCAAAAGCCACGACTGAGGGCGACGCTCTTCACTTCCAAGGCCGCCATGGACCCCGATTTGTCCGTGACGTACTTACGGCGTGGCATGATCTCCATCCTCGATGTCATCGCCGTGAAGTTGCCTCAGGTGTTCACCGCGGAGATACTCCCAAAGCTCGACATACAGGATACGCTCAACCTGGCGCAGGTGAACAAGGCGTACAACGCCGCAGTGTGGAGCGCGGACGGCGTTCGGTCGTTGGAGGCGAAGATCAAGATACACTTTGTAAACTTTAGTACACTTTACAAGAACTTGACCCTTCTACCGTTGTACTGGGCGGCAAAGCATGGCAACGTGCCCGCGGTCAGGGCCTGCCTGGAGTCCGGGATGGACGTGAACAAGTGTCTTCTGACTCAAAGTCAAAGGACAGCTTTGCACCTCGCCGCTCATTTTGGCTACGCGGCGTTGGTGAAGCCACTGATCGAAGCAGGGGCTGATGTGAACAAGCTCGCATCACCACATTATTTTTTGAACGACGCGAGTGGAAAGCGGAGGAAGCGTTCCGACGTACTCCGCGACGTTACGCCTGTGTTCGACGCAGCTGACAAAGGCCACACGCACGTCGTCATGGAGCTCATAAAGGCGGGCGCGGATGTGAACCAAGCGACCTCGGAGGGCTCCACCCCGCTTTACATAGCCGCTGAAATGGGGCATGATGGTTGTGTGGCCGTGCTAATCCAAGCCGGCGCGGACGTTCGCAAAGCTGACAAGACCGGTTGGACGCCTATGCAAATCGCCACATGCAAGAAGCGGGAGAAGGTCATGACGTTGTTGAAGTTCTACGAGCGAGTTTAGAATTTCATCATTTTTGTTTCACTCCTAAAAAGAAATCAGAAGCAGATGGTGTCGAGCATCGCCCCCAGGGTCTGCACGATGTTGTCGCTCATCAACTTCCGAACGTTCTCCGTCAGGTGCTTCTTGGCATCCTGCCTGCCCACGTTCTTCACCATGAGCTCCTTCGCCGTCAGCTTGTCCTCCTCCACCACCGCCTTCTCGTACCTATCCGCCAGACCCTTCAGCTCGAGCACAACCTTCTCGTTGGCGTCGCCGTGCTTGTCAAAGTCCTTCAGGCGCAGGCCCTCGGACCACTTGTTCTTGTTGAGGTTCAGCAGCATCTTCTCCTCCAGCTGGTTCTTGCGGTAGGAGATGTTGATGCTGTAGTAGTGGCGGTTCAAGCCGTGGATCAGCGCCTGGATGGACGGCTTGTTCAGGTGGCCCAAGTTCGACGTCGTCTGCCTCGGCTCCTGGCCCAGCATGATGGTCTGCGGGTTGATCAACCGAAACGCGTCGATCACAACCTTGCCCTTCACCGACTGCACCGGGTCGATCACGATGGACACCAACCGCGGGTTGAGCGCTTCAAACGCCTGTTGCGTGTTGATGTCCACGCCGGAGAGCCAGCACCCAAAGCCGGGGTGCGAGTGGTACCAGCCCACCACCATCTCCTCCCGCCCGGTCTGCTTGAGCATCTCGAGCATCTTGGTCTGGAACACGGGATCCACGGCCTCGACGGACACGCCCGTGCCGGACTGGGGCATGGCGAACACGTCCACCACCTTGACGGTGTAGTCATCCACGAACTGTCCGAGCATCAGTCCCATCACCTCCATGGGAACGCCGGCGCGACCTGAGTTCGGTTTGGGAACGTACGGTTGGGGATCGTGGTCAGCGAATGATGGGAGCGATGGGAACGCGGGCGGCGGGGCGGCGGGGCGGCGGGTGTCGGTCCGACCGGGGCGGATCTGCACGTTCAAAAAAGGTGGCCCGAGTTTGGGGGTTGGGTCGAGATCTGGCGTGGGATCTGCGCGGGCGGGGGGTCGGATGCCCGCGAGTGGCGAGATCCGATCCCGTTCGCGCGTCTCCGTGTCCAATCCACGCGGGGCACGCATCGTGCGCGTCGATCGGCGGCCGAACGACCCGCCTCGACGCGTCCCAGGCGGGCTAGGGATGACGACGTTTTCTGTCATCGAGGGCGCTTACCGTGCTTCAGCATCTTGAGCAGCGCGAGCGACGAGATCTGGACGTTCTCCGCGGTGTCCACCTGCGGGGAATCGCCCGTCGCCGCCTGGGGCGCTCCGCCCATGCCCATCATACCGCCCATTCGAGGCATACCCTGCATCGTGACCTCGCTCCTTGCACCCGGAGACGCGTCACTCGACTGTGACCCCTGCGGTCACTCACTCATCCACAGGGCGATCAGTCTCAGAGACGTTGATCAAACGGGCGTGCCTCAGCTGGGAGGGGCTCCATCCTGTTTTCGTCTGGGAACACCCGCGCGAGTGCCACTCTCACCATCCGCCGCACGAGGACATCGCGACGGACGGGAGAGCATGGGTCCCATCGGCGGACCCGCGGGTCGAGGCCTGACCGCGCCACCCATGGGCCAGGGGATGCGCAAGGTGCGTCGAGCTCACCCGTACCGAACGCGCGAATCCAGTTCCGGCACCCATTGTTGACCACGACACTTCCCCCCCTCCCTCCGCAGGGCCTGCCCGACGACAAGAAACACAAGCACAGGCCGCCGATGTGGGACAGTAACCTACACGGCGAGCCCGGCGGTAGATTCAAGCCCAAGAATCCGTCGAGATCCACGCTCGGGGGCGCGGTGGCGGAGCCCGTCAACCCGGACGCGGCGTGGGCCTGCGAGTCCGCCATGAAAAAGATGCGCGACGCCGTCGGAAAGCGACGCGAGCAGCACAGGAAGGAAATCGACGTCGTCGCCGCCGCGTTCGTCGCCCACGCGGGAGGTCCCGCGCACCCCGGGAAATGCACCCACGCGCAGTTCCGCGCCGCGTGGGCCTCCCTCGGGGTCAAAAACCTCAGCGACGAGGAGGTGAACGCCATCTTCTCCAGGGTCGGCGTCGACGCCGCCGGGCTCATGCCGCACGACGTCTTCACCAGGTCACTCGCCATGGGCGGGGGACGCTCCGCGGGGATGGAAGCCATCAAGAAAGGCCCGTTCATCGACGCGAACGACGCGGACTTCCTCGGGAAGGTTGTGTACCCGCAGTGCCGACGCGGAGTCACCGCGCCGACTGATTGGCTCGCCGCCGCTCGAGGGATCACGCGCCGGTCGGCGGCGGAGCCGACCGCGTCGCTCGCGCTCGATTTCGTCAACGGCCTCCCCGGCGCGTCCATCGGCAACGCGCTCAAGGTGACGCCGTGCGGTAAGGTTGTGTATTACGTCGCGGCGCTGGGTGTCGTTTACGACCGCGCGACGCATCGCCAGCGGTTCTTCACGGGCCACGACGACGACGTGAGGTCCATCGCGCGTCACCCCGACGGGTACACCTTCGCGACGGGCCAGGACGGCGCCAGGCCCAGCGTGTGCGTGTGGACGTCGCGGCGGGAGGCGAGGGACCCTGTGGACTTACCGTGCGCACAGCTGGCGAGGGTTGCGGACACTGAGGGGTACATGCGTTCGTTCGTGGCGCTGGCGTTTGACAAGACGGGCGACGTTCTCGTGTCGATGGGCGCCGACAACAAACACACCGCGACGCTGTGGGCCTGGAGGAACAAACGCGACCAGGCGCCGCTGGCGAGGGTGCCCACGATCCAGGGTGTGGTGCCCGCGGTGTGGGGCGTGACTGTTAACCCGCACGCGCACGTCAGCGCCAAGCACGGGCCGAGGGACGGGTCGCCCGATCCGTCGAAATCGGGTGAATTTTTAACCTTCGGCGATAAGCACTTGAAGGTTTGGAGGAAGGACAAGACGAGCGGGATATGGGGCGGTAAGCTCGCGTCGTTCAGCGATACCAAGGCGTTCGGCGTCAACTCCGCGGTGTACCTCCCCGTCAAGGGTGAGGGCAAGTCACCGCGCGTCCTCGCGGGAACTTCCGACGGGAGACTCGCGATTTTCGACCTCGGCGCCAACAAACTCGTCAAGCTAATCCGCGCGCACGAGGACCTCGGCCGCGCGCCGTCGATGCGCCAGCCCGCCGTCGCCAACACCAAGGGCATACGCGCGTTATTACTGCTCGAGGAGGACAACGTCGTGGTCACCGGGGGCGCGGACGGACGGGTCATCACGTGGGCGCTGACGGAAGACGGCGACGACGTCGTCGGTAAGATTGACGAAATCGCTCTGCGTTCACCGGCGGGGCCCGAGGCGCCGCCGCCGATGATTCGATCCCTCGCCCTCGCCGCTGAGCCCGGGCCCGGCGCCGGGGATGCGTCGAGTACACCGAGCGACGGGACCAAGAGCGGCACGGGAGTCACCGCCAAGGTTGGCGAGGCGGAGGCGGGGGGGGCGCAAAACTCGCCGAGGACGCGAACCGGCCCCGTTAAATTTTACGTCGGCACGGATGGGTGCGACCTTTGGGAGGTGACCGCGACGAGCGTTCGAATCCTCATCGCCGGCGGCGGATCCGCGCTGAACGACGTGGCGTGGAACCCCACCGTGCCCCAGGTGTGCGCCACGATCGGCGAGGATGGCTGGGTCAAGCTCTGGAACGTCGAGAAACGGTCGCAATTCGCGGTTCGCGACCTGGGCGCGGGGGTATCTTCGACGAAGTCATCGGGCGGCGGTAAATCCCTGCACTTCTCGCCCGACGGTGCCTTGCTCGCCGCGGGGCTCGGCGATGGGCGCGTGGTCGTCATGGACGCCCGGACCCTGGCGCGCGTCGCCGAGGCGCAGGCTGGCGGCGGCGGCGGTGCACCGAACAAATCGGTCGGCTGGGACCGAGGGCCCGCGGGGCGACTCGCTTCGGTCAAGTTCTCGCCGGACTCGACCCTCCTCGCGTGCGCCGGTGCGGACAGGCGCGTGCATCTCTTCGCCAACGTCGACGGCCGGTTCACGCCCACGGCGACGTGTTCCGGTCACTCCACCACGGTCGTCGCGCTGGACTGGACCGGAGACAGCCGGGTTCTTCGAAGCGTCTGCGCCAACCACGAGATGCTGCACTGGTCCGCGCCCTCGGGTAAGCCGTTCAAAGGGGACGTGCGGGACTTTAACTGGCACACGCACAATAGTCCGGTGGGGTTCCCAGTCATGGGCGTGTGGGAGGAAGGTAAGGCTGGGGCGAGGCACATCAACTCGGTGGACAGGTCGAGCGGGCGCGGGCACGTGGTGACGGGTGACGACGCGGGTGACGTGAGGCTGCTCAACTACCCGTGCGTGGCGAAGGGTGCGAGGTGCGCCAGGTTCAGGGGACACAGTAGCCACGTCAGCGCGGTGCGGTTCTCCGCGGACGACGCGTGGGTTGCGTCGGCGGGGAGCGTGGATAAATCGCTGTTGGTGTGGCGCGTGACGGAGGGGACTCTGAACGGACCCATAGCGTAGAAATGTAAACATATTGACATTGTAAATGCACCCCATTTATGTATGCCTTTATATGTGCTGGGAGTTTCATCTTCCCGGGAAAACAAACAACCTCTGTCGCCACCTTTTCTCTAAACATGATTCGTTGTTTCATTGTAGGGAGGAGTGAGGCGGGTCATCCAGTCTTCAGGTGGTGACCAGGTTAATGCCGCCTCGGCCCGAGGGTCTGGGTAGAGATTTAAAGGGTGGTTTGGCCTCCATGAGTCCAGTCCAGAGACCAGTCCATTAAGTGATCCATTATACCAGAGTCCATTAAGTGTGTCACCCACATCGCGAAGCTTTTCGTCACTTCTTTTTTCCACCAACACGAACAACTTACATACGTCCTTGGTGCCGCCGTCAATTAAATAGTTCTCTCCCGATATTTTGTATCGGCTTACGACTGCTCTGCCTTGGAGACCCATATCGAAGAGCTTAGCATCGTTGAATTTCTCGCAAACTTTGTTAAACGGCTCTACCAGCATTGGAGCTATAAACTCATGGGTAAGCAAAGGTCTACACAACCACCCTTTAAGACAACAACAAAGATTCCACCTGGGCCAACCCCCCATGGCCTTCGTTGCGTCGTTTAAGAGATCTACAAGCTCGTTCCTCAGGGGTGAGTTTCTTACCCAACCTGGGTCATTAATATTGTCGGGATGCCTGTACCATTTCTTAAATACGGTGTCATAGGTAAAAACTGCAAGCAGGTCGGGGTGATAGAATGTGTGGGCACTCAGTACACAGCCCATGGCGTCCCCGATTGTGAAAAAAATAGTTTTTGGGTTTGTAATATTCCAAATAAGGCAACGGCAATATAAAAAGTAAAAAATATAACCTAAGTCAAACGAGCTTAACGAACAGTGCACATGACCCTTGTCTTCCAGCATGTTGTCTGAGATATGATCAACCGTTCAACAACATGCTGGAAAAGCCAACAAGGACGATCATGTGTACTTTGATATGGTGCGTCTGCACCTCATGCTACAACATGTTCGTCTCCGCTCATTGGAAATGCTCATGAGGTCTCTTAAGCATTTCCAATGAGACTGTTTCCTTATCGAACATGCGGCAGCACATGAGAGGTCGTCGTTCCTCACATCTCGTCGTGAAACTTCCTCCCGTCGTCCACTCGCGTCGGCTCCGCCTCCCTCTCGACTCCATCTCGGCTCCGCGCGTACTTTGAGCTGATCTCAGCCGCCTGGAAGCGCCACCCCACGTTGCTGTGCATCGCGGGCATCGTGATCGACCTCAAGATATCCGTCGGCGTGATCATGCGCACGGGCCTACCCTCGAGGTCAGTCACGAACACGCGGTGCACGCCGCGGTCGCACATCTTCGAGATGACCTCGCCGAGGTCCGCGTCGGGCCTGACGGTGACGGGCGCCGGGTCGATCGGGTTCGCGCCGGCCATCCTCCCGCGTTTCGTGAATTCCGACACGGACGCGTTGAGGCTGGTGAAGTCGCCAGCCTTGACCCCTCGAAGGTCGCTGACGCTGAGGCAGTCCACGAGCGGCCCACGCGGCTCGCTCACGACGCCCACCGCGGACAAACCCCACGCGTTCATCAGCGAAAAGGCCTCGAGAGCGCTCGCGGTGGGAAGCACGCACGTGACCTCGTCGCCCGGTGCGACGCCCGCGCCCGCGCCGGGATCTGAACCGTCGTCCCAGTCACCGCCCAGGCCGATGTCGTGCAGGGACTTGTTAGTCACGTCACCGAGGTCATCTAGGTGTTTGTTGAGAAGTCGGATGACGTCGGACTGCGATAAGACTGCGTCGATGCACATGGTATCGTCTCGAACCGCTGGGTCGTAATCGAGTCGGTATATCGCCACCCTGTGGCAGGCGATCGCGCGCCGGGGCACGGTCGTCACGGTCGCCCCGCTCGCCTTCGTCGCGTCCCACCCCGGCTGGGCAGACCCCGGCGTGAGGATGAACCTGAGGAACCCGCCGCGGATCAGCTCGAGGAGGGGCAAATCCCGTTTGCCGGCGTAGACCATGCGGCCGTCTTCGTTGCCGCACAGCTGTGCGCGCGCGTCCCGCACGGTCGTCGCGAAGAACGCCTTGCCCGCGGCGTTAAGGTCCTCTGCGGTCACGGACTCGATCCACGTTCTTCGACCCTCGTCTTTGAGTATGCGCTCCACGACGACGGGCTGGAGCGCCGCCCTCGGAAGTGGTGACGCTCCTCCTTGGGTCGTCGTCGTCGCGCCTCGGGGCGTATCGGGGCCCATCGAGGCCGCGACGGGTGGCGGCTTGACCTTCTCGAGGTGGAACATGAACCCGGCGAGGAAGTCGGCGACGTCCATGAAGCCCAGGAACTGCGATACGGGGTAAGGAGATGGGCGACACCTCTGTGGTCAGTCGTGTGGGAAGTATTCGAGAAAAGAGTCGGGGCGTCGGGGCGCACCAGGAGTCGATCTTGGTCGATGACCGGCGCGGAGAGGATGCCGGGCTCGGGGTTGGCGAGGAGATCGAGCGCCTCGCCGCACGTCGCGTCCACGCTCAGCGTTTCGACCTTTCCCCTCTTTCGAAACTGTCCGATCAAGTCGCCCACCGTGACGCGCGTCAACAACGCGCGTGTTCCTGCGAAGAGGTCGAAAACCGCGCGACGGAACTTCGCATCGGCGCCGTCGTGACTCGTCGCGGCGGTCTGAAGCTTGCCGTTCTTCTCGTCGACGTACTGACGGTGCGTCTCGGGCGTGGGAATGACCTCCATGGTGCGTATCGGGAGTGCGGCGGAGAGCAACGACGGGGGCCTCTTCACGTCCACGGAAACTCTCAGATCCATCGGAAGGCACGAGGACGCGTTTGAAAAGTTCGTCCTCTCACACTTCACGGGGCGCGAGGGAGGGATGACGACGGTGTGGCGGCCACGCGTGAGGATTGCAGTTCCGGATATCGACGGTGCCGATGCTGACGAGAATCGGAGAGACGATTTGACCAAGAAGGGCACGAAGCGGAAGATAGCCCCGAGGCACCACGGGCCGTGCGAGCACGGGGTGAAGTACCGCTCGAACTGCAAGGTGTGCAGCGCTTGTCCGCACGGTCGTAAGCGCTCTCAGTGCAAGGAGTGCGGTGGTGCATCAATCTGCGAGCACGGTCGTGTGCGCTCTACATGCAAGCAGTGCGGTGGGGGATCGATATGTGAGCACGGTCGTGTACGCTCTAAGTGCAAGGAGTGCGGTGGGTCACAAATATGCGAGCACGGTCGTGAGCGCACTGTATGCAAGGAGTGCGGTGGGGGATCGATATGCGAGCACGGTCGTGTACGCTCTAAATGCAAGGAGTGCAAGAAGTAGCGACCGTATCATCAATCAAACGAACATCTTCTAAACCCGATGCTACACGATCATTTACCACCGCCCTCCTTCTTCTGCCTCTCCGCCTCGCGCTTAGCCTCCCCGACGGACGCTATCACGCACCTGTGTAATATTCAAGCCGTCCGTTCCCATCTAAGAGGTCAACACATCCAACGCCCGCTCCGACTCGACACGGCAGGGCTCAGAACCCGCCAACCTGCGCGCAGAGCCCCGACGCCAGCTTGGTCTCCTCCTTCACCCTGTCCAGCTCAGCCTGCAGGATCCCGTTGAGCTTCCTCGCCAACTCGAGCTCCTCCTGGATAGTCGCCGACGTCTGCTCCTGCTTCACGAGCTCCTGGGTCTTCTGCCGCACCTCGATCTCCTTCAGGTCGAGCTCCAGGCGCATCTGGTTGAGCTCCTCGAGCCGCGCGGACTTGCTCTGCTTCTTACCGTCGCCACCCCCGGACCCGCTCTTAGTCCCGTCCTTGTTTCCCTCCTTGGCGTCCTTCGCCGCAGCGTCCTTCTCCATCTTCTTGAGCTCGGACGGTAACGGCGCCGAGGACGCCAGCGGGTACGTGCCCGACGGTACGGACGGCGGTGATACGGACGCCGGGGAGGTGGGCGCCGCCTCCACGGGCGCCGCGGTCGGTGTATCGGGCGATGAGGATGATGAGGACGCGGGCGCGGCGGGCGCGGTTTCCTGGGGAACCGCGACTGGCGCATCCTCGGCGAGCGCGAGCGGCGGGGTGAGGGTGAGGGCCGCGGCGGCGATCGCGGCCGCGAGGCTTCCTTTGATCGCGCGTGTCATCCCGGCGCGCCGCTCGTTCGTCTCCGACGCGCGCGCGGGAACGGCGCGCGGGAACCTCGCCGCGTCGACGCTGCAGGCCACGTACGCATGTTTCTCGTCACCGGCCCCGACGAGGGATCCGCGCGGCGATGCCGACGCGATGACCCTCCCGCCGGACCTCGATCCACCCACCCTTCTCGTGTTGCTCACCCGATCGGTCGAGCGCGTCATCGCGCTCGACGCGGCCGCGCCGTGGCACCCCATGTCGCGCCCTGACCCGATCTCCGCGTTCCTAACAACCCTGAACCCTCGTTTCACGGTGTCTCACGGAAGCGCGTCTTCGCTCGTCGCTCCCCGCCTCCGGCTCGATGCGCCCGTCCGGGTAACGCGTCGGGTGCGTGTGGCGATACCTCTGAA